>PVMK01123618.1_pt1:0-45000 | contig 52695 bp, 45 predicted proteins | sample 1853481 | NCBI WGS metagenome assembly PVMK01 (sample SAMN08533507, study PRJNA380276) | Marine sediment metagenome, whole genome shotgun sequencing project.
CGCCAAAGTGATCGCTATGCAAATGTCCGATGAACACCTTATCCAAATAATCGTACGGAATCTTCATTGCGGAGAGACGCTCCGCTGACCCAGTACCGATATCGAAGATGAACTTGTCGCCGTTGCCCAGCTCTACAAGCCAGCAAGCCGCCGCCTGTTTTGGACGTGCATTCGGCATTCCTGTGCCGCAGGCGATGACCCGCATCTCGTCTGGTGCGAGATCCTCCGTGCCGGGGTAATACACCTCCCGCTCGGCCAGCGCCTTGACTGGCGATGGTGGTGGGACTTCGGCTGTCTTCGCCGCCAACGTGACCGCTAAGCCCAGGCAACACGCGAAGCCCGCTAAAAAGAAGATGATCTGTCTATGTTTCATATCGCTCTCCTTATCATTCCCCCTATATTCCCAGAAACCTGCACAAATGAGGTGTTGATAATTATACCCGACCTGGAGTCGGGGGCAAAGTGTAGGGCTTCTTATTTATCCTCTCACATTGATTGGAGAGTCTGTGTTTAGGATAAACATGAAATTCTTACTACCCCTGACTTCTGAGAGAACTCAAACATGTTGTTCGAGCCCAGCAAGTCTTCGTCTGCAGGGTTCGAACCGACGACAATAATTCTCTTTTTATTGCTTCAATCGTGGTCAAACATCAAATATCAGGTACATTTTAATAATACATGAACTCGTTATTTTCCTGGCAGCCTGATTGATAGCCAGACAGGCTCCTTGAGGAGCAGTAGACCATGATCACAAATAATCGCAAAACTACTGATAACCTGATCGATATAGAGAATGGAGAGTGGCGCGAATCACTCGATTATGTCTTGCAGACGCAAGGTGAGGAGCGGGTCCGGCAGTTGCTCCGACTTTTACAGGTCCGAGCCCAAGAGCAGGGGGTCAGCATACCCTTTACCGCCAATACCCCTTATATCAACACTATTCCCAAGAACCAGCAGCCGGTTTTCCCAGGTAACCGCGAGATCGAACGGCGGATCAAATCTATTGTCCGCTGGAATGCCATGGCCATGGTCGTTCGCGCTAACCGGGAGAAATCAGGTATCGGCGGTCACATTTCAACCTTTGCCTCCGTCGCCACTCTCTGGGAAATTGGTTTTAATCACTTCTGGCGGGGGCGGACAGATGAGTTTCTTGGTGATATGATCTACTTCCAGGGACACGCCGCACCGGGAGTCTACGCCCGCGCTTTCCTCGAAGGCCGTTTCAGCGAGCAGGACCTGGAAAGATTCCGTAGCGAATTGGATCCCGAAGGCGGCCTCTCTTCTTATCCTCATCCCTTCCTGATGAAGGAATTCTGGGAATTCCCAACCGTTTCCATGGGGCTGACGGCACTGACGGCCATCTATCAAGCCCGCTTTAACCATTACCTCGTCGATCGTGGGTTACGTAAGTCGAGCGGTCGTAAAGTCTGGGCGATGCTTGGTGACGGCGAGATGGATGAACCGGAATCGCTCGGCGCCATTACCCTGGCGTCCAGAGAAAATCTCCACAACCTGATTTTTGTCATCAACTGCAATCTACAACGCCTGGATGGGCCGGTGCGCGGCAACGGCAAGATCATCCAGGAACTGGAAGCCGCCTTCCGTGGCGCCGGATGGAACGTCATCAAGGTGATCTGGGGAGACGATTGGGACAGTCTCCTCGAGAGGGACAATACCGGCCTGCTGGTGAAACGGATGGACGAGGTGCTTGACGGTGAAATGCAGCATTTTACACTGAAAAGTGGTGCCTATGTCCGCGAACATTTCTTCGGCAAGTATCCGGAACTGCTCAACCGGGTGGAAAATTACATCGACGATCAGCTCGGCAGTTTGACCCGCGGTGGACACGATCCGGATAAGGTTTACGCTGCTTTCAAAGCAGCGGTCGAACACACGGGTTCACCGACGGTCATTATGGCTCAGACCATCAAAGGATATGGCCTGGGTGAAGCCGGTGAAGGCAAGAACATCACTCACTCGCAGAAAAAACTGAACGAGGACGAACTCAAAGAGTTTCGCACCCGCTTCAATATTCCGATCAGCGACAGCGAAATTGCTGATGCCCCCTTCTACCGTCCAAGTGATGATAGCCCCGAGATGCAGTACCTCAAGGAACGAAGAGCAGCTCTTGGCGGCTCGATACCGAAGCGTTTCGGCGGCAGCCAACCGATGGCTTGTCAGACCGATGAGCTGTTCCGTGAATATTTCACAGGTTCAGGCGAACGTGAATTGGCGACCACCATGGCCTATGTACACATGCTGGCCAAGTTGTTGCGCGATCCGGAACTTGGCAAACTGATTGTACCGATCGTTCCCGACGAGGCACGCACCTTCGGTATGGAATCACTCTTTCGGCAGGCCGGAATCTACAGCCATGTAGGACAGCTTTATGAGCCGATCGATAAGGGTAGCCTGTTGTACTACAACGAGAGGAAAACCGGTGCGATCCTCGAAGAGGGTTTGAGCGAAGCCGGATCGATGGCGAGCTTCATCGCTGCGGGGACGGCCTATTCCAACAACAGTGTTCAGACGATCCCTTTTTACACCTTCTATTCGATGTTCGGTTTCCAGAGGGTCGGCGATCTGATCTGGCAGGCCTGCGACAGTCGTGCGAGGGGGTTCCTGATCGGTGCCACTGCCGGACGTACCACTTTGGCCGGTGAGGGATTGCAGCATCAGGATGGTCACAGTCATGTTCTGGCTATGACCCCGACCAAGATCAAGGCTTATGACCCGGCGTTTGCCTACGAGATGGCTGTTATTGTCCATGACGGGTTGACTCGAATGTACTGTCACCAGGAAGACCTGATCTATTATCTGACGGTGACGAACGAGACATACCTCATGCCTCCCATGCCGAAGGGGTCTGGTGTCCGTGAAGGAATCATCAAAGGGATGTACAAATTCCGTCCTGCCCGAATCAAGGGCCGCAAAGCCAAGGCGCATCTGCTTGGTAGTGGTGCGATTCTCAACGAGGCAATCAGGGCGCAGGAAATCCTGGAGACCGATTTCGGGGTCGCCGCTGATGTCTGGAGCGTTACCAGCTATAAAGAGCTCTACCAGGACGCCGTGGAGTGTGAGCGCTGGAACCTGTTAAACCCAAAGAAAAGGGCAAAGAAACCTTATCTGAGCCGTCTTCTGGCCAAGGAAAAAGGTGTCTTCGTTGCCGCTTCAGATTACATGAAGGTCCTGCCTGCATCAGTATCTCAATGGTTCCCCGGCCCGCTGCATTGTCTGGGGACTGACGGCTTTGGCCGTAGTGACGGTCGCGAGCAGTTGCGTGATTTTTTCGAGGTCGATGCTCGCTATATTGTCATTGCGGCGCTCAAGCAGCTGGAAGCAACTGGCGAGGTTCCCAGTGGCACCGTTGCCAAGGCAATCGTCGATTTAAACATTGATGCCGGCAAGCTGAACCCGCATATCGACTAGCAGCCAGCTCATTGATTGTCCGACAGGCTGCTAGGGACTGTCCCCGCACGGGGACTGTTCCATAGCTGTAAATTGCAGATCACTGATCACCGATAACTGATCACTGACCACTAAAATAGAGCAAGGGAAGACTATGATACACGAGATAAGAGTCCCTGAAGTGTCGGAAGGGGTGACAGAGGGAACCGTCGTTGATATCGCCGTTGCCGTTGGCGACCATGTCGAAATTGACCAGACTCTGCTGGAGTTAGAGACCGACAAGGCGGTGATTGCCATCCCGTCACCTTTTGCAGGTAAGATCACCGAGATCAAGGTGGCGTCAGGCGGCAGTGTGCCGATTGATGCAGTCATTATGGTTGTCGAGACGGGTGAATCGGGATTTACTGATGACGTGAAGCCTGAAATCCCGGCTGAGGCACAGCCCGAACCGGAACGTAAAGAAAAGGCAGACAAGCAGGTTGTTGCTCCGGAACCAGAAGCATCCGCAAAGATAGCGGAGCCTCCTTTGCCAGAGCCAACGTCTGCTCCGTCTGAAGTTGATCTGCTCAGTGTCCGACGTGGCGATCGAGTTGCACCTGCGGCCCCTTCCGTGCGTCGCCTGGCACGTGACCTGGGTGTCGATATCTACCAGGTCCAGGGAACCGGCCCGGGTGGTCGCATCAGTACCACCGATGTGCGCAGTTTTGTGCGTGACACTATGCAGCGTATCACCGGCGGCGGCCCGGTTCCGGCGGTCTGCGGGGAATTCCCGGGGCTGCATGCCCAGCGTCCCTTGCCGGACTTCTCCAGGTGGGGTGAGGTGGCCCGTGAGCCTTTGTCCCGGATTCGCGAATTAACCGCCGATGCCATGAGCTATGCCTGGTCGACCATCCCCATGGTTACCCAGTACGATCGTGCCCGGGTCACTGAGATTGAGGAGTTCCGCAAGCAGTTCAACAGCAAGGCGGCCAACGAAAACCGCTTGACGATGACTGCCATCCTGATCAAGGTTTGCGCTGAAGCCCTCAAGGCTTATCCCCGCTTCAACAGTAGCCTCGACCTGGCACGCAAGGAACTGATCCTCAAGCAGTATGTGCATATCGGTGTTGCCGTTGACACTCCTGGCGGCCTGCTGGTCCCGGTTATACGTGACGCCGACGAAAAAGGGATTGAAAGACTGTCTCTTGAGCTGAACGAGATCGCCGGGAAGACGCGCGATCGCAAGATCAGCCCTGCCGATATGGAGGGTGGTACATTCACCATCAGCAACCTGGGTGGGGTTGGCGGGACCTCTTTCACACCGATCGTGTATGCGCCCCAGGTCGCTATCCTTGGCGTGTCCACGGCAGAAATGCGGCCGGTCTGGAACGGCCTGGAATTCGCTCCCCACCTGGTGATGCCGCTCTCCCTGACCTATGACCACCGGGTCATCGACGGTGCTGATGGCGCCCGCTTCTTACGCTGGATATGCCAGGCGCTTGAGAATCCCCTGCAACTGGTCATGAAAGGCTAATGCCATGAACAGCAACGAGACAATCCCCGCAAGTGCGCAGCTGGTCGTCATCGGCGCCGGTCCCGGAGGCTATGCAGCGGCATTCCGTGCTGTCGAGCTAGGATGCAACGTCACCCTGATCGATCCCGAAGCGCATCCCGGCGGTGTATGCCTGCATCGCGGTTGTATCCCCTCCAAGGCGCTGTTGCACGTTGCTAAGCTTGTCAACGAAGCTGAAGAGTCCGCTGAAATTGGTGTAACTTTTACCAAACCGAAAATCGATCTGGATCGGGTGCGGGACTGGAAGGATGAGGTCATCGGCAAGTTAACAGGCGGACTCAGCACAAAAGTGGGAAAGATGAAGATCACCTACGTGCGTGGCCTGGCGAGGTTCAAGGATGCCAAAACTCTGACGGTTACGACCACAGACGGAGCCGTTGGCGAGATGGCTTTTGAACAGGCGATACTGGCCACCGGTTCACGACCAATCATGCTGCCGGGGGTTGCCCCGGAGAGTCAACGAATCATCGACTCCACTGGTGCGCTCAAACTCACCGATGTCCCTGACTCCCTATTGGTTGTTGGTGGCGGCTACATTGGCCTGGAACTCGGGTCGGTCTATGCCGCCCTTGGCAGTAAGGTTTCGGTTGTGGAGATGACAGATGGTCTACTGCCTGGTTGTGATCGTGATCTGGTCTCGGTGCTGAAAAGACGTCTCGACAAGAAACTTGCCGAGATCCTGCTCAATACCCGGGTGACCGGACTGAAAGAGCAGAAGAACGGTGTGATGGTCTCTTTGGAGGACAAACAGGGCAAACCGTCGAAAAAACGCTTTGACAGGGTCCTGATCGCCATTGGTCGCCAACCTAATAGCGAAAATCTGGGGCTGGAGAACACTGTGATCAAACTGGCCGACAAAGGCTTCGTTGAGGTCGATGGCCAGATGCGTACGGCGGAATCCCATATTTTCGCTATCGGTGACATTGCCGGCGAGCCGATGCTGGCGCATAAGGCTTATGCTGAAGCTAAGGTTGCCGCTGAAGTTGTGGTCGGCAGGAAGGCCGTTTTCGACCCCCGCGCGATCCCGGCCGTGGTCTTCACCGATCCGGAAATTGCCTGGTGCGGTCTGACTGAGACTGAGGCTCGTGCAGAGAAGATCAAGATCAAAACGGCCAAGCTTCCCTGGCGCGGCAATGGCCGCACCCTGACCCTCGGCCGCGATGACGGTATGACCAAGCTGATCATCGATCCCGAGACTGACCGTCTGCTCGGTATGGCTGTGGCCGGTCCCGGGGCCGGTGAGCTGATCGCCGAAGGGGTCGTCGCCCTGGAGATGGCGGCGGTGAGCGAGGATCTGCGCAAGTCGATCCACCCCCATCCGACCCTTTCGGAGACGATCTACGAAGCGGCGGAGATGCTGATCAAAAGTTGAATAGATAAGAAAGAGGATTGCCATGCCACGTCGCTGGAGATGAAGCATCTCTACTATCGTTGAATATAGTTCCAGCGACAAAAGGAGATACTCGTACACAGAACAGGAGGATTTATGGGAAGCAAAGGACGTGAAATTGTCGGTCTGGATGTCAATGAGCTGCTGACCTTACTGCGCAAGGCCTATTCTGATGAATGGCTCGCTTACTACCAGTATTGGACGGGTGCAAAGATAGCCAAAGGGCCGATGAAAGAAGCCGTGATTGCCGAACTTGAGCAACATGCCATTGAGGAACTGAACCATGCCCTGCTGGTCACCAATCGCATCATCCAGTTGGGAGGTGACCCGGTGACCGATCCACGTGACTGGTTCAAGCTCACTAATTGTACCTACGAGCCACCGAATGATCCTTTTGTCAAGACGCTCCTGGTGCAGAATATTGCCGGTGAGCAGTGTGCAATCGGTGTCTACAAGCGGTTGATGGACATGACCCGGGACAAAGATCCGATCACCTACAACATCGCCCTGCAGATCATCGAACAGGAAGTTGAGCACGAAGAAGATCTGCAGGCTCTATTGGAGGACTTTGAGCTGATGGTCTCGGCGATGAAGGGGTAATCAGGGTTACGTGTTAAAATAAAGGTGCGCATGAATGTCAGGTTGTAATCAAGGCCGCCTTTGAGTCGAGGTAGGAAGCCGGTTCATCGATAGCCCGACAGCCTCCTGGGGAACTAAAGACGATTCAATCGTCACAAAGGAGAGTCGCTATGTTTGAGGAAGTTGATGTGCAGGAAGCAATTAAGCGATCGATTCAAGTCGAAAAAAATGCCCGAGATTTCTATCGTCTGGGAGCCACTCATATGAAAGATGCTCAGGCCAAAAAGACCTTCGAGTTGCTGGCCCGCGAAGAATCCGAGCACGCCAAGTGGTTCTACGAAATCTACGAGGGAAGTGATATTCCTGATTTCGATGCCTTCATGGCCGTTGATCCAGATAGAGATTCAGATTGGCTGAGCGATCTTGAGAAGCACCTGATGGAAGAACTTAAGGTGCGCCGGGCGATGGAACTGGCTATGGAAAAGGAGCTGAACCTGGAGAAGTCGTTACGCCAGCTGGCCGATAAGATTACCGATCCAAAGGTCCGCGATGTTTTCTTGTTAAACGCCGAGTCAACTCACTATCATTACGAACTGATCGAGTCTGAATATGCCCGTCTGATGGCGATGGTTCACGAGACAGACATCGATATTTTTGTCAGGGAGTAACGAGTCAGTCACTCAGCTGGTTTTTACTAATTGGAACTTGGTCTGACAGACATTGTCCGGGTTTGTTCTGCGGGAACAGACCTGTCTCTTGTGTCCAGAAAATCCCAAGGATATGTGAGAACCGCAATGTGGAACACCTGGTTTTATGCCCCGGAGGTGTGACTTACTCTTACCCACGAATTGTGAACACGGTTCATTGTCCACAATATTCATTCCAATGTTGATAACCACTTTTTAGCCGTTGCTGCAATCAATTCCAGAGCATCTCGACTTCCATCAGCTTCACCTTTTTCAAAATCACCATCAATGTTTCCCATCTGATTAGTAACGTGTGCGAAACAAATCACTGCTTTATGGCAAGCTTGAGCAAAAGCATAGAGAGCTGACGCTTCCATTTCTACGGCTAAAATGCCCTGTGATTTCGCTTGTTCTATGGCAATGGCTGTTTCCCTGAATGGAGCATCTGTTGTCCAGGTAGCTCCCTTCTTAACCGGAATGGTTAGCTCTGAAAAAGCATCTTCTAACATGGCTGAAATTTCTCTGCTGATGTATGAATAATCAGCTGGTTGTACGTAATGATAACTTGTGCCTTCATCTCTCCAGGCACGTTCAATCAATACAAAAAAAGGTGGGTCTTGCTCAGGTGAAATCAAGCCGGCAGAAGTAACGCTAATCAATAGTTGACAACCAGAAACAAATAATTCCTCTGCAATTAACACTGCAAATGAAGCTCCTACCGCACAACCGATGATCCCAAATTCAATACCCTCATATTCAAAGTTGTATAATTTCGTATGATAACAGGCCCAATAGGAGTTGATTTTTGCCTTGTCGGTGGCAAGCAAATTGTTGAGGATATCCCCGTCAGGATCAAGAATGCAAATAGGTGGTAATTGCCCTTCTGGAATATTTTTTTGGCGTCTTGCTTCTCGCAGCATGTTTTCAGGCTCAAATAATGAGGCATGATCATACTTTTTTCTGCGTAAAATGGGAGGTGGAGACGTGTTCATCCTTTTTCCTTTTTTATGCCTGCGTTGAGGACGTGATTTTTGTTTGGTGGCCTTACCCACAAAACGTAGTTGCGGTTAATTGTCCAGACTTCTGTTTCCAAAGACGCAAAAAGCCACCCGCAATTCGACGGATGGCATGTGATCATCGTTCATATACCCTCATTCAAACTTACCAGTGATATCCTATGTGAGTTCTGGGCAGTTTGATTATGAACCACTGGAAACCAAATAGACCCCGCCTTTCGATAATGAGGCAGTTACAGAAGGCTGACAATGTTAATTCAGCATCTCCGGAGCCACTTCCCCGACCCTGTCCAAAAAGAACTGCCAATCACTCTGACTACTGTCACCATGACTCTCTAGAGTCTGCTTGGCACAGGTTATCCGCTTTGAGGCGTTCTTAAAACGGCCTCGGTTTGTGATTTTGAATGAGTCCGCTGGTTGGCGGTCCTCTTTGGTGGTGCAGTTACATTTACAATGAATTTCGAAGGTCAAGATCTGATCTCTTTGCTCAATTGCCTGAACCCTGGCTCTGGCGAATAATTCTGGCAGGAGATTGTTTAAGTACTGTAGGCCCTTGATGGCGTTGTTGAAAGAAATTTCACAGGGGTGGAAGAGGTCTCCGTACTCCCTGACGGCCCTCCGAATGATTCTATCCTCCCAAAGTATGTCTTTGGGCAACTTCAACGCTGTCTTGCGGCCCTTAGCTTTGGAATACTCGCTATTGTCGAAGAGTTCGGGAGCGTGGTAATCGATATCTTCGAGAAGTTCTGGAGTGTAGTGATCGATACCCTCAAGAAGGTCGGGGTTGGCCTCTTCCATTGCCTCCAAGAACTGTTTTGCCTGGGACTTCTCTTCAGAATTGCCTACCGTCAAAATGATTCGCTCCAGGGTGATCCTTTGGCGTAACCTGTGTTCCCAGACGAACTCACGGGCGGTCAATTTTTCAGAGGGTTTTAACATCGATCCACCCCAGCTTACATATTAGATAAATGCTGTTGAATTCAGAGATAAGAACTACGCATCTCACCTTAATTTCAATAACAAGTAAAGCCACCGGCGGTTGTGTGGATGGCTTGTGGTCATTACTCAATATACCCCTTAATTCCCATAAACCAAGTAATATTAAGGCACCCGCACGTAATTTACATCAGTCAGCAGAAAACATTTAAAAATAGCCAACTTGAACTCGACCCAATTTTACCGAGATTGTCAGATCAAGTTTAAGCTGCTACGGCTGATCCCTTCGGTTTTTGCCGCCATGATAAAATCATTGACATGTAATCCTGCTATCTTATGTGTCCACCAGGTCACTGTAACCTGGCCCCATTCTGTCAATATGGCCGGGTGATGTTTTTCTCGTTCGGCAACTTCTCCGACCTTGTTTGTAAATTCCAGAGCTTGCTCAAAATTTTTAAATTTGTAGGTTTTTCCCAAGTGATTGATACCTGCCATTACGGTGATTTGCCAACCCGGAAGTTGGGGCATATATTTCGCGATATCTTCCCGGGTCGCCAAAGGGGCTCCTTCTCTACATGCTGCGCAGGTCTTGTCCGCTAAAACAGTCATCTCTATTTCTCCTACGGGTAGAGCTATAATCAGGTCCATTCTTGTCTGGTATGCCTACCTTTACAATAACCTGAACGGGTTGCGAGAGTAAAACTCCTCAACTTGCAGTGCTTACCCTGGATTTTGTACTATGATTCAAGTAAACGGGAACTTTTGTGGACTGCCCTAATCTGCTTTGATGGTGCAGTTTGGCATTCCTTCGGGCAGCAGTTGTCAGGCAATTCATCATTGATGGGTGAAGTCATTATGAAATGCGAACAGATTCTTGAGATCGAAAAACTGCGCGACAGGACGGGGGTCTTTGCAGATCGCTACGAGGCGGGGCAGGTGCTGTCCGGGTTGGTTCAATCGCTTGGTTTGCAACATCCTCTGGTTCTCGCCATCCCGGCCGGCGGGGTGCCGGTAGCAGTCCCGCTGGCCGAAGCCCTGGAATGCCAACTGGATGTAGCGGTCGTCAGTAAAATCACTTTGCCATGGAACACCGAGGCCGGTTACGGGGCGGTTGCCTTTGATGGCAGCTCTCTGCTTAATAAAGCAATGATCAGTGCTGTTGGTCTGGACAAGGCTGACATTGCCCGGGGTCTCGAAAAGACCAGGGCAAAGGTCGTCAGACGGGTTGCGACGTTAAGAAAAGGGCGGCCAATGCCGGATATGACTGCGCGCGAAGTCATTGTGGTCGATGACGGACTGGCGAGTGGCTTCACCATGTATGCGGCTGTAGCCGCCCTGCGTCGGGCGGGAGTCGGAGAGCTTATTGTCGCTGTCCCAACCGGCCATGAGAATTCTGTGCAGAGCCTGGCGGAAAAAGTTGATATGGTCTGTTGTGCCAACATCAGGAGTGGTCCTTCCTTTTCCGTGGCATCAGCCTATCAACACTGGGATGACGTCAGCGAAGCTGAAGCTGAACAGATATTGCTCGAATTCCCAGGAGCATAATACCTGTCCCCAAAATTTGACCAAAGTCATATCCTTCTTTGCTTACCCAGAGTATTCTCGACTAACTATGAATAAAGTAATTAATTGGAAAAAAGCAAGCCACTGGAGGCTGACGATTCAGTGGCTTTTCTTCGGCTGGTGCCTCTTTCTTGGCATTCAGTTCGGCCTGTTCGTGCGCCATTTTGAAAACCAGGGGCAGTCAGGATATTTTTCTCGGCCGCCGGGGGTGGAGGGCTTCTTGCCGATCGGTTCACTGGTAAGTCTCAAGGCCTGGCTACTCACAGGGCATTTTGACACGGTTCATCCAGCGGCTCTGGTGCTTTTTCTTACCTTTCTTGCCATGGCATTGCTGGCCAAGAAATCTTTCTGCTCGTTCATCTGCCCTGTGGGCACGCTCTCCGAGGTGACCTGGAAGCTCGGTCGCAAACTCTTTGGCCGCAATTCCCGTATCTGGCGGAGTCTCGACCTTTTCCTGCAGTTCATCAAGTATGCGTTGCTTTTCTTTTTTGCCAAGCTGATCCTGATTGGTATGCCGACAGTGGCGATCAGAGAATTTCTCGCCGCTCCTTACTGGGCGATTGCCGATGTCAAGATGTTGCACTTCTTTACCGGAATGTCGACCACCAGCATGGTGGTGATTACAGTACTGTCGTTGTTGTCGGTTGTTTACAAGAATTTCTGGTGTCGCTATCTCTGTCCCTACGGTGCGTTGCTCGGTCTGTTGAGTATGCTCAGTCCTTTCAAGGTCACGCGCCGCAAGGATTGTTGCATCAACTGCGGTATCTGCAGTCGTAACTGTCCGGCACAGATTGATGTGCAGCATAAGATGCTGGTCCACTCACCGGAATGTACCGGTTGTCTGACCTGCGTTAGCAACTGTCCTGAAAAGGGGGCCTTGTCGATGGCTTTTTGGAAACGACCTCTACCGGGAGTCGCGTTTGTGATGATCGTGATGCTGATTTTTAGCAGTGGGGTCCTGGGTGGTATGCTCAGCGATCACTGGCAGACGAATTTAACTTATGTGGATTACCAACGATTGATCCCGTTAGCTTTGCGTTTCGGGCATTAGACCTCAGTCCGCCAAGTTTGCCTCCCCCTGCTAAACTCGCAATCTTCTAAAGTTAGTTTATACTTATCCCCTCACTCACTGATCCCGGTTAATCGGAGGTGGATATGATTCTAAAAAAAGACATTACTGAAAAAGCGTGTTTCCCCTCTGTTTGGTGTGTGGTCCTCAGTTCAGTTCTTGGCTTATTACTTTTCCTTGCGCCATTAACTGTGAATGCGTACGAGCTTCTTTTAGGAACCGGAAAATCAGGGACCTTTTCCCATTTTTCCGGGCGTATGTTGTGCCGGACTATCAGCCAGCAACTGCCGGATGTCACGTGTTCACTGCAAGTGGCAGAGGATGAAGTTGACAATCTCACTGATCTTCAGAGCGGTTTCGTTGACCTTGCCATTGTTAACTCAAATGTGTTGGTTGATGCGGTCAATAAATCAGGAATGTTTCAATTCCTCGATATCAACTATGAAAACCTCACTATTCTTACCCCTCTTTATGACCGTCCCGTCGGTATTATCGTTCGTGCAGATGCCGGAATTGCAAATTTAAACGATCTCAAAGGGAAACGGGTTAATGGTGGAGCGCCCGGATCAGTAGAGCGTCGATCCATGGAATTGATCATGAAAGCCAAGGGCTGGTCTGTGGATGATTTTGCCCTCTTTGAAGAGTTGCCCACGTCCCAGTCACAGGACACCCTGGCTTTTTGCCAGGGCACTGTGCAGGCGATGTTGAATGTCGGAGTGCATCCAACCCTGTCCATCCATAACTTACTCAAAAAGTGTAAAGCACAATTGTTGGATATTAATGATGACGATATTGATAAATTAGTTGCCAATCGTCCCTCTTACTGGCAAACAGAGATTAACTCGGAGTCCTATCCAGGTCCGGAAAGTCGTGTACAAACATTTGGAACCCGGGCAATATTGGTTGCTTCCAGCGCAATTGACCAGGAAACAGCCTCTGCCATTGTAAAAGCTATTTACGATAATCAGAAGCGCCTACAACGCAATCACCCTGCTTTATCTTTGTATCCCGTACAGGAGGCTCGAAAAGGTATTGAGAGTTTGCAACTGCACAAGGGTGCAGAACAGTTTTTTGCGACACAATAGTCAATTTTACTGAAAAGTCCCCCGATTACTGGTTTAATGGAACTTATTGAACACAGTATGGAGAAGGGTTGACTATGTACGGTTGGACCGGGCGAGTTCTGGAAATAGATTTAAGCAATAAAACAACCAGAGTCGTAAATCCAGATAAAACAGTTTATGAGAAATACATCGGTGGCAAGGGGTTGGCCGGTTATTACCTGAAACCTTTTGTGACCAGGCATTGGACTGATCCCGAGATGCCTCTGCTGTTCTTCACCGGCCCCCTGAATAATACCTCCTCCCCAACTTCAGGCAGAATGACCGTTCTGTCTAAATCTCCCCTGACGGGCACTGTTGGCGACACATCTGTGGGCGGAAAGTTGGGCACTATGCTCAAGCGCGCTGGCTACGATGGCATAATCATCACCGGGAAAAGCGATGAATTTGTCGGTATCCACCTGGATGATGGCGGCGTCAGGTTTGCGGATGCGACAAAATATCAGGGATATTCGGTCACTGAAAGCTGTCAGGAGTTGGAGCGGACAGTCCCCGGAGCCTCCACCGCGGTGATTGGACCGGCGGCAGAAAACCGGGTGATGTTTGCTTCTATTGTTCTGGATGAGCATTATTTTGCCGGACGTGGCGGCCTTGGCTGCGTCATGGCGAATAAAAAACTGAAATTTATCACTGTCAAGGGCAGTCAGAAAACATCTGTGGCGGATGCAGATGAACTGTCCGCGGGCAGAGAGGAGATCTTTCGACTGGTAGCCGCCTCCCCTGTGCTGATGGGTGATCTGGGGATTACAAACTACGGGACCGGTGCTTTGTATGACCTGATGCGACAGCGGCGCATGATGCCGACGGATAACTTTCGCCAAACCTATTATGAATCTTCCCCAGGCATGAATGCCTATGCCTATAAACAAAAATATAAAACCAGGAAATTCGGTTGCATGGGCTGCCACGTGCTGTGCAAGAAAAAAGGTTCCAACAACGAAGTGATGCCCGAATTCGAGACCATGTCCCACTTCAGTGCCTTGATTTGTAATGATGATCTGGATGCAGTCGTAGAAGCGAACCGGATCTGTAATGATGCCGGAATGGACACCATCTCAGCGGCGGCGTCTATTGCTTGTTATAAAGAGATTACCGGGACGGAAATATCTGCGGATAAATTGATCCAGCTGCTGAATGATATCGTCGCTGGAAAAGGGGATGGTGAACTGCTTGGCAAAGGCAGCAGGGCCTATGCAGAGCAATTACAATCTCTCGATGCTTCTATGACGGTAAAAGGCTTGGAGTTTCCTGCTTACGACCCCAGGGGTGCCTATGGTATGGCGCTGGCCTATGCGACGTCTACACGGGGAGGGTGCCATCTGCGCGCCTATCCGATATCGCATGAGATCTTGCGCAAGCCGGTTGCAACCGATCGTTTCAGCTTCAGTGGCAAAGCAAGGATTATCAAAATAAGCGAAGATGCCAATGCGATGATCGATTCGCTGACGGCGTGTAAGTTTTTGTTTTTTGCCGCGTCACTGGAGGAATATGCACACGTTTTACAGGGTGTAACGGGGATGCAGACCACGGCCCAGGATCTTTTGAATATTGGTGAGCGGATTTATTATAACGACCGCATTATGAACGCATTAAACGGGTTTACTGCGGCCGACGATGATTTGCCGCTGCGTTTCTTTGTGGAGCCCGGATCCGGAAATGCTGACTTTGATGTGCCTGCGCTCAATCGGGAAGAATTTCTGCAGGAGCGGGCCAGCTATTACAAAATCAGAGGGCTGGATGAAAACGGACTTCCCACGCAGGAAAAACGTGAGGCGCTGGAGCTGGCATGCAACGTCTGATAACAAAATATGCAGAAAAACTGGTCCGCCATGGTTTGTGTGCTCCAGGGATGCCTATTGTGGGCGGGCTCAATGAGACCCTTATCTGGAACCGGCAGGCCCCGGAAACTGCGGCGCTGGAAAAGATCATTAACGGGTTGAGTATTAACAGCCTGTTATTTGCAAAACCGGCCGAGCCTTTCATGCGGATACTGGACTTTCATGCCGTGCGTTGTGATGGTGAGTTTGTTCCGGAAGACACGGAAACCAGAACCTTTCTGCACAGTATCCCGGTCTGTGAGGAACTGGACTCCGAGGTCATTGTTCCCCTTTTGAAAAGACGAAAAGGGGTGGTCGTGGCCGGCAAGGGAATTGTGACTTTCGGTACCGTGAGCCCGGAACAGGGGTTTGTGGTCTTCAGCTCAATTATTTTTTCTGCTTTTGTGAAGTTTTTTGTCGATTATGCCTATCTGAAAATCAACCGTCAGACCGATCCTGAAATGGAGGCCTTGTTTCCGGTTGTGTGGGATGCCTATCGTCACTTTTTGCCCGAACAAATACCCTCGCATATCACATCGGAAGCTCTTGATTCCGAAGAAAAGATTATCAATGCCATGAAACAGGCTGGGCAGGCTACGGTGGATGCCCGCATGGTGGATTCCTTTTTTGGAAATATTTCTTTTCGGCACCAGGACACTATTTACATCAGTCAGACCGGCAGTTCTCTGGATGAATTGGATGGCTGTATCGATGCCTGTCCCATGGACGGCAGCACCAGTACCGGGATAACCGCTTCAAGTGAACTTGTCGCACACCGCGATATTTATCTTGGCAATCCGGTCCATTCGATCTTGCATGGGCACCCGAAATTCAGTGTGATTATGTCGATGATATGTGACAAGCCGGAATGTGAATTTCGGGGCAAATGTCATGTGAAGTGTGTCGAGCAACGCTTTATTGAAGATATTCCTATTGTTCCTGGCGAAGTCGGGACAGGACCAAGGGGGTTGTGTCGGACGCTTCCTCCTGCGATGAAAGGTAGAAGAGGAGCGATTGTCTACGGGCACGGAGTCTTTACCGTTGGCAATGAGAATTATGTGGATGCCTTTGCGGCGCTTGTGGATATTGAGAGGATGTGTATGGGGGATTACTTGGCACTTGTTTCTAAATTTTGAGTGTTTATTGTTCGCTTAAAGCCAAAACCAAGGTCAGAATCAAGACCGACGGGTCGCGTCCCGTCAGACGCCATACTTTTTACAACGCCAAAAAAGTATGCAAAAAGGCTTGCTCCTGCGGAGGGCACTTCTTTCGCGAGTGGTCGGTGTTTTATTCAGCTACAAGGTTGATGAGCACATGAGTGCTGCGTGGCACCGAAAACCAGGCCCTGCTTTTTTAAACCATTCAAACAAAAGATGGATTCAATCCCTAATAGTTTGTGCTTGATTCTCAACCCTCCTGCCCGTCGCTGCAACAGCTCTGCTGATAACTTGGAAAGCCACTGTGTTTCAGTGCAAATACGACACAAAGCCGTAACCTTTTTCATCAACGACCGCAAGCAATTAATCCACCGACCACCCCGAGCAAGAAGTGCCAAGCGCAGCGCAAAGCGTTCTTTGGTTACTTTCTTTGGCTTTGGAAAGAAAGTCACCCGGCTGTCGGCCGGGACCGACGGTCTTGACCTTAAAAGCAGTAGCGCGGGACGAGGAATGCGAAAGGTCAAAATCAAGACCGGCAGATCACGTCTCCTATAAAGATTTACCCCTCCGAGAGTTGATAATCTTCCCCCGCGAACTGAATATTAGCGGCATCACCACTACGCGGTGGTGAGACAGCATGAACGCCACCACACGCCGAACACTTGCCAACAAAAGTAGCCAAGGTGAAGCTGGCTCCGCACCCTTGGCAAACAGCATTCAAGCCGCCACTGGGAATCGATTGATTACAAAGGCTCCCGCCATGTGCCTGAGAAACAAAATCAACCAACTCTTTGCCTTCAGCAAAGGGCCCTGCGTTACCACCGTCATTTGAACAACATCCCATTTTTTAAGCTCCTTTTTTGATCTGTAGCTCGTATTCCTCAACAAGTTTCTGATATCTCTCTCTGAGTCCTGGAGTGCGTGACTCGGCGGTTTCATACGCTGTAAGCATACCGTCACGCACACCCTCCGGCAGAATTCGCTCTGCCAGCGGGTAGAGGATGTCATTCTCCTTTTCAATGTGACCACGCAGCAATGTTGCATAGCCTTTGGCATGCTCGGCGATGATGGCTGCCTGACCGGCTTCGCCGTCAAGCGCTTTCTGAGCCGCCTCTTCCATGGCACTAACGTGGGCGCGACCCTGATCGTGTTCCATCTGCATCGCCTCAATCGGCGATTGTTTCTCCGGCATGCCGTTCTTGACCAGTTCCAGGAAAAGCACCTGTTCTTCCTTGGCATGGTGAAAGTGGTCAGCGAAGTTACGGATGAAATCAACCGCATCGAGGTAGAACTGCCAGTTGCGGAACTTGCCCTTTTCGAGCAAAGCTGTGTTGTGTTCCACCACGGTGATCATGCGCAGAATCAGGGTATGCTCGTCAATCATCACCTGGGTCACGTTGGCCTTCATTTCAGCCCTTCCTTTCGCCATTAATACCGATGATGACAATTTCAACCGGAACATCCTTGCCCGACTGTTTTACGGCTTCCTGGACCATCATTCCCAAACCACGACAGCAGGGGACTTCCATGATGGGTACCGTGATGGACAGAATGTTGTTCTGGCTGATCATCGCCGTCATTTTCTCGAGATAAGGACTGGTGTCGTCGAGCTTCGGGCAGGCGTTTACCAGCACACGACCTTTGATGAAATCACGGTGGAAGTCTGCGTAGGCAAAAGGCACACAGTCGGCAGCGATGAGCAAGTGTGCATTCTGCAGAAAAGGTGCACTGGGTGGTACCAGGTGTAGTTGGGTCGGCCACTGGCGGAGCTCGGAAGGCCTGCTTTCGGTCGAGGTTGTCTCTTCCGTATCTTTCTTTTCAATTGTGCGGACGTTGGCGCTGGGGCAACCGCAAGCAAGTTTACTCATGCTGTTTCTCCTTCTGTTATGTTTTGTGTGTTCAGATAATCATTAATTTCCTGTTCGATCTGAGATTCGACTTCATCGCCGAGAGCGTGGATCGAGACCACATCTTTCACCAGGCAGATACCGACACTGCAGGTGGTGCAGGCGATGTCGTGCTTCTCCAGAATCTCGCCGATAACGGGATGCTCTTCGATAACTTTGTTAATGGCTTGTTCGCCAATTATGTGTGGGAGGTTCATGCTGTTTGGCTCCTTTTGTTTCTCGATTGTTGATCGGAGATTACGACGTTTGTTGGCGGAGAAACATGACCAGGGTCAAAAGCTGACAACTTTTATCAAGTATACATGGGGGACTGATAAAAAGGAACCTGAGGGGGGCAGACTATACGGGCTATTTCTAATATCAACCGAATTCTTCTGATTACCGCTTTGGCGACGGGATCAGGATCAGGTCGAAAATGCCTTCGCCGGCATCTTTACGCGGGTAGTGCTGGGTGACGAGAGGCTCAAAACCTTCCGCTGTAACCCTGATGTGGATATGCGGTCGACGATCGTTAAAGTAGGTCGGCGCATGGCTCTCGAAATGATAGGTGCCGTTGGCGTTGCTTGAGAGGGTGGCCCGCCAGGCATCGCCATAACGGCCTTCCGGTCCGGTCATCCAGAGTTCAACCGTGGCGGAAGGGATCGGGTTGCAGTCGCTTGCAGATTTAACAGTGCCTTGCAGCAGGTAGCCGTTGCCTATGCTGGTACGGTAGTCGGCACCGGAATGATAGAATGGCCCCATTTCTCCTTCCTGGGTCGGTTTGCACTGGAAGAGCAGTTCTGCTGCGTTCGGCAGGGATGGCCAGACAAGGATGACAACCAGTATCAGGAGGGTGCTTGTTGTGAATGTGATCTTGATGTTGACGTAAGGCATCTGGTTTCTCCTTATATCTCAATCGGATTCTACATTTTTTTCAATCAGTCTTTCAGTTTTGAAACGATATCCACCTCATTATGCAGTGTTTTGTGCACCGGGCAGCGTTCAGCAATCTCTAGCAAGCGCTCTCGCTGTTCATTACTTAACTCGCCGATCAGCTCAATTTCTCGTTCCATGCGATCGATCTTGCCGTCGGTTGCTTCACAATGTCCACAATCCTGAGCATGAATTTTTTTGTGAGTAAGGCGCACAATGGCTTTTTCCAGAGGTAGTTTTTTCAAGCGAGCGTACATCTGCAAGGTCATGCTGGTGCAGGCGCCGAGGGCGGCAAGCAGGTACTCGTAGGGGGAAGGCCCGCGATCAGTGCCGCCGTATTTAAGCGGCTCATCAGCCAGCATGGCATGGCCATTGGCAAAAATTTCGGTAAAGAAATCCTGGTGATCGGTACTCGTGGTGACCCGGTTATCGACCATGACCCCGGTAGAGGCCGTTTCCTCAGGAGGGTCAATGTAGCGACGGCTCCAGGAGGCGATCATTGAGCCGACATAGAGAGAATCCTCTTCCTTCAGGAGTAAGTGGTCGGCATCATCGAGAGATATGAAGCTCTTCGGGTGCTTTGCCGCACGATAAATTTGCGCGGCATTTTCAATGGAAACAGTGGTGTCGCGTGGTGAGTGCATGACCAACAGGGCCGTTTTAAGACCCTTGATGTATGTATCAAGCTGCTGTATTTCGAGGTCTTCGAGGAACTGTCTCTTGATGGTGAAACTCCGACCGGCAAGTTTGACCTCGGCGAAGCCCTGCTGCTCGATCTGCTCACGCATCATGTCAAAGTGGCGGGTGACGTGGCCGGGATCGTGGGGGGCGGCCACGGTGACCACCGCTTGCAGCGACGGAACCTGTGCTGCTGCCTGGAGAACCGCCGCTCCTCCCAGAGAATGGCCGATAATGATCTGTGGCGCCTGATGCTCCTGTGTCAGGAATTCCGCAGCCGCGACCAGATCGGCAACGTTGGTGGTGAAGTTGGTATCGGCGAAATCACCCTCGCTCTGTCCCTGGCCGGCGAAGTCGAAACGTAATACGGCAATCTTCTCACGATTGAGTGCTGCAGCGATATTGATTGCCGCCTTGATGTTTTTGGTGCAGGTGAAGCAGTGGGCGAACAGGGCATAGGCAATCGGCTGTTCGTCTTCGGGAAGATCGAGGCGGGCAGCAAGCTTTTCGTTACGACTGTTGAGGAACGCGACCTTTATGGATTTCATAACATAACTCCTAACGATCTTTGGACTTGTTAATCAGAATACACTGGATACTTATACAACGCATCTGTTGCCTGCTGTTTTTTTCTTAGATATGAACTCTGTTGGGATTGATACCGGTGAGATATTCAAGTACACTCGCTTCCTAGCAGCCTGTCGGACAATCAATGAGCTGGCTGCAAATTCGCCTGTTTGGCCCATATTTCAGCTCCTTTTCGACCAATAGCTACGGCTATTACTCTCAAATGAGCCAAAATCTGGTCTCAAACATCCAAATTTTCGCTTCAGCCCTGATAGTCCGACAGGCTGCTAGACAATATCCCCCTGGAGTTAAAACTTATGATTCTCGGTTTTGCCGGTAAAGCAGCAACAGGAAAAACAACTGCAGCACAACATTTGGCTCCTCTGCTTGATAAAGAGTGCAGAATTGTGCCGATGGCAATGATGCTGCGTGATGAGGTAGAAACTTTTTTGCGTTCAATCGATGCCGGTCAATCAGTACCGCTGGTTTACGGTTGTCAGGATGACAAAGTCCAGATCTTTTATGTGGATGAGCAGCAGGCTCTGGCTCATTGTCCGAAATGGGCACATTTTATCTCTGATCATGAAGAAATTCAGGATAAACCTGGCCAAACTGCTGTTACGGTACGACGTATCCTGCAATGGTGGGGAACGGAGTATCGAAGGGCTCAGGATTATGATTACTGGACTAGGGCCTGGGGGCGCAAAATCGAGCAGTTCGATCTGGATGCAGTTCATATTCTCATCGACGATGTGCGCTTCATGAACGAGCTGGATGCGATCAAGCAGCACGGTGGCCTGATTGTCAAGATCGAGCGCCCGGGTTTCGACGGTGCAAACAATCACGCCAGTGAGACATCCCTGGATGAATACAACGACTGGAACAGAATCCTCTTGAACGATGGCACGCTCGACGAGTTTAAGGCGCAGGTAGAACAACTTGCAGGCTCGCTTATGCGGTCTGCTTAATACTGTGGAACCCTATATTAGCCAGAAACAAGGCTGCTGGTCTTGAGTATAAATATCCATCGGTTGCCGCTTTCCTGAAGAGTGATAGAATCAAACTTAGAGGTTTCTCATGTTTGGTTCTTCCTTCCCAGTTATCCCCTCGGCCAGACCGTCCTAGACGATCTGCTGATCTCCCTTGGGCAGGACCGGACCCTATGGGCTCCCCAGGCAGAACCGGATGGCCTTTGTCGGCTCCAACCTGTGAGTGAAGGACAGTTGCCAAACCTGGCATTGTCGACGTTTCTCCCCTTGAAAAAACTGTTGCTACCTCCCCGTGAGGCGGTTTGGACCCATGTCGCTGGACAGTTCAGTGCTATTGAAGTTCCTGCACCTTTTGCTGTTGTCGGTGTTCCTCTTTGTGACCTGCAGGCGATCTGGTACCTCGACCAGGTCTTTGCTGACGACGAAAGCTATCGAGCCCGGCGTGCGCAGTCTCTTCTGGTAGGAATGAGCTGTGAGCCGGGAGCAGACTGTCGTTGCGATGCCCAACTGATGCCAGTGGCTGGCGATGTGTTTATCGGTCAGGAACGGGTGTGGGCCATTTCGTCAATAGGTGACGCACTGCTTCGTGAGACTGGTTTCAGTGCCTCCGTTTCAGATGTGCCTCTACCATGGCCTGAGGGAACAGCAGAGAAGCGTCAGAACCTGTCTGAGGAGCAGTTTTACTCTGCGTTGGATGCGTCCATCTGGGCAGAGGAGGGGAAGCGCTGCCTTTCCTGTGGGGCGTGTTCAATCGTCTGCCCGACCTGCTACTGTTTTGATATGCAGGATGAGGCGGCAGTTGACGGCACCGTGACCAGGCATCGCGTCTGGGACAATTGTTTCTTTGCCGAACATGGTGAAGTTGCTGGCGGGCACGATTTTCGGCCTGATCGCGCGGCTCGTCTGCGCTTTCGCATGGAACACAAGTTCTTCGGCTTCGGGGCGTTGCGCGGTCAGAATTCCTGCGTCGGCTGTGATCGTTGTCGCAAGATCTGTCCGGTCGATGTCGACCTCGACCGAATCGCCGAGCGGCTCATCGAAGAGGCTGCTTCATGAATGAAGCTCTGCGGCCGATTACTGCTGTTCTTGAGAAAGTTGCGCCAATGGTTGCCGACAACTCTCTCTTTACCTTCCTGCCAGAGACGTTGATTCCTGTTGCTCCAGGTCAGTTTGTCGAAATCAGTATTCCGGGAGTCGGAAGTTTCCCGGTTTCTGCCTGTGAGCTGGTGCGTGACAGTCGTATTGTCTCCTGTATCCGCCGCACCGGCCGGGTGACCGAGGCTCTCTATCATCTTGAAGAGGGGGACGCAATTGGTCTCCGTGGCCCGTTTGGCAATGGGTTCCCACTTGAACTGTTTGATGAGAAGGATGCCCTGTTGATTGCAGGTGGCCTAGGTATGGCTCCGTTGCGGGCCCTGCTCCACGCACTTCTTGGTGACCAAAAAAGAACAGGGAAAATTGTTTTGCTTTATGGCTCGCGCGAACCGGGGTCTCTGCTTTTTTACGATGAGCTTGTCGAGCTGTCGCGCCAAGGGCGGGTAGATGTGCGTTTTTCTGTCGATTTTGCCGAGACCTTGCCCGGGCCCTCTGGAGGCGTGTTCTGCAGGATCGGACTGGTCAGCGAACTCCTTTCAGATCTTGACTTTATTCCGGGAAAAACTGTTGCTATGGTTTGCGGGCCGCCAGCTCTCTACCGCTGTGTTCTCGAAGAATTAGCGTTAATAGGGATGTCTGCAGCAAACATTTTCGCAACTCTTGAGCGCCGAATGCGCTGTGGCGTTGGCGAGTGCTGCCATTGTGTTGTCGGTGGGCATTACGTCTGTAAAGATGGACCGGTTTATAGCCTTGAACAGCTGCGCTGCATGGAGGGGGCGATATGAAATTCAAGCCTCCGATCAAGCTTGCCTGGATCCGATTTACCTCCTGCAGCGGTTGTCAGTTGATGTTGATCAACTGCGAATCTTCTCTGGCGGGGCTCTCTGAGGTTGTTGAGATCCAGGACTTTCCTTTGGTTTCTTCAGTTTGCGGTAATAGTGAGGTTGTCGATATCGCACTGGTAGAGGGCTCATTGTCGACTCCCTCTGAAGTTGAGCGTCTTCTGGCTCTTCGTCGCAATGCTCATCTTCTTGTGGCTGTCGGTGCTTGTGCCTTGGCCGGAGGCGTTAATGCTCTGGTCAAGGGAGACCGCCGCATGGCCCAGGAGTCGATCTATGGCAGCCAAGGTGCCATAGATACTTTCCCGCCTCAGCCGGTGCATCGTTTTGTCAGAGTCGATTGGAAGATCCCAGGGTGTCCGCCAGAGCGGCACGATCTCCTTGAGTGTATTGGTGCGATTTTGCATGGTGGGTGGCCCGGTCGCCAGGTGATGCCGGTTTGCATGGAGTGCCGCATCAACGAAAACCGTTGTCTGTTGGAAGAGGATTCTGCCCTCTGTCTCGGCCCAGTGACGAATGCCGGCTGCTTTGCAAAGTGTCCGGGGCTTGGTGTGCCCTGTGAAGGTTGTCGGGGTGCTGTGCCGGAAGCTAACCGGGACGAATTATTCCGTCTGCTTATCGAGGCAGGTCTCACTGAACAGGACATTTGCCATCGGCTGGAACGTTTTGGAGAAGAACCTTATGACCCGGTTGATCATTGATCCGTTAACACGCGTCGAAGGGCACGGTCGGATTGAACTGCTGATCAAGGATGGCCGTCTGCAGGACGTGACTGTACGTCTGATGGAATCGCCGCGTTTGTTTGAAAAATTGGTTGTCGGCCGCCGTTACGATGAGGTGCCTGACCTGATATGCCGAATCTGCGCGATCTGTTCCGCAGTCCACAAGCTAGCGTCTTTGCAGGCACTTGAAAACGCTATGGCGGTCACTGTTCCACCGATTGCCGTCATGCTTCGCGAACTGCTCCTGTTGGGCGGCCATATCCAGAGCCATGCTTTGCATCTGTTCTGTCTGGTATTGCCCGACTTGTGCGGTACGCCAGATGTCTTGGCGCTGCTACGCAAAAAGGATCCCCTGGCGCAGTCTGGTCTGGCTTTAAAAGCTTTTGGTAACCGGATTCAGGAAGTCGCAGGCGGCCGGGTAATTCACCCGGTCAACCCGGTTTTCGGCGGGGTTGCCTACTGCCCGCCGAAAACTGAACTAGAAAGTTTACTGAAAGAAGTGGTTCGATGGCAGCGAGGCTGGTTGAACCTTGAGGAAGGTTTTGCACAGATCGCAAGTTATCCTGTAGCCCAACTGGTGCTGGGAACCCATCTGGCCATGGAGTTGACAAAGGAATTCAGTTTGAATGGTGAACGGTTGTGCCCTGATAATGGTGCATCTCTGCCGGTTGCCGACTATGTGCAACTGCTTGATGAAAAGGCCGTGCCATATTCCTATGCCAAGGAGGCAACTGGCCAACAAGGACCTTTCGTGACCGGTGCCATTGTCCGTCTCCGGCAAGCTTCCTGCCGGGGGATTGAGGTCAATCTGCCAAGCAACGAAACCGGTATTCATGGGAATAACCAGGCCCAGCTTTGGGAGGTTGGTTGGGCACTGCGGAGGGTTGGGATGTTGCTTGAATTACTGCTTCAGGTGGATTCCCGGGAGCCATTATGTGTCAGTATGAAAAGCCCTTGTGGTGGAACCGGAACCTCTGCTATTGAAGCACCACGCGGCCTGTTGATTCACCATTATGTTGTTGATGAGTGGGGTATGGTGGTTGCTGCGGATGTTGTGACGCCAACGGCCATCAATCAAAGGGTTATGGCGGACCAGTTGTTGGTGGATTTGGCTGATGAACGAGATCATGACCGGTTACAGGATATCGCTGGGCGGATTGTTCGTGCCTATGATCCGTGTATTTCCTGTGCGGTTCATTTGCTTGAGGTTTAGTCCATCCTCTGACTTACGTGTGGAAGATATTAATCTGAATTTCTCATATAATCAATAAAGGTTAAAACCGTCGGTCCCGGCCGACAGCCGGGTAACTTTCTTTCCAAAGCCAAAGAAAGTAACCAAAGAACGCTTTGCGCTGTGCTTGGCACTTCTTGTTCGAGGTAGTCGGTGGGTTAATTGACGCTGTTTTTTAGGGTGTAATTTTGTTCTGTTTTTGTTTTTGCTGCGGAGCTGTTGTGGTGTTTGTTGCTGTGTGCTGAGGCTGTTGCAGCAATGGGCAGGAGGGTTGGAAACCAAACTAAACCATGAAATGTTCTCGCGGCATGTCATACGGAATATAATCGCTCTCTCGTTTAACTGGTTTAAAAAAGCAGGGCCCGGTTTTCGTTGCCACGCAGCACTTAAGTACTCATCAACTTTACAGCTGAACAAAACACCGACCACAGGCGAAAGAAGTGCCCTCCGCAGGAGATAAGCCTTTTTGCTTACTTTTTTGGCGTTGAAAAAAGTAAGGCGTCTGGCGGGACGCGACCCGCCGGTCTAGTTTTTGATCCTAAAAATAAATTATCTGCTTATGCACTTCGCTCAAGTAGTGCCAATATTGACGACTGATATCTTCAAGCCCTGGTTTCGTATGGGTGTCAATGATGCGCTAGAGCTACGTTTCGATAGTCTTAGTTATACAGCGGTTAAAGCGGAAACCTGATAACTGGAGTCAAGTGCATAAGCAGAATAAATTATAAAAGGAATCATTCCTGTCCACGCGGCAGAATCAAATTCAACAAAACGCCGACAATACCAGCAAGGCCAATCCCGCCAAGTTTAACAATGGTCAGGTCAAAGTTCATGCCGCCGATGCCGAAGACCAGGATGACCGCAACGATTGTCAGGTTGCGTGGCTGCATCAGGTCGGTGCCGGCCCTGACCAGAGTGTTGATGCCGATTACAGCAATGGCTCCAAAGAGCAGCACCATGATCCCGCCCATAATCGGTACCGGAATGGAGTTGAGAAAACCACCTAACTTGCCGACAAAAGCAAGCAATATGGCAGTTACTGCTGCCCATGTCATGACCATCGGGTTGAAAGACCGGGTCAGGGCCACAGCTCCGGAGACTTCGGAATAGGTCGTATTGGGCGGGCCGCCGAGGCAGGCGGCCAGGCCGGTGGCCAGGCCATCACCCAGCAGGGTTTTGTCGATACCGGGATCTTTGACATAGTCTTTGCCGGTAATGCCGCCGATGGCAAGTACATCGCCGAAATGTTCAATGGCTGGAGCAATGGCAACCGGTACGATGAAGAGGATAGCTTCCAGATTCCAGACCGGCAAAGTGAAGTCGGGCATTGCCAGCCAGGGAGCATCAAGCACCTTCTGCATCGAGATCAGCGTAGGGCCAGTCCAGTTCTGTAACGTGCCGGGATCAAACGAGGCCTGGATCGAAGCAGAAGTCCCCGTAGCATCAAGAATCAGTGCCGCCAGGAAACCGGCGATAATACCACAGAGAATCGGAATCAGTCTGAAAAGCCCCTTGCCGAGCAGGGAGACCAGAACAGTGACCACCAGGGCGGTACCGGCAATGATATAGGCGGTCGGTTGTGGGACAAGCCAGGCTGCGCCATCACCGGTACGTCCGGACGCCATATGTACGGCAACTGGCGCCAGCACCAGACCGATGACCATAATGACCGGTCCAGTAACAATTGGGGGCAGGATGCGATGCAGGATGTCTGAGCCGAAAATACGGATAGCAAAACTGATGATGACATAAAAGAGCCCCGCCGCAGCCAGACCACACATGGTGCCGGGAATCCCCCATTGCTGAACACCGTAGATAATCGGAGCGATAAAGGCGAAGCTCGATGCCAGGAAAACCGGCACCTTGCCACGGGTGACGATCTGGAATACCAGAGTGCCGGCGCCCGCTGTGAAGAGTGCAACATTGGCATTGAGACCAGTGAGCAGCGGGACCAGGACCAGGGCACCGAAGGCGACAAAGAGCATCTGGGCGCCGATAACCATCTCTTTCGGGTTGAAGCTGAAGCGATTCTCCTGCTGGTTGTTAGACATTAGAGGTTCCTCAAAATAGTAGTGTGCTTGTAAAAGCTCAGGATATGGCTAAGCCATATTATTTAGTGCCGAAAATCTTGTCCCCGGCATCACCGAGGCCAGGCAGGATATAGCCGACCTCATTCAATCGCTCGTCGATTGCCGCAATGTAGATATCTACGTCTGGATGTTTCTTCTGTAAGGCCGCGATCCCTTCTGGAGCGGCTACCAGGAACAGACCCTTGATCCTCTTGCTGCCGGCCTCCTTGAGCATGTCAATTGCGGCAATTGCGCTGCCGCCGGTGGCCAGCATCGGGTCGAGAATCATTGCTGTACGCTCCCCTATGTTGCTGGTGAATTTCTGGAAGTAGGCAACTGGTTGCAGGGTTTCTTCGTTGCGATACAGGCCGATAACACTGACCCGGGCGTTAGGGATCATGTCGAGGACGCCGTCCATCATGCCGAGTCCGGCACGCAGGATCGGTACGACGGTAATCTTTTTGCCCTTGATGGTGTCGACCGCAACCGGTCCGGCCCAGCCCTCGATCGTTTTCTTCTCGGTTTCCAGGTCACTGGTCGCTTCATAGGTCAAGAGTCGAGCGACTTCTGAAGCCAGATCACGAAAATCCTTGGTGCTGATCCCTTCACGGCGCATCAACCCCAGCTTGTGGCGTACTAACGGGTGTTTGATCTCATGAACCGACACGATTATCTCCTTGGTAATTAGGGGGTATTGTCACACACAAAACCATCACAAATTATCACTGATCATTGCTTCACAGCAAGGAATGAGTGAAATAATTTTCAATGGAAAAGACACTGATGGTTGCTATCATCAATAGCTTTTGTGCTGCCAGGTCTGCTATCGTGACTTCCATGGTAGATATGCAAAAACCAAAGAGCACGGAGATGCCTTTACTGGTTACGGCAGCTGTTATCTTTAAAGGTGACAGGGTCCTGATCACCCGCCGACCGGACGATAAGCGACACCCTGGTTTCTGGGAGTTCCCTGGCGGTAAGATTGATCCAGGAGAAAGTCCTGAGGCAGCCTTGTGTCGCGAAATCCGTGAAGAGCTTGATGCCGAGATCACAGTAGAAGAAATTTTTGAAGTCGTTTTTTTTCGTTACGACTGGGGATCTGTGCTGATTCTCGCTTACCGTTGCCAACTTCTTACAAAGACCATCCATGACATTGGGGTAGCCGAGCATCGCTGGGTTCATCCAGAAGAGCTTGATGACTTCTCGATCCTTCCCGCCGACCAACCAATTATTAACCGCCTGGCGAACCTGCCCCCGGATTTTTACTGACATAAGCACTATCGCCATGTTACATAACCGGCGTTTCCCACCAACGGCTTCTGGTTAGAGGAATAGATGACCAACCTCACCGAAAAAGGTCGCGGCATCCGCGAGATGTTCGACCGGATCGCGCCTCGTTATGACCTGCTGAATCGGGTTCTATCGTTAGGTATAGACCGGCGCTGGCGACGTTTTGCCGTTCGGCAACTGAATGTGCCGAAAGGCGGGCTGGTTCTGGATATCGCCACGGGAACCGGTGATGTGGCCCTGGAAATAGGTCGTCAGACTGGTCCTGATGTGAAAATCGTCGGCTCAGATTTCACTCAAGGAATGCTGGTTCTCGGTCGAGACAAGATTGGTGCTTCTTCATGTCGTGACCGGATTGTTTTGGTGAATGCTCCTTGTGAAGCGATGCCTCATCCCGATGGAATATTTGACGGGGTTACCATCGCCTTCGGTATCCGCAATGTGGTTGACCGACAGAAGGGGTTGTGCGAGATGGTGCGCGTACTCAAGCCCGGTGGACGGGCAGTCATCCTGGAGTTTGCTACACCCCGGAACAGCTTTTTTCGCGCTGTCTATCACTTCTATTTTCTGCGTGTTCTGCCCTGGCTGGGCGGTCTGATCTCTCAGCGCAGTGCCTACCAGTACCTGCCGGATTCCGTGCTGGAATTTCCCGACCGTGAAACCTTCAAAGAGATGATGGAGCAGGCCGGTTTTGTTGATGTCAGAATTTACGACCTGACCGGTGGTATTGCTGCTGTGCATGTCGGCACGCGAAAAGCGGACTGACCACGAGTCTTCTCTCACTCTTCAGCTTCATCGGAGGCGTCTCCCCCCCAGAGAATCTGCGGGTCTTTGAACAGCTTGAAGGGAAGCTCCAGCGTTCTTCTGAGCAGGCCGATCGTTGGTTTGGTGAGAGTGTCCAGCGGCATAAGCGTGACAGAGGCGTCGCCTACCTGTCCTTCGATGGCGAAGCGCGCAGTCAACAAGGCCTTGTCTTCACCAGTCAACAACCATCCGGCTACCGGAATGTGCGAGACGACCTTGTCGACCGTACCGAGCGGGTGGATCGTTACTTTAAGATCGAGCTCCTTGTCTATCAGATTCAACTCTCCTATGTACACCTGATTCATCGCTTCACTCTGAATCTTCAGATCCTCACTCCTGATATTACCTTTATCCAGCTGGAAGTTTGCCGACAGGGTGTCGAACGGCATCCCCTCGAGATCCATGTCGGGTAGTTGCAATGCGAATATCTGCAAGACGTTCAGTAAAGAAAAAACCTTGCTGAGAGTATGGAACTGATGCAGCACGCCATCACGAATCTGAATGCTGAAATTGCCGTAGGATGAGGGGAGGTAGTTGGGCCCGATCTCTCCGTAGAGGTAAAAATCACCACGCAATTTTCCGCGTACAATATTCTTCTGATTGAGAAGCTCCCGATAGACTTCCAGAGCATCAACCTCTTCCGCATGTCCGGAAATTCGCAGCAGAGTTGGAGCCTCGGGTGAAAACTCGGTAAGGACCTGAGCATTGCAATAGCCCTCGCCGACCGAGAAGTCGAGGGGGTGAATGCTCAGGCGCTCGCGAGTCGGGACAATAACGCCGGAAGCATCATGAAAGCTCATGCCGTACAGGTCCCCGCGCTTGACTTGGGCATGAATTCTGACTGGCACCAGAGGTTCGTCCTCTGCCCTTTCGCCCCCTGCACTCTCAGCAAGCCCCGGTTGGGAGCGCTTTTTTTTTCGTCCCGGATCGATCTGCCCAGAGGTTGACCACTTCGCTGATACTGGCAAATTCGGAAGTTATATCGAGTCGCACATCAAACGGAGGGTGAAAGGAAATTGTACCGCGCACAGAGGCTTTTGTGCCGCCGTCGAGGCGGACATCGACCGGAGCGAAGGAGAGCCCGTTGCGATCAATTTCCAGGTGACCGTTGATGTCGCGGAGCATGGCTTTGTCAGAATAGAAAATCAGCTCATCCGCGCGAATGGATGGCGCCCTGACGTCTAGGACCAGTTGTGGATTGGTAAAATCAGCGAGCTGCACCTGTACAACCAGAGGTGACTCTCCCAGATGAACACGCAGGTTGTCAGCAGTCAGGCCGGTGGGTGTCAATTGGACGCGGCCGTTGATGAGACTCAGATCGGCAATGTGACTGGTCGCGCTGAGCCCGGCATCTCGTAAGGTCAGGATCATCTCCGGGCGGTTGTTTTCCGGCAGCCCTCTCTGGGCGATACTCAGGTCGGCTTGGCCGTGCAGTTGCAGTGTCTCCAGAAGAGGGAAGGCTTCGGCAAGCCTGCTCAGGTCGTTAACGGTCAACAATGCGTCGATAACCAGGCTGTCAGGATCTTCATCAAGGTAGCCGCCGGAGAGGTGTCCTTTTAAGACGGACCACTTGAGGGCGCCATGATCAAGGCTGATCTTTTGAGGGGTTAAGGTGGCGTGCAGAGTCAGGCTGTCCTGAGCCCCGGGTGTGAGCTTCAGGCCGACGGGATGACTGATGCTGAATTGAGACAAGTCCGCCCGAAGATCCAGATTAAGACGATTAGGCGGCCCCTCAAGATGCCCATTGATGGCAATGTTGCCGCTTGTTGTAAGCGCTTGTGGTGGTGGGATATGCCACTCTTCAAGCAGTTTGGATGGTCGAACATCACTGCTGAAATCAAGTGATGTAAATACGATATCACCCTCTTTGTACTCTCCTGTGCCATTGACTGTCAGTTGATGTGAGCCCAATTTTCCCTGGCCATTATTTATCAACCAAAGATTATCGGCAAAGTCGAACGGTAGAGAAGTGATTTCTGCTGCAGGAGCATTCTCGAGATCCCAGGCAATTTGCAGGAGCTCTCCTTTCAGTCGATCTATCCGCCCTTGTGTCTGTGATCTCGTGTTTTCGAACAGTGTAAATTCTGCCCGTTCTATCTGTATGGAGCCCTGTTCCAGAAGTTTTTGCCGAATCGGCTGCAATGATTCCTGATTGTCCGGGAGCCATTTCTTGACTTGAGATACAGTCAGGTTGCTGTTAAGGAGGGTGATGGTTGCCGAAAAAGGCTGGCCGTGTGGAGCCCAACCTATAGAGCCTGTCAGGCGGGATTCATCGACCTGTAACGACAGGTTGTTGATTCCTGGATGATCGCCATGAGCCTCCAGTTGTCCGTTGGCTGACAGATGTTTAAAGTGGATGGGGTTAGAGTAGGCGGGCCCTGGTTTCAAGGTAATATCGTTTGACGACAGCCCGGCCTGAAAGTCAATGCTTCCAGTCGGTGACCCTTCAATATGCAGGTGCAGGTCGCTTATGCCTTCTATCGAATAGCTGGACGGTTGTTTGACAAGTGCGGCACCGAGGGTACTGAGATCCAGATCTTTAACCTTCAGGCCAAGATTGAAGTGTGGGGCCAGTCCTTTGATGTCGTCCAGCTTCAGAGAACTTTCCCCCTGAAGTTGCCATGGGCTTTTTCTTTTCTGCCCCGGTAGGCGCAGATCACCCTTCATGGTGAACTGAGAAACTTGATTCAGGTGTATGTCAATGAGTTCGCCATCAAGCTCTGTAAGTTTAACCTGCTGTGCCGGCCAGCCAGGGCGAGCTATTTCGATATCTACAACGCCATTAATAATTTTCAGGTTGTCAATGCTGATTTTGTACAGTAATGCCTGGTCAATCATCAGGGGAGTGCGCTTTGTCTGGGCGCTGTCCTCGTCAATTTTCACATTAATGGCAGGCCGTACCCATATATGCGGTTGCGCCAGGCTGATTTTTGTGAACTTGAAGTTGCGTTCAAGCAGCCCCCGCCATTGCAGGTTAATCAGGATGTCCGGGGCGTCGACCTGAACGGTCGAGTCCTTGTTGCCGATCTGCAGGTTGGCGACGCGCAGGGCCAGATTGGTGTCATTAAGGCTGTAATGAACCTCGCCTATCTTCACTGATAGTGAAAGCAGGGAGGAGAGCCTTTCCTCTGCCTGCTGTCGGTAATTATTGAGATCAAAGGTGAGCAGAAAATAGGTGATCCAGGCGACCACAAGGATGGCTACTGACAATATGGTGAAAAGCAGCAGGCGTTTGCGTGGTGTGGCTTTTGGTGTGTGGCTTGTCATGATTGCCTGACGTCAGGGATTTTGACGTTCAGGGTGTTGTCTCTGTCGATCGGTTTGGGTAGCAAAACTGTAAAAGTACTGCCCTGACCGGGAGTGCTCTCGACGGTTATCTCCCCACCGTGTAGAGCAATAACCTCCTTTAGTCAGGGAAAGGCCAAGGCCGACGCCCCCCGTACTGCGCTGGTTGCCGGTGTCAATCCTGTGGAAGGGCTTGAATATCGACTCCAGTTCGTGTTCCGGGATGCCGATCCCCGGGTCAGTTATGCGAATCGAGGTTTCACCGGCGTTGCTCTGGGCGGCGAGAGAAATTTCCCCACCCTTGGGAGAGTAGCGACAGGCGTTTTCCAGAAGTTGCGTGATAACCTGGGTCAACTCCTGGCTGTTACCGTAGACCTGTGCATCAGCTTGACACTCAATCTGGATAAGGTGATGTGCCTTGCAATCTCGACAGCCCTCTTTCGCTTTTTCCCAGAAGATCCAGAACGGGCAGATATTCATAGTTAATGCGTGCCCGATTGGTTTTAAGGCGCCTCACATCCAGAAACCTGTCAATGAGTTCAGTCAGTTTCTCTGCTTCGTTGTAGATGATTTCAATATGCCGCATCTGTTGCTCAGGAATTTCCGGCTCGTTGAGGAGAAGTTCGGCAAAACCACTGATGGCGGTCAGAGGGCGTTCGCATCTCATGACTCATAGTGGAGAGCAGGTCATCCTTGATCTTCTCAAGCTCTTTGCGTTCGGTAATATCCTGGGCAACTTCGAGGCGCACCAAGCGGCCATCTGTCCAGCGGATTGCGTTATCAAAGCACTCATACCAGCGTTTATTCTTGGTGTTGAGAAACTCCCAGATGACCGGGGCTCCGGGTTCACCATTAACGATGAGTTGTGGGTTTGTACAGAAATCGCAGGGTTGATTGATGTCTTCCTGCAAATGATGGTAGCATTTGCGCCCACGCCAATCCTGGCCGAAAAACTCCTCAGCAAATCGATTGACATAGAGCAGCTCGTAGGTTGAAAAGTCTGCAACATAGACAACAGCATTCATCGAATTGAACAAGGTACTGAGTTGTTTGAAACGCTCCTGGATATCCTCTTGAGCTTTGTCCTGTTCCTCCTCGAGAGCTTCTTCATATTTGCGTTGCACCTGGAGACAATAGCTCAGGTAGAGATAAAGCAAAATTGCCGTCACCGTCACAAAGAACCATCCCTTGAAGGTCTGGGCCTGGGTCAGTTGGGCCGGATCACTGAAGAGCCATGCCAGGAGCATGTCTGAAAAGTAAATCCAGAGGCCGGCAAGGATGACATAAAAGACGACGATGCGAGCCACCGTGCGTTTGTGAAGGGTTCTTATGTCTTGTTTGTCAGTTGCAGACATGGCGGGATGGCCCCTGCGGTCTTGAGGATGATAAAACTGCTCGCCATTATACTTGTATTTACAATCGTGTGTAGCAAGTTATCAAAATTTTTCTTCATGAAAGCCCAGGGACCTTCAACTGTCTTCGTAAGTTTTTTGGAAGTGGGCAGCTGATATCAATGGCCACGCCGGTTGTCGGCTGCGGAAATGCCAGATGATGGCAGTGCAGAAAAGGGGATGGCTCATACCGTTGACGACTTTGCCTTGATAACGTGTGTCACCAATAATCGGCCAACCGGCTGTTGCCAGTTGATGACGTATCTGATGATGTCGACCGGTAACCAGCTCCAGCTCAAGAAGGGTGAACTCATCGGTAGAGTCAATAGGCCGAAATCGAGCCAAAGACTCCTTGGTGCGTCCCCTTGGCCGGGACAGCAGAGTTTAATTCGCCCGGCAGAGCAATGCACCCACTGACCAGCGCCAGGTAGTGTTTGGTCGCCTGCCCGGCCATAATCATCTTTCCCCAACAGGCTGATTGCTGCATGCCCCTTGCCGAATAGAACCGCGCCTGACGTGCCGATGTCCAGTCGATGAATTGGTGCGACCCGAAATGTTTCACTGCGCAGGCGCAAAAAATCCTGCACACGCCACAACAGGTTGTCGTCATGCCCTTGAGCACGGTGGATGGCAAGCCCTGTCGGCTTATTGAGTACTATACACTGCTCATCCTCATAGAGAAGCTGTTCGGGCTGAAGACGTGACTGCTCCAGACACTCCATCCCAGCGTCGGGATGTTTTGACAGTGATGATCTCACCGGGCACGGACACAGCTGTCTGCTTCGGCAATACGGTTGTCGACAGTAATCCTCTGCTTTTTGCAAAGCTGTCGCAGGAAGGCACGTGGAGCCGCAGGAACTCTCAATGAAAGAGCCTCAAGCAGGGGGAGGTTTTCTTCTCGAAGATTGATTTGCCACTTAGTTATGATCATGCCTATAAGATAGCTGCAAGTGCTTTTCAGGACAACCGTTCATGGTGAAAAAGTTACAGTGCCGTATGCATTAAATCTCCTTTACAGTATTGTCTGGGCTTGCTAACATCACCGGCTAATCATTAGGTCCTTTGAGTAAAAAACAAGAGCAGGCTTCCTGCTGTTTGGCGCCTATCCCCGATGAAAATAAAAAGTATTGAAATTACAGGTTTTAAGTCGTTTGTCGAACGCACTGTTCTAAGTTTCGATGATGGCATTACTTCGATCGTCGGCCCGAACGGCTGCGGCAAGAGCAATGTCGTTGATGCGATTCGCTGGGTAATGGGCGAGCAGAACGCCCGAAATCTGCGCGGCAAATTGATGGAAGACATTATTTTCGGGGGAAGTGAGAGCCGCAAGCCACTCGGTATGGCCGAAGTAAGCCTGATTATGGACAATACGGCCGGTCTGGCGCCTGCCGCCTTTAGTGAGTATGCCGAAATCCAGATCACAAGACGACTCTATCGTAATGGCGAGAGTGACTATCTGCTGAACAAAACTCCTTGCCGTCTCCTGGATATTACTGAACTGTTCATGGATACCGGGGTTGGTAGCCGCACCTATTCCATTATCGAACAGGGCAAAATCGGTATGATCATCAATGCCAAGCCCGAGGACCGCCGTAGCCTTATAGAGGAGGCCGCCGGCGTCACCAAGTTCAAGGCACGTAAAAAAACCGCCTTGCGTAAAATTGATGCGACTCGTCAGAACCTGCTGCGTCTCGGTGATATCGTCAGCGAAGTGCGACGTCAGATGAACAGCCTGAAGCGACAGGCCCAGCGAGCTAAGCGTTTTCGTGAGTTCCGCGAAGAGTTGCGTGATTTGGAGCTGCAATTCGGTCTGCGTCAATACTCGGCACTGAATGAAAAAGCTGAACAGGTTAGCAGCTCTGCTGAAGAGCAGACCGGGCAGGTTGATATCGTCACCCGCCAGCTTGAACGGGCGGATCTCGAGTTGGAACAGGCCCGTTTGAATCATGCCGAACGTGATAAGGAAACGACTCAGGGGCAAACTGGAGTTTTCTACCTCACCGTTGCAATCCAGAGGATTGAGAGTCGTCTGGAGTTTGGTGTCAAAGAGGTTGAGTCCCTCGATCGTCATCAGGAGAGGATTGCCACGGAATTTTCTGAGATCGACCGTCGTCTGTCGACAGCAGGCCAGGAAGAGGCTTCCTTGCGTCAGACCCAGGAGGATCAGGCACGAATCTTTGCTGAAGAAGGTGTGTCCCTGGATGAAAGCGAAAGGGTGCTGCTGGGCTTGACCGAACAGGAAGATAGCCTGGGGCGGCAACTGGAGCAGGTTCGCCAGAAGCTTTATCACTTGCTTGCCGAATTGAGCCGCGTCAGCAGCCAGCAGGAAGAGGCCGACCGGCGGCTTGCCGTCCTGGCTGATTTGACCGAGCGCAACCGTCAGGAAGCGGTGGTCGTGACTGCGCAGCTTGAACGTCTGCAGGATAGCAGCAGCAGCTTGACCTGTACCCTCGAAACGATTGAAAAAGAGCGCGGTGAACTCGACCGACGGCGTCATGAATTGCAGAAGTGCCAGGCCGGGCTCAAGGAACAGGTGGAGCAGGTTGAAAATGAACTGCTGCAGCGCCGTGAAGAACTCAGCCGCCAGCGTTCCCGCCTCGAATCTCTCCAGCAGTTGGAGCGCAACCTTGAGGGCTATGGTCGTGGTGTTAAAGCGCTGCTCTCCGATGCACAACACAAAGCATGCATGAAAGGGTTGGTTGCTGACATTCTTGATGTTCCGGCCCGTTACGAGGCTGCTATAGAGGCTGTTCTCGGCGAGCGAGTACAGGCCTTGTTGCCCGACACTCTCGAGAGTGCCCAGACGGCGCTGGCTTATCTGTGCGACAATGAAGGTCGCTGTACGTTCCTCTTGCCTGAATGTCCTGCGGCCGAAGCTCCGAAGCTGCCGAGAGGCAAACCTCTGGTGGATCTCCTGCAGGGTCGTGCCGGTTTTCAGGATGCAGTCTCACGCCTTTTTTCCGGAGTTTATCTGGTTGATGATCTGACCGAACATTTCGCACAAAAGCTGCCCTTCGGCATCACCTTGGTCACCGAAGAGGGCAACACGCTTACGCATCGGGGCGAAGTGACAGGTGGCGGCCGCCAGGCTCTTGATCAGGGCTTGTTGCATAAGAAACGTGAGATGAAAGATCTGCAAAAGCAGGTCAAGAAGCTGGACAGTGAAGTTGTCAAGCTGAATCAGCATCGCGAAGTGTTACGTGAGGAGTCCCTGTCGACGGAAGTTGCTCTGCGCCAGACTGAGCGTGATCTGCATCAGCAGGAAATTCGTGTGGTCGATAATCGCAAGGATCTTGACGGACTACTGCAGGAAGACATACGACTCCAGGAGCGTGTCGAAGTCCTCAGTCTGGAAGAAGAGCAGCTGCATGAAGAGCATGAAACCCTGCGGCAGACTTTGCGAATGTCATCAAGTACACGCGAATCGGGTGAAGGGGAAAAACGTGAACTGGAGGCTCTGGCAGCACGATTGCAAGAGGAACTTCAGGGTCTGCGTGAAAGGACCAACGAGGCACGTCAGAGAGTCACCAGCCTGAAAGTCAGCCTGGCAAGTCTGCGTGAGCGTGAAGAGGGTAGCCGCAACGCCCTGAAACGTCTGGTCAGCCTGCGTGAAGAATTGCGGCAGCGGCAGTTGACGCTCAATCAGGATGCCGTGGAAGCTGTCGACAAGCAGGCCGCGCTGCGCAGCGAAGATGAGGAACTCAAGGTGAAGATGGAACTTCTTTATCGTGAGCGCGTCGAGCAGGAACAGACTCTCACCTGTTTGCGGGAGCGGTTCGAAGAGAGCCGTCAGGACATCGATCGACGTGAAACGGATCTCAAACAGCTGCGTACCAAGGTTCAGCAATTACGTGAAGGATTGTCTTCCTGGCAAATACAGAGTCGTGAACTGCAGTTGGAGGTTGAGCATATGCGGCAAGCGTTTCTGGAGCGCCACCGAATCGATCTCTCCGCGTCTGAAGTTGCCGAAAAATATGATGACGAGTTTGACGATGTCTCGGCTGCGGAGCGTCGCGATTACCTGCAGAATCGCATCGACGATATCGGTGAAGTCAACCTGATGGCGATCGACGAATACCAGGAACTTGAGGAACGTTATACCTTCATGACAGTGCAGCAGGAGGATTTGACTAAATCTCTGGAGGGTCTGCAGTCGGCAATTGCCAAGATCAACCGGACCACCCGCAAGCGTTTCCGGGAAACATTTGATCAGGTTAATGCCAAGTTCCGTGAGCTTTTCCCGCAATTGTTTAATGGTGGCCAGGCCGAGTTGCGGTTGACCGACGAAAATGATCTTCTTGAGACGGGGATCGAGGTGGTTGCCCAGCCTCCTGGCAAGAAACTCCAGAACGTGACGTTGCTTTCCGGAGGGGAAAAAGCCTTGACGGCTGTCGCTATGATCTTCTCTATTTTCCTGATCAAACCCTCGCCGTTCTGCCTTCTCGATGAAGTTGATGCACCGTTGGATGATGCCAATATCGGACGTTTCAACGAGATCGTTGCGACTATGGCGAAAACATCACAATTTATCATCATCACCCACAATAAACGGACGATGGAAATTGCCGATAACCTCTATGGTATTACCATGGAGGAACCCGGGATTTCCAAGCTTGTGTCGGTGTGCATGAAAGAGGTCGCTTAAACTGTGCCTTTTAAAGCCCTGCTGAATTCACTGGTTGAACGTGTCCCCGGAGCCCAGGGGGCAATTATTGCTGATTGGGAGGGCGAGGCCGTCGAACAGGCCGGTCTCATGGACGACTACGATCTCAAGGTGATAGGTGCCCATAAGGGGGTTATTCTCCACAATATGCGGGAAGTGGTTGACCGGCTCGGCAATGATGAACTCAAGGAGATTGTGGTTACCACCAAAGAAGCCCAAACGCTGATATTGCCTGTCACCAAGGAGTATTACCTGGTGCTGACACTCGATCGTTCGGATATGTTGGGTCGGGCACTGCTGGAAGCGCGTCGCTGTATCCAGGCACTCTACCGAGAGATTGCGTAAAAAAAGCTTTACTGCTGTAGGGCTGTAAGGCTGTTCTTTTAGGATGGTTTATGGATTTTGAACTCTGGCTGAAAAAACTTGCTGACTTTCTTGTCGTGGCAGGGGTCCCTCCTGAACAAGGCCCAATAGTCGCCTTGGGCTTGGTTTTCCTCAGTATAACTCTGCTGTCTCTGCTTCTTGTTCTGCTGTTGTTGCGGAAAAATTTCCGGTCTAAAGATGTGCAGGCAGAGATCTCTGAAGAACTGATCTCTGAAGAGACAGAACCGGTCGACGAAGAGACAGGGCTGGTTACTGAGACCGAAGAGGAACAGGTCCCCGCTCAGGTTGAAGTCGAAGAGGTCCCCGTTGTAGAACCTTCTCGCCCCCCGGTTGAATTATCTGATGATGAGTCGGCCAGCCTGTTTCAGCGTATGCAGCAAGGGCTGGCCAAGACGCGCAGCTCTCTGGTCGGCCGGATGGACGCTTTGCTCGGCAGTCATGCCCGCTTTGATGACGAGTTCCTCGAGGAGTTGGAGGAAATCCTCATTACTGCGGATTTTGGTATGCAGTCAACTCAGGAGCTGGTGCAGGCGTTGACCGGGCGTCTCAAGGAGGTTGATCAGCACGAACCTGGTCAATTGCACAAAGTGCTTGGAGAAGAAATTCGCGCTCGCCTGAAGACCGGCAGAACGGAATGGCCAGTCCCTGATAGCGGCCCCCTGGTGATTCTGGTTGTCGGTGTCAACGGTGTCGGTAAAACGACGACGATCGGCAAGATGGCCAAGCAATTTGCCGACCAGGGCAAGAAGGTGGTCCTCGGTGCTGGTGATACCTTTCGTGCTGCAGCCGCTGAGCAACTTGAGGTATGGGGAACACGTGCCGGGGCGGAAGTTGTCCGACACACTGAAGGCTCCGATCCCGGCGCCGTGGTGTTTGATGCTGCCAAAGCTGCTGTGGCGCGCAAAGCCGATGTTCTGATTCTTGATACTGCTGGTAGATTACACACCAAGGTCAACCTGATGGAAGAGCTGAAGAAGCTCCGCCGAATCGTTGATCGGGAAATCCCGGGTGCGCCCCATGAAACCCTGCTGGTTCTTGATGCAACCACAGGCCAGAATGCTCTTATTCAGGCCCGTATGTTTCAGGAAGCTGTGGAAGTCTCCGGGATCGCTCTGACCAAGCTGGATGGAACCGCCAAGGGTGGTATTGTGGTAGCAATCAACTCACAACTTGAGATTCCGGTACGTCTGATCGGTGTTGGTGAAGGCGTTGCAGACCTGCGTCCCTTCGATGCTGATGAATTTGTTGCAGCACTCTTCGCTAACAACTGAGATCACTTGACTTTTTATAATCTTTGACCTAGGCTGAAAACCAGTATTAAAGGGGGCGCTTTAAGTGGCTTTGGAAGCAATTGCGCGGCTGGAAAAACTTGTTGATCAGCTTTTGGCTGAGCGGATCGAGTTGCAGGATCGCAATCGGGGGCTCACCGCAGAATGTGAGCGGCTGGTTGAGGATCGCTCCAGGGTTAGCGACGAGCTTGACAAATTGCTGGGTAAGCTGGAAGACCTGGGAGGGAAAGCTCAATGAAGCAGAGCGTTCAGGTTTCCATCCTTGGCCAGCAGTTTAACCTCAGGAGTGATGCTCCTCCCGAGCAGGTTCACCGTGTTGCCAGGTTTGTTGAAGACCAGATTGCTCAGGTGACCGCCAGTGGTCGGGCTGTCGATTCTCTCCAGGCAGCAATGTTGGCCCTGCTTAATGTCTCGGCGGCTCATCTCGAAGGAGAACCCTCTGCGTCTGGCTTTGAAGTAGAAAATCAGCGTTTAAGCCTGTTGGTTGAAAAGATAGAGACAGCCTTGAAGTAGAAAAGTTACATCTCATGCTGTCAGGTCAAAAGCAGATTTAACTAAGAATGAAGATTCGACAAAAGTGTCTCCGTACGGGGATTTTACGATAGATTGGTCAACGGTATTGCCGCCCCTGATGGGCGTTTAAAAAAGACGACGTGATACAGGTCGCATCATAAATTATGAGCTCAGAAACTCCAGAATATCTTTCTCAATATGGTCAACGGCATAATCTTGCTGCGTTCATATTGCGTGGGGAGCCCTCAGCCAGAAGCCTTTGATGTCGCTGTTTTGCGTCGTATATACCCGCCTTCTATCTGTACCCTCCGTTCGGAGGTCTCGAGTCACGGGATCTCTCTACATGCCAAAGCGATCCATAAGAGCGCAGTTTCTGGCCGAGCGTAAATCGCGTCCGATCGAAACCTGCATCGGACTAAGCGTGAGATCCAGAACCGTTTGCTGCTGTCGAACTTGTTTCGTGAGGCAGATTGCCTGGCCTGTACAGCGCTATTCACAATGAGGTTTCGACGGACACGGTATTTATGCGCGCCCTTGAGCTAGGCAAGACCTTGCTTACCCGCGCGTCAAGGACGATGTCCTTGAGTTTGTAGAGGTCTTGAGCCCGGCTGACCTGGTTCCCGGGGTGTTTGGTGTGCTGGAGCCGAGCGGGGCACAAACTGGTGCCGGTTGAGAAGCTGGATCTCATTGTTGTCCCGGTGTGGTGTTTGATCAAGGTGGCCACCGCCTCGGTTATGGCAGAGGTTTCTACGATCGTGCGCTGGCTGTGTGCCGGGCTGATTGTGTAAAGGTGGGCTTCGCCTACAATTTTCAGTTGCCGAAAAATTGCCGACGGTAGAACATGATAAGACACTTTCCGTGCTGATGACGGAAAGCCGGACGCTAAACTTTACCGCCTGATGGTTGCCGCTAGCGATCGGAGGCGTTTCACAAAATAATGCCAATTAGGGAGGTGACGGCTTTGAATACAGAAATGATATTGTTACTACTCGCCGGTTTGCTTGTCGGCGGGTTCGTCGGTGCGATCCTCCGTGCCAAGACTTCGGGGTCCAAATTGCCAACGCAGAGCGCGAAGCTGCGCAAATCGTCGAGGGGGCGAAAAAAGAAGCAGCTACGATCCGTAAGGAAGCAGAGCTTCAGTCCAAAGATGTGGTTTTTAAAGCGAAGTCCGACTGGGAGGACGAAGTGCGTGACGCCGGAGGGAGCTTCAGTCCCAGGAAAGACGTCTGGTTCAGAAAGAGGAGAGCCTTGATCGCAAGGTCGCTCAGATTGACAGTAAAGACGAGGACCTGACCCGCCGTGAACAGTCTCTGCTGGACCGGGATCGTAACCTGCAAAAGCGAACCGAGGAGGTTGAATCCCTGGTTGCCGAGCAGCGCCTTCAGCTGGAAAAGGTTTCCGGGATGACCACCGAAGAGGCCAAGCAGCAACTGATGGCGACCATGGAGAGCGAGGCCCGTCATGATGCTGCCAAGCAGATCAGGCAGATTGAAGACGAGGCCAAGGAGACCGCCGACAAAAAAGCCAAGAAGATTCTGTCGTTGACGATTCAACGTTATGCCGGTGATTACGTCGCGGAAAAAACCATCAACTCTGTGGCTTTGCCAAACGATGAGATGAAGGGCCGGATTATCGGCCGTGAAGGCCGCAACATCCGTGCGATTGAAGCAGCAACCGGCATTGACCTGATTATCGATGATACGCCTGAGGCAGTCATTATCTCCGGCTTCAATCCTGTTCGTCGGGAAGTCGCCCGGTTGTCTCTTGAGCGTCTGATTACCGACGGCAGAATACACCCTTCTCGAATCGAAGAGGTGGTCAAGAAGGCCGAGCAAGAAGTTGATGGCTCTATCCGTGAAGCGGGTGAGCAGGCAACCTTTGACGTTGGTGTGCATGGCATTCACCCGGAAATCATCAAGCTGGTCGGACGGTTGCGCTACCGGACCTCTTACGGTCAAAATGTTCTGCAGCACTCCCTTGAGGTCGCTTTCCTCTGCGGGATTATGGCCGCTGAACTCGGTGTGGATATCAAACAGGCAAAACGAGCCGGTCTGTTGCATGATATCGGCAAGGCTGTTGACCACGAAATCGAGGGGTCACATGCGATTATCGGCGCAGACCTGGCCAGGAAGCATGGCGAACCGCCCGAGATAGTACATGCTATTGCCGCTCACCACGAGGAAGAGAAGCCGGAAACGATTCTTGCTGTTCTGGTGCAGGCGGCTGATGCTTTATCGGGAGCCAGGCCCGGTGCGCGTCGTGAAATGCTGGAAACCTATGTCAAGCGATTGGAAGACCTTGAGAAAATTGGAACCTCGTTTAAGGGCGTAACTTCCTGTTACGCGATTCAAGCTGGTCGCGAGGTCCGCGTCATGGTTTCCAGTGAGATTGTTTCCGACGATCAGTCGCATGTTATGGCAAAGGATATTGCTCGTAAGATCGAGAATGAGATGACTTATCCCGGCCAGATCAGGGTGAATGTCATTCGTGAAACGAGAGCGACGGATTACGCGAAATAATAGATAAGCGGAGAAATCAGGGTGTTGGGGAGGTAGCTCGTTGCCTCTCCTGCCCCTTTTTTCGCTGTTTTAGCTTTGGAGCTATTTTGAAAATCCTCTTTATCGGTGATATCATCGGTCGCCCGGGGCGACATCTGGTTCGCGATGCTCTGCCTCGCCTGGTTGATCAATATATGATCGATCTGGTGGTTGCCAACGGCGAGAATGCCGCTGCCGGTTTCGGCCTGACTCCTGACGTAGTCGCTGAGTTGCTTGACATGGAGATTGATGTCCTGACCACAGGCAATCATGTCTGGGATAAACGGGATGGGCTGATTTGCCTGGAACAGGAGCCGGCCTTGTTGCGCCCGGCGAATTATCCTGTCGAGCTCCAGGTCGTGGGGTCGGTGTGTTTCGGACTGCAGCTGGGTTGCCTGTCGCTGTGGTGAATCTGGAGGGCCGCGTTTTTATGAAGAGCCTGGATTGCCCGTTTCGCAAGGCGGATGCCATCCTGGAAGAACTCGGCTCTGACCAACGAATTATTCTAGTTGATTTCCATGCTGAGGCGACCAGCGAAAAAGGTGCTCTCGCCGCCTACCTGGATGGCCGGGTCAGTGCTGTTGTCGGCACTCATACCCATGTCCAGACCGCCGATGAGAGGGTGTTGCCTGGGGGCACTGCGTTCATTAGTGATGTCGGTATGTCAGGGGCTCGTGATTCTGTGATCGGGATTCGCAAGGAGCTGTCGATTCAGCGGCTCATGACCCAGATGCCGGTTCGCTACGAGATCGCCAAGAAAGATCCTGTGCTCTGTGGTGTCGTTATCTCGATCGATGAGGATAGCGGTCGGGCGAAAGCATCGAACGAATTAAGGTTGCTGGAGATTAGGGGTGCACTGTCGACAGTGACTGTACTCGTTAAGGTTCAGGGAAAGGGCAACATTGAGCTAAGGGGTAGCCTAACAAAGAATCAATGTGGAGAAGAAGATGAAACCTGTTGCAGAGCAGATGGATATAATCCGTCGGGGTGCTGTTGAGATCCTGGTGGAGAAGGAGCTTGAGGAAAAGCTGGAGAGTGCAGTCAAAAACGGGAAACCGTTGCGCATCAAGGCCGGTTTCGACCCGACCGCTCCGGACCTCCACGTTGGTCACACTGTTTTGATTCAGAAGCTCAAGCAATTCCAGGATCTTGGTCATGAAGTTTATTTTCTGATTGGGGATTTTACCGGCATGATCGGTGACCCGACCGGCAAGAACGAGACGCGCAAGGCCTTGACCAGGGAACAGGTCATGCAGAATGCCCAGACCTATAAAGAGCAGGTGTTCAAGATACTCGACCCGGAGAAGACCCGAGTCGTTTTTAACAGTGAATGGATGGGGCCGATGTCGGCTGCCGACCTGATTGGTCTGGCGGCTCGTCATACCGTTGCCCGTATGCTTGAGCGCGACGACTTTCATAAGCGCTACACCGGACATCAGCCGATTTCCATTCACGAGTTTCTCTATCCACTTGTGCAGGGCTATGATTCGGTTGCCCTTGAGGCGGATGTTGAACTGGGTGGGACAGACCAGAAGTTCAACCTG
>PVMK01125725.1_pt1 | contig 52611 bp, 44 predicted proteins | sample 1853481 | NCBI WGS metagenome assembly PVMK01 (sample SAMN08533507, study PRJNA380276) | Marine sediment metagenome, whole genome shotgun sequencing project.
GTCCTGTCCGATGACCCCAGAACAACACTGGTATTAAAAGGTTACGCCGGCACTGGAAAAACTTCTTTAGTGGGTGCTAATAACATTACCTTAAATCCAAATGATGGGAGTACTTTTACCAAGGCGCCCACTAAAGAAGTTTTTCCAGTGCCGGCGTAACCTTTTAATACCAGTGTTGTTCTGGGGTCATCGGACAGGACAAATTGTTCGGTAAGGTTAAAAAACCGATATTGGTCCTTGGTAGGTTGAAACGGGAACTTACTTGCTAGTATCTCTGCTGCTCTGGCCACTTAACTTAGGTTTTGCTAATTTAGTTTTCTTTTCCTTTGTTCGTATGTTTAGATAGGTTATTAACGTGGCAAGTTAAAAACCACGATAAGTTTACTAATAGACCTACAAATGGAAAAAGAATTAGCTGAAAACTTCGGAGGGGCATTGAGATTAAGAGTTTGTGGGATTCTAATTAATGAGCATGGAATTCTGATGGTAAGGCATCAAGGGCTATCGACAGCCGGTTATCTATGGGCCCCTCCTGGTGGAGGTATGGAATTTGGACAGCCTGCATGTGAATGTCTCGAGAGGGAGTTCCTTGAAGAAACTGGTCTAATAATTACTACGGAGGAATTTATGTTCGTAAATGAATTTTATGCCGCTCCATTGCACGCAGTGGAGCTATTTTTTAAAGTCAAACAAACGGGTGGCCAACTAAAAATAGGTTTTGACCCTGAACTTGGGCCTGACCAACAAATTATTGATGAAGTCAGATACTTTCAACAAAATGATTTAGAAGACCAACATGGGACACAGTTACATTCGATATTTAAAGAAATTAACCATCCCCAAGAGATTTTAAATTTGAACGGGTATTTCCAAAATTGGAAATAATTACATAAAATAGCGTTCTGATTGGTCATAGATTTGGCTGACCATTGTAGGAATAACTAAACTTGCAGAAAATGAACACCACCAAAATACTAACTGTTGTATTTTATCTGGCCAGTATTGGACTGGCTTATTTCCTGATTAGCGGGATCGCGCATGACATAGACCAGGAAAAATTAATCAAATCAATTGAGGCAAAAGTTATAGATAAATTGATGCAAATTCGTGATGCTGAAATATCTTACCAGGTGTCTAACGGGGCATTCACCAGCGATTGGGATAAACTGCTGAGTTTTGTGGATACTGGTACCATATATATTACTGAAAGGAAAGAAACCATCATCACCTTGGATTATGGAGCAGATAGTGTGGTAGTACAAATAGATACCTTGGGCTCCGTAATGGTAAAAGATTCTTTGTTCTCTGCAGACTTTGATATTAGCAGGCTGTCATATGTCCCTGGATCAGATAAAAAATTCCTAATATGGGCCGATAAAATCAATAAAAGTGGGGTGATGGTAGATGTGCTAGAGGTTGTGGATCCAGCACCTTTTGATCCGACCCGTAACGAAGAAAATGAGATAAAAAACCGAAAACCCCTGCGTTTCGGTAGCCGTACAGATGTAACAACAGCTGGAAATTGGGAATAATTGGGATACACCAGTGTGGTAGACTATCATTTAGTTAGAAAAGTAAAAAGTAATAGGTTTAATGTCGACCACCTGAGTCAATATAATCTTTACTTTTTATTGGGAAAACAACATTTTAAATTGTGTGTCATTGACATCAAGTCCAACTATTGTTTGTTGCTGGAAGATTACCTTATTGGCAGTAACGATCAGCCTGATGAAATTGTGGACACATTAAAGGTATTGTTTGAAAGCCATCATCTGCTGAATGCTGGTTTTTGGAATTCTATAAAACTGGCGTTCTTGAATCCAAAGTCCGTACTGGTTCCCAGCCAATTGTTTGACAAAGAATCACTACCAGACTACCTGAAATTAAACTGTGAAATCAACTCCGACCAAGGGTGTTACTATTACAAGCACAACACCGGTAAGATGGTTAACGTCTTTGCGGCAGATAAGAAAATTGTCGGTTGGTTCAAAAAATTGTACCCAAATCTTAATATTCATTTATTGCATTATTGCAGTGCTTTAATTGAAGGGGTACCCCGGCAAAGCGAAACCAGCCAACTGAAATCAATGTCACTATTTCTAAATATTGATTCGACCGAGGTATTGGTTCACGAAAACGATAAACTACTTTATTGCAATCAATTTGCTCACCACACCCCATCGGAGTTATTGAATTATATAATGGTTGTTATGGACCAATTGGAACTCGATCCCAACTTTAGTAAAGTTCAGGTGTGGGGGAATATCAATAATCAATCAGAGTATTTTAAGGATTTGTATAAGTACATAAGGAATATCTCATTCGGTAAACGTCCGTCCGTGCTAAATTTCAGTTTTGAATTTGACGAAGTCGAGGAGCAACAATATTTCGATCTGCTGGGGCTTTTTTATTGCGAGTGATCTATGGACAAAATCGCCATATTTCCTGGTTCTTTCGATCCTTACACCAGAGGGCATCATGATATCGTATGCCGGGGATTGAAAATCTTTGACAAAATCATTGTAGCCATTGGATACAATAGTCAAAAAGAACGGCACTTTGAAATTAACCAAATGAAAGACTTTATAAGGTCTGCCTTTACTGATCAGGATTCAGTAGAAATCATCGACTATAATCAATTAACCGCTACCCTGGCTAAAAAGTATGATGCCAATTACCTGCTTCGTGGATTGAGAAATACTACCGACTTTGAATACGAAAATAGCATTTCCCAAGTAAACCGGTATCTTAATCAGGATCTTGAAACTGTATTCCTTATTACATCGCCCGAGTATGCCTCCATTAGTAGTTCAATAATCCGTGAGGTACATAAATACGGCGGCGATATCACGAGTTTTCTTCCTTATCAGATTTAGTTGTTGCGCCATATTTGGACTGATAGCGATTGACTACATATCTAATTGATGGATAAGTACTGAAAAGGGCCTCCTTAAGTGCTTCTTGATCTTTCCATTCGACTGCCTGAATATCTTCGGATATTTGTGGTTTCATTTCGCTATCGTCATCACAGGTCATGGCATACCATACGGTTTTCTTTAGAATGTTCTTACTGTTCAAAGAGTATGAATGCCAGGTAGAACAAATTTTACCCCGTATGCTCACCTTAATATCGCATTCTTCTTCTACTTCCCTTCTCGCTCCTTCCGCTGATTTTTCGTTTTTTTCCAGCTTTCCTTTAGGAAGATCCCATTTATTCAACCGGTAGATCATCAGTGTCATCCCCTCTTTGCTAACCACGCCCCCACCCGCTTTGATGATCTTGAACCGGTTCTTTACAAAATGTCGTACCGACTCCCTGTCGTCCACGGTAAAAGTAATAGAACTTAATTTTTGCAGCCTTTTTCTCCTCATCAATTTGAACATCCGGTCAATTTGAGCAATTGACGCGTCATTGATTAGTACATCTCCCAACAGCATACCCACATAAATATTCTTGTTCCCTCCATTTACAATTACATCGTAATCAAAGATTTTTACTTCTTTACTTAGTTTTTGTATGCGGACAGGTATGCTATTGACAAATAGCTTCATAACATTTCTTATAACTCAGTACAAATGAATAAAATAAAAGCACTTCAGCAAACATGAGTGAGGTTTTTTTAATAAATAAAATTGTATTTTCGAAACATGATTCAAACCGCCTCCGACCGGGAAACAAGTATTAAAGTAGCTTCCTTACTTTTGGAGATACAAGCGGTTAAGCTCAATGTTGAAAAACCCTTTTTATGGGCATCTGGTTGGCGCTCCCCTATTTATTGCGACAATCGCATATCACTGGGATTTCCTGAAGTCCGTTCGTATATAAAATCATGTTTGGCTCAAAAGATAAAACAAGTATTCCCAGAATGTGAGGCTATTGCTGGAGTAGCTACAGCAGGTATACCTCAGGGTGTTTTAGTAGCGGATTCATTGGACTTGTCTTTCCTTTATGTCAGGTCAAAACCGAAAGGGCATGGATTGGAAAACCTAATCGAAGGCAAATATTCTCATGACCAAAAGGTAGTAGTCCTGGAAGACCTGATATCAACCGGCGGTAGTTCATTGAAAGCTGTAGACGCTTTGAGAAATGCCGGAATGAAGGTCCTTGGACTAGCTGCCATATTTACCTATGGATTTGATATTGCTGGTGAAAATTTTGCTGAAGCCCAGGTTCCCTGGTTCAGTTTAAGTAATTATCATATACTTCTTGAATTTGCGGTAGAACAGGGAATCGTGAGTCCCACACAGTATTCTTTACTACAGGAATGGAGAAAAGAACCGGGAGAGTGGAAAATACCCGGTTAGTTCAACACACTTAATCCGAATAGGGCAAAGTCGTATTTAACCGGATCATCAGGGTCGAAATTCTTCAATTTAGCTGTCAGCTCAATCGCCATTTTCCAATCGTTTTGTTTTCTCTTTACCAGTCCTAGTCGTCGGGCGGTTCGTATCACATGAACATCACAAGGGCAAATGAGATCTTTGGGTTTAATTTTCTTCCAAATACCGAAATCTATTCCTTTTGGGTCTTTTCTCACCATCCAGCGGAGGAACATATTCATACGCTTACAAGCAGAATTTCGATCCGGAGTTGCCACATGTTTTCTGGTTCGTATGGGAGCATGATCAGAGTCAAAAAAAAGTTGGTGAAAACAACTCAGGGATGACCTCATTTCGGTGAACTTTCCTTCTAATGGCAAAAAAGCTTCCTCCAATGAACTAAAGGTTTGGTAAAATCTTTTAAAGAAATCCACAAAATACAAGGAATCCGTGCTGTTGAAGGTACGATGCTTAAAGTTCATCAAACTCTTCAAGTCTTTTTCTGAGCAGTTCAATACGAAATCGTGGGGTGAGTTGTCCATAATTCGCATTAATTCTCTACCCTTTTTAATGATGGTCCCTCGCTGCCCCCAAGCTAGCATGGCCACCCAAAAGCTGCTTATTTCTATATCCTGAGTTTTGGAGAACTGATGAGGTATACAAATTGGATCCTGAGGAATGAATTCACGGGTATGGTACCGGACATAGTGTTCATCCAGAAAATCTTTTAGGAATCCCCCATTATTCATTGGTTAGGAATATAAGAAAGTTCCACTCTGAATTTATCATCCAGGGCACCCAGTGCTTCCTGGGCGGCTTTCGATAAGCGGATAAGTAGATTATTATTTGTCCCGGTGTCAGGTAGCTTTCCCACCACCCTGACAAAAACACTTAAGTTCGTCATCTCATTTCGAACCCTCATTATGGTGCCTACTGGGGCTGTACGATGTAATGCCAAGTATTTTTTGGTATCTGAAGTGCCATCTATAACTGCTGCTATACCGTTTTCTTTTACGGGGACTATATCTTCTGACCTGACTTCTTTTTTCTCTTCGCTGACTTCTATTTTTACCTCTCTGACTGCTATTTTCTCTTCATTGGAGTAGTTCGATTGAATCGCCTGTATGGACTCAGCCGGAAGCAATATGTTCAATGACATACCTATTTTTAACTCATCCGAACTTAGATCATTCAACTGCTTTACTTGCTCTATTGGAACCTGATACAATCTAGATATGGAGTAAAGGGTTTCACCTGCCTGCACCGCATGCATCAACCCGTGCTGCCACGGAATTTGAAGCACCATACCAACCGACAAACTGTTTCCGATGATATTATTGTTATCAACTATTGATTCTTCAGAGGTGCCATAACGGTGAGACAGGGCGTATAGAGTTTCTCGGGCATCAACTCTGTGAAGAACATATATTCCACTTTCTTTAATTTTGATACCAATGGAATCTATATCTAAAGCATGTGAAAAAAAAGTCGGAAAATTCAGTAGCAAGAACGTAATGATCAATCGTTGGTAATTCATGCTTAAAGATCTTCTCTTTGATCAAAAATAGCAATATTGCGGGTCTAGAGCGGAGCAAATATGCTTTTATTTTATGTTAATAAGCTGCTTATGGTTAATTTTAATCCACAAAAATTCGAAAAGTGAAACATCTTATTCTTGGAAGTATTCTTTTGATCCATTGGGGCCCGTTGTTAGCGCAAGAGACCATGGTATCTGATACCGTATTTGTAATGGAGATCCGGGATGTGATCGATCCCCGGATGAACCGTTACGTAAGGCTTGCCCTTGAAGAAGCCAAAAACGTAAATGCGAAACTGGTGATTATTGACATGGATACTCCCGGTGGGGCATTAAACGATGCTGATGACATCAGTACAGCTATTCTGGAATTTCCAGTGCCTATTTTTGTTTTCATAAATAAAGACGCTGCCTCCGCTGGTGCGTTGATCTCCATAGCCTGTGACAGCATATTCATGACTGCTGGTTCCCGCATCGGAGCGGCCACGGTGGTTACCGCTGACGGGACGGTCGCCCCGGCTAAATATCAATCTTATATGCGTTCAATCATGCGATCAACTGCTGAGGCCAATAACCGCGACCCCAAAATTGCTGAAGCCATGGTAGATGAAAGCCTGGAAATTCCAGAGATCTCCAAGGAAGGGGAAGTACTGACATTTACCACCTCAGAGGCAATCGCCAATCATTATTGTGAAGCCCAAGTAAATGACATCATAGAAATTGTACAACGCCAGAACTACTCCGATTATCAAATCTACCGTTATCAAAAGAACCGTGTGGAGGAAGTAATCGCATTTTTTTTGAACCCTTACCTTAGCGGCATTCTAATCCTGATCATAATTGGTGGTATTTATTTTGAATTGCAAACTCCTGGAATTGGATTCCCGATTCTAGCTTCAGTGGTAGCCGGGATCTTATATCTGGTACCTTACTATTTGAATGGCCTGGCAGCTAATTGGGAAATAATTGTCTTTCTGGTTGGGATATTATTAATCGCTTTAGAAGTTTTCATGATACCTGGGTTTGGTCTTGCAGGAGTATCAGGTTTGATCCTTACTATTGGTGGGCTTTCATTAGTCATGATTAACAACGATGTCTTTGATTTTTCCTTTGTGCCGTCGGGGGAGGTATTTACCGCGGTTTTCACTACATTAATTGGTCTGGTTGGGGCGGTGATTGTGATGTTCTTTGGAGGAGTGAGGTTCACCGAAAGTAACTTCTTCAGACGGGTTGCGCTGCTTGATGTGCAAAATGCCAAGGAGGGTTATACCTCAAACTTTCATTCTCGATCATATATGGGAGAACAGGGAACAGCATATACTGTGTTGAGACCCAGCGGAAAAGTTCTTATTGGAGAGGTAGTTCTGGATGCCTCTACTCGGGGTGAGTTCGTAGAAGAAGGCGAAACCATCAAAGTGATAGGAGAAGAAGGAACCTCATTAAAGGTAAAAAAAGTGGAATAATGAGCATTCTAGGTATCATTCCAGTACGATATCATTCTTCCAGGTTTCCGGGAAAAGCTCTTGCCGATGTGCATGGTAAAAGCATGGTACAAAGAGTTTATGAACAGGCAATGCTGGCAAAAGGTTTGGATAGAGTAGTAGTGGCTACCGATCATCCTAAAATTTTTGATCACATAAATGAAATTGGTGGAAAGGTCTGTATGACCAGTGAGGACCATCCCAGTGGAACAGATCGCTGTAGGGAAGCAATGGAATTAGAGCCGGATGGATATGATTTTGTAGTGAATATACAGGGAGACGAACCGTTTATTGACCCCAGACAAATAGATGACCTATGTGAAAAACTTGTACCTGATATTCAAATTGCCACCCAGGCCAGGCGAATTGAAATGCAAGAATTACTGATTGACCCTAATTGTGTCAAAGTAATTATGGATAGCCAAGGTAAGGCGATCTATTTCAGCAGATCACCATTGCCATTTCAGAGGGCCCATTCAGTGGACCAATGGATTAGTTCACACCAGTACTACCAGCATATTGGAATTTATGCATATCGTTCAGATATACTCCGGGAAATAACACAATTAGCCATGTCACCCCTGGAACAAGCAGAGGGTTTGGAGCAATTAAGATGGCTAGAGAATGGTTATAGTATCAAAGTGTTTACCACCAACTACCAGGCCCAAGGTATAGATACCCCAGAAGACCTTGAAAAGGCCCTGGCGTCAAACCACTCTTAAAATAAAGCCGAAGCAATCTGATATACAGGTTCTGCTTTACCCATTGAATAAAAATGCAAGCTGGGCACGCCAAATTCCATTAGTTCTTTTGACTGTTGGATAGCCCACTCTACGCCTACCTGTTTTACTTGATCATTGTCCTTACATTTTTCAATTTCGTCAGATAAAGCTTGGGGAATATCAATATGGAATATCCTGGGAAGCATTGTATTTTGCCGCTTAATGGTAATTGGCTTTAACCCTGGAATTATGGGAACCTCGATACCTATTTCCCGGCATTTGTTTACATAGTCAAAATATCTTTGATTATCAAAAAACATCTGAGTTACCACATACTGGGCACCTGAATCAACCTTTCTTTTCAAATATTGTATATCAAACATCAAGTTTGGTGCTTCAAAATGTTTTTCAGGATAACCTGCTACACCAATGCAAAAATCTGTCGGATTAGCATTTAATAATTCCTCATCCAGGTATTTTCCTTGATTCATTTTCACCACCTGTTCAACAAGATCGATGGCAAAGCGGTGACCAAGTTCTTCGGATTTAAAATCACCCTCAGATTTAATTGCATCTCCCCTAATCAATAGAACATTGTGTATATCTAGAAAATTTAGATCGATTAACGCGTTCTCTGTTTCCTCCCTGGTAAATCCACCACAGATAATATGAGGTACTGTATCCACATTATACTTGTTTTTTATTGCTGAACAGATGCCTACGGTACCTGGTCGTTTCTTGATTGCTCTTTTTTCAAGTAATCCATGCCCCCTGTCCTTGTAAACGTACTCTTCACGATGGTAGGTAACGTCCACAAACGGCGGATTAAATTCCATCAAAGGATCCAGATGGTCGAACAGGCTCTGAATACTCTGGCCCTTTAAGGGAGGTAAAATTTCAATGCTGAATAAGGTATTCTTGGCATTGTTTAAATGTTCAATAATTTTCATTTAGAGCTTGTTAGGGTTGGTAATTTAAATTGGGCATCAACCATTTTTCTATTTCTTCCACCGACAATTCTTTACGTGCTGCATAGTCCAGAACCTGGTCCTTTCCTATTTTTCCAAGCCCAAAATAGCGGCTTTCCGGGTTTCCCAAATAGTACCCACTTACCGACGCGGCCGGATACATGGCGTAAGACTCGGTTAACCTTATGCCCAATCTTTGTTCGGGCTGAAGGATATCAAACAGGGTATGTTTTTCAGTGTGGTCTGGGCAAGCAGGATATCCGGGTGCTGGTCTTATTCCGGTGTACATCTCCTTTATCAAAGCCAGATGGTCCCATTGCTCCTTAGGCGCATAGCCCCACATTTCTTTTCGCATTTTTTCGTGCATAAGTTCAGCCAGAGCCTCGGCCAGCCGGTCAGCCAGCGCTTTTACCATTATACTTTGGTAATCATCATGCTGGGCCTGATATTTTTTTAGCAAAGATTCGATACCCAATCCTGCTGTTACCGCGAAAAACCCGAAATAGTCAGAAATGCCGGTGTTTTCAGGGGCCACAAAATCAGAAAGACAAAAGTTGGGTAAATCTTTCCCTTTTTTACCTTGCTGCCTTAGAAAATGTACAGTGGCTAATGTTGAAGATCTTTGGTCATCCTCAAAAACCTTCACATCGTCCCCAGTACTATTTGCGGGAAATATACCAACCACCGCACCGGCACTCAACGATTTATCCGCAATGATCTCATCCAACATTTGATTGGCATCTGCATATAGTATTGCCGCTTCCTCCCCTACTTGTGGGTGATCAAGAATAGCTGGGTACTTACCCTTAAGCATCCAGGTTTGGAAAAACGGTGTCCAATCAATATATGGCCTTATCTGTTCTAGTGGAAAGTCCTTAAATACTTTGGTGCCAGTTAACTTGGGCTTAACTCCATGATGACTACTCCAATCAATGGCAAATTGATTCTTTCTGGCTTTATCCAATGTCAAATACTGCTTATTACTGATGCGTGAGGCATGTGAATCCCTGAGTTCCTGGTATTCATTTTTAATTTCCTTGTGAAACTCCTCTTTCCCTTCACCTTTTAACATACTGACCGCAGGAACGCTTCGAGAGGCGTCCAATACGTGTAAAACAGTTCCACTATAAACAGGATCGATCTTGACCGCAGTATGTAATCTGCTGGTAGTTGCCCCACCAATAAGTAAGGGTATTTTCATATTTTGTCGTTCCATTTCACCTGCCAGATTTACCATTTCATCTAACGATGGGGTTATCAAACCACTTAGTCCAATCATGTCAACATTTTGTTCCCTGGCAGCTTGCAAGATTTTATCAGCGGGAACCATCACACCCAGGTCAACAATGTCGTAACCATTGCAGGCCATTACTACTCCAACTATCTTCTTTCCAATATCATGTACATCACCTTTTACCGTAGCCAATAAAATACGAGTAGCATTTTTAACCTTGCTTTTCTTTCTCTCAGCCTCCATGAAAGGCTCCAAATAGGCTACCGCCTGCTTCATTACCCGGGCACTCTTCACTACCTGCGGCAAGAACATCTTTCCCGACCCGAACAAATCCCCCACCACGGTCATTCCATCCATCAATGGCCCCTCAATTACCTTCAAAGGGATCTGATATTTTTCTAAGGCTTCAATGGTATCTTCCACCACAAAATCAACAATGCCCTTAATTAAAGCATGCGACAATCTTTTTTCAACAGAATTATTACGCCATTCCTGTACCTCGATCTCTTGAGTCGTTTCATTCTTGAACTGCTGGGCTATTTCCAACAATCGCTCAGTAGCATCATCATTGCGGTCTAGCAACACATCCTCCACTCGCTCTAATAGATCTTTGGGGATATCGTCATATACTTCCAGCATGGTTGGATTCACTATGCCCATATTCATTCCGTGCTTGATTGCATGAAACAAGAATGCAGAATGCATAGCTTCTCGAACCTTGTTGTTCCCCCGGAATGAAAACGAAACGTTGCTTACTCCCCCACTGATCTGTACACCAGGAAGGTGCTCCCGAATCCATCGCACCGCTTGAAAATAGTCCAGGGCATTCTTCCGATGTTCTTCAATTCCGGTGGCCACTGGAAAAATATTGGGATCGAAAATAATATCTTGAGGATTAAAGCCAACCTGCTCAGTCATCAACCGGTAAGATCGCTCACAAATTTCCACCCGTCTCTCATAGTTGTCCGCCTGTCCCTTTTGATCAAAGGCCATTACCACCGCCGCCGCTCCGTAGGCATTGATCTTCCGTGCCTGCTCCAAAAATATCTGCTCCCCCTCTTTCAGACTAATAGAGTTTACTACTCCTTTACCCTGTAAACATTTCAGGCCAGCCTCAATTATTTCCCATTTTGATGAATCGATCATGATGGGGATCCTGGAGATCTCTGGCTCGGAGGCAATGAGGTTTAAAAAAGTAACCATAGCTACTTTCCCATCAATCATGGCCTCATCCATATTAACATCCAGGATTTGAGCCCCACCCCTTACTTGATCCAAAGCCACTGAAAGTGCCTCTTCGAATCTTTCTTCTTTTATTAGCCTTAAAAAACGCCTTGATCCAGTCACATTGGTTCGCTCTCCAATATTGACAAAATTGGTGTCTGGAGAAATAATCAAAGGCTCCAGGCCACTGAGCTTAAGATAAGGTATGGATGAATTCTCTTTAATCATGCTAGTTCAGGGACTGATCTTGTGGAATATTTTTCTGCCAGATTCGAGAGTGCTTTTATATGTTCCGGAGTGGTACCGCAACATCCTCCAATAATATTGACCAGCCCTTCTTTTAGAAATAATTCAATTTGATCGGCCATTTGTTCGGGTGTTTGGTCATAGCCGCCAAACTCATTGGGCAATCCGGCGTTGGGATGTACGCTAACAAAAAATGGGGCGGTTTTCGCAAGTATCTGTAGGTAAGGTCTCAATTGAGCTGCTCCCAATGCACAGTTCAAACCAATACAGGTGATGGGAGCATGTGAAACAGATATTAAGAATGCCTCGGTAGTTTGTCCTGATAAAGTTCGTCCACTGGCATCAGTAATGGTAACCGACACCATCAGCGGTATATTCTGACATGCTGGTATATCCTGAATCGCAAATAATGCAGCTTTTGCATTCAAGGTATCGAATATTGTTTCCAACAACAATATATCTACTCCTCCTTCTATCAATGCTAACGTTTGCTCCCTATATGCTTCTACCAGATCATCGAATGAAACACTTCGAAACCCTGGATTGTTTACATCCGGGGACATAGATGCGGTGCGATTGGTAGGTCCTATTGAGCCCGCCACAAACCTAGGTTTAGATGGATTTTTAGCAGAAAACTCTGTCGCCACTTCCTTGGCTAATTGGGCTGAAGAAAAATTAATTTCAGACACATAGTCCTCCAAATGGTAATCCGCTTGAGAAATGCTGGTACTATTGAAGGTATTGGTCTCAATTATGTCTGCACCAGCGTTTAAAAACGCTCGATGTATTTCTTTAATGATCTCAGGTTTGGTAATAGATAATAAATCATTGTTACCAATTAGATCGTGAGGGTGATCCCGAAATTGATCTCCTCTATAATCCTCCTCTGATAACTGATAATTTTGGATACTGGTACCCATTGCACCATCCAACACCAGAACTCTCTCTTTTAATAAGCTTTGAAACTGTCCCTTCATGGATTGTTAATTTGTACTTATCCAGAAAGGCATGGGTGGAAACTCATCTGGTCTGCATCTGCAGTGGGAATTAGCACCACCTCCCATCGAGCTGGGAAGGTTGCTAAGACATCATCGGGCCCGATCCCTCAGTCTTTCTTGATAAGCAGGTGGCAATTTAACAACTATTTCCTTAAAAAGAACTAACCAAAGGGAAGAAATCAGTAGCGCTTAAAACAATTTCGCGCTCATTACTTCTGATTCGGCAACTTTAAAAAATTCCTCGTGGATGTTGAATTTAGGAGCATCATTAGCTTCATTGACCACATATCTGCCATCCTCCAGCATGGTATATGAATTTTGATTGTCCCTTAGCGAATATGCCAGAATATTTATTGCTTCCTGTTTTAATTTTGCATCACAGATCAGGAACAATGATTCCAGGCGACGGTCAAAACTTCTTACCATAATATCCGCACTTCCGCCGTACACTTTAGGATCATTGTTATTGTGGAAATAGTAAATCCGTGAGTGTTCCAGAAAATTACCAACGATAGAATATACCTCGATGTTTTCACTTAACCCCATACGGCCTGGTCGCAAACAACATATACCCCGTACGATCAATTTAATAGGCACTCCTTGCTGTGAAGCCTCATATAGGGCATCTATTACCTCTTTGTCCTGAAGAGAGTTTATTTTGATCACAATGCCGCTGGGAAGGCCTTTCTTAGCGTTGTTACTTTCTACGCCGATTAACTCAATGAGCTTGTTACGCATTTCCTTTGGGGCTGTAATCAACCTTTTGTACAATTTAGGACTGGAATGTCCGGTTATCACATTGAAAAACTCCGATACATCCTGAACATATACTTCATTAGTACTCAATATCCCTATATCAGAGTAAATCTTTGCGGTGTCCTCATTGTAGTTTCCACTGCCCATATGGACATAGCTGGTAATCTGTTTGCCCTGTTTACGCACTATTAGCAATAGCTTTGTATGTGTTTTATAACGACTTATCCCATAAATCACAAAACACCCTGCTTTTTGCAATCTCTGGGCATGCCGCATGTTGTTTTCTTCATCGAATCGGGCCTTAACTTCGAAAAGGACTGAAACGTGTTTTCCATTCTCAGCTGCTTTGTGCAAAGCCTCCACAACTCTTGATTCCTTGGCAAGCCGGTATACTGTTAGTTTGATCAAAAGCACATCAGGATCTTCGGATGCTTTTTCGATCAAATGCACCAACGGTTCAATACTATTGTAAGGAAAATGCAACAGTATATCTTTGCTTTTTAATACTTCGAAGATATCACTAGCTCCGGATTCAACATAACTCAAAGGCTTAACTGTCTCATGTGGAGCAGGTATCTGATCGCTGAAATGTTGATGACTAACTATCTGCCAAAGCCTGGTAAAATCGAATAGACTTTCTTTGGAAACCCAGAATATGTTATTCTCATCCAGGTCCCAACGGTTTTTTAACAGTTTTAATAGCCACTTGTTACTTTTTACGGACATTTCAACCCGCACTACCCTACCCGTTTTTCTGGTTTTGAGCTTTCGTTTCATCTCTTCCAAAAAATTGGCTTCTATATCGTCACTCTCTTCTACCGAGAAGTCAGCATTACGGGTAAGTCTAAAGAGACAAATATCCTGGATTGGAATGTTGCGGAATAACCAATCAATATGTTTTGCTATTATATCCTCAATAGGAACAAAAATCAGTATGTTGTCTTCCTGTAATTCATAAAACTTAGGCAGGTTGGGAGGTATCTGGACAAAAGAGATCTTTCTGTTGAATTTTTCTTTCTTACCCACAGCAATCATATCACCTGGACTTTTGGTTACTACTCCAAAAGTCATCACATTGTTCATTAGCACGGGAAATGTGTGATAAGAATCATATGCCATAGGTGTGAGCATTGGATAAATGGTCTTTTCGAAATACGACTTTACTCTTTCCCGTTGCTTGTCGTCCAACTGATCGACGTCCATTATTTCGAATCCGCTTTGCTTAAAAAGAGGTTTTAACTGTTCGGCATAATATTCATTTACATTTTGAAAAAACGTCTTGCTCTCTTTGAGCAATTTTTCTCTGAAAGGCAGTTCCCTTAAACCAGAATAATCAACTCGTCTGCGTCCATAGTCCAGGTAATTGTATAAGGACCCTAGCCGGATCATAAAGAATTCATCCAAATTAGAAGCGGATATTGCAATGAATTTCAACCGTTCGAAGATTGTGCGTTGGTTATTTTTAGCCTGATCCAGCACACGATTGTTGAAGTTTAGCCAGCTGAGGTCCCTACTGACATAATCGCTTTTTTCAATAAATGAGTTTGGCTCGAAAGCATCCCCTGAGATTTTTGAAACTTTTTTATCTCCAACTAACATATCCTCAATTGAAAACTCGCTGAATGAAATTATTCCGCCCTAAATATCGACGTTGGCATATTTGGCATTTTTTTCAATGAACTCCCTCCGGGGAGCTACTTCATCTCCCATTAACATTGAAAATAAATGATCGGCTTCCGCGGCTGATTCGATGGTCACTTTCTTTAAACTCCTGGTCTCCGGATCCATGGTGGTAGTCCAGAGTTGGTCCGGGTTCATTTCCCCCAGACCTTTGTATCTCTGAAGGCTTACAGAATCTTCTTTGCCTTCAGGGGCCATCTCCTTAATAATTCGGTCCTTTTCTTCATCAGTCCAACAATATCTTTCTTTCTTGCCTCTTCTAAGCAAGTATAGAGGTGGCAGGGCGATATACAAATAACCTTTTTCTATTAACTCGTGCATGTATCGAAAGAAAAAAGTGAGAATCAGCGTTCGAATGTGACTTCCATCCACATCCGCATCGGTCATGATTATTATTTTATGATATCTCAGTTTTACCATATTCAAGGCTTTCTCGTCCTCTAACGTTCCAAAACTGACGCCAAGTGCGGTAATCATGTTCTTTATTTCTTCGTTTTCATATATTCTGTGTTCTTGTGCCTTCTCGACGTTAAGAATTTTACCCCTTAAAGGTAGAATAGCTTGATAATTCCTGTCCCTGCCCTGTTTTGCAGATCCTCCTGCCGAATCTCCCTCTACCAAATATAACTCGCATACCGTGGGATCCGAATCTGAACAATCTGCCAATTTCCCTGGAAGCCCGGTGCCTGACAGCACATTCTTTCGTTGGACCATCTCCCTGGCTTTACGGGCAGCGTGCCTGGCCTGAGCAGCCAGAATCACTTTACTTACTATTATCTTAGCTTGTTTGGGGTTTTCCTCCAGGTAGTACTGTAACATAGTGCTTACTGTGGTATCTACAGCACCCATGGCTTCAGAGTTCCCCAACTTGGTTTTTGTTTGACCCTCAAACTGAGGTTCGGCGACTTTCACCGAGATCACAGCGGTTAACCCTTCCCTGAAATCATCTCCACTTATCTCTACTTTTACTTTATCTAATTGGCCCGATCGATCCGCATATGCTTTAAGTGTCCTGGTTAAAGCCCTGCGGAAACCGGCAACATGAGTGCCACCTTCGATGGTATTAATATTATTAACATAGGAAATAACATTCTCTGAAAAAGACGTGTTATAGTTAAGGGCTACCTGAACGGGAAAACCATTTTTTTCTCCCTCGATGTAAACAGGCTCAGGAATCAGGCTCTCGCGGGTGGAGTCGAGATATTTGACAAATTCAATCAGTCCCCCTTGTGATAAAAAACTTTCTTCTTTATAACTCCCGTCATCGTCCTTTTCCCTTAGATCCTTTAAATGAATTTTGATTCCAGCATTGAGATATGATAGTTCCCTTAATCTTGAAGCGATGGTATCGTAGTTGTATTCGCTTACATTAAAAATAGTGTAGTCAGGAACAAAATGTACTTTTGTGCCAGTGGTATCGGTGGTTCCAATTTCCTTTACTTTATATTTTGGTGTCCCCTGGCTGTATTCTTGTTGGCAGATCTTCCCATCTCTGTTGACAGTTACTATTAATTGGGATGAAAGTGCATTTACACAACTTACCCCAACTCCGTGCAATCCACCAGATACCTTGTAGGTGTCCTTATCAAATTTTCCGCCGGCGTGCAATACGGTCATTACAACCTCTAAGGCAGATCGTTTTTCCTTGTGATGCATATCAGTAGGTATTCCCCTGCCGTTGTCCTCTACGGTGATGCTGTTGTCTTCATTTATTTGGACCTTAATCTCGGTACAATATCCAGCCATGGCCTCGTCGATACTATTATCGACCACTTCCCAAACCATGTGATGCAGGCCCTTCATCCCTAAATCACCAATAAACATGGCCGGTCTTTTACGTACTGCCTCCAGGCCCTCTAAGACCTGAATATTTTCTGCTGAATAACTGGAATTTTGCTTGTTCTCGTCTTTGCTCATAGTATCTTTTGAAAAGCACAAAAATACGCAATTTAGGTGACTAATTTTACCCAATTCTGGCCGCTGCTTCAGCGCACCGAATTCCGTCCATGGCCGCTGACATTATTCCACCTGCATAGCCAGCTCCTTCACCACAAGGAAATAATCCCTCAACCTGAGGGTGCTGCAAGGTTTTAGGATCTCGTGGGACTTTAACTGGTGAAGAAGTACGACTTTCAACTCCTAACAATGTTGCTTCATTGGTTAAATAACCTTTCATTCTTTTACCAAACACCCTAAATCCGTACTTAATTCCCTCCTCAATTTGAGAAGGAAGCACCTCTTTCAGGCTTTCCGAAGTTATTCCCGGTTGATAGGAAGTCTCCGGAAGATCTGAGGACAAACGTCCATTCAAAAAATCCATTAATCTTTGAGCTGGAGCCGTCTGGCTATTTCCTGCAATGACACAGGCATTTTTCTCGATAGACTGTTGAAAGTACATACCGGCCAATGGGCCATACTTGCTAAACTTTGTGAAATCTGTCTGGGATACAGAAACTACTATCCCGGAGTTGGCAAACCTCGAGTCTCTTTTTGAGGGGCTCATGCCATTCATTACTACTTCTCCGGGATTGGTAGCTGCAGGCACTATAAACCCACCTGGACACATACAAAAAGAAAATACTCCTCGAGCTGGGTTGCTACTAATTTGATGGCTTAAAGAATAAGTAGCTGCTGGGAGCAAGCCCCTTTCCGCCCCATGATACTGGATAGCGTCAATTAATGCCTGAGGGTGTTCTACCCGAATCCCCAATGCAAACGGCTTGGCCTCAATTTTAACCCCAGATGAGTGAAGCATGGTATATATGTCCCTGGCACTATGACCGGTAGCCAGTATCACAGCGTCTCCTTGATATTTTTGCCCGGACCGATCCATTACACCGGCAATTTTATCATTGTGTATAATTAAATTAACGATGGTGGTATTGAAGTGTACTTCTCCTCCTGACATCAAAATGGACTCCCTTATTTCTTTAACAACTTTGGGTAACTTATTTGTACCTATATGAGGGTGTGCATCTACCAAAATGTCTTTTGGTGCACCATGGGAAACAAATATTTCCAATACTTTCTTGATATCTCCTCTTTTCTTGGAGCGCGTATAGAGCTTTCCGTCAGAGTATGTACCCGCCCCACCTTCGCCAAAACAATAGTTTGAATCGGGGTTTACCAGGTGTTGCTTGTTAATAGCCACCAAATCTCGTCTTCGGGATCTCACATCTTTTCCCCGCTCAATGACTACTGGTTTTACTCCAATCTCGATCAGACGCAAGGCTGCAAATAAACCCGCTGGCCCAGCGCCCACAATGATCACCGGATTCTTTTGGGCTACAGATTGCAAATGATCTTTATAATCAAAATCTTGGGCAGCCGGTTCTTCGGTGTAAATATCCAGTTGCAAATGTACCTGTACCGGTGCCTTACGGGCATCAATAGACCGTTTTCGGACTTGGTAGTTTATTGCCTCATTAGATGATGTTTGAAATTTTTTTGCCAGGTATTGATTAAGCTTCTCAGTATCCAGAGCTACTTGAGGTGGTAATGAAAGATTTATGGTGGTTTTCATCGCGGATAAGTGAACTTAAGCATTATCTAGCTTCCAGCATATATCCGATGTTTATTCCGAACCGGAATGGAATACTCAGATTATCCTTTTCCACGCCTTTAAATATTTCCTCAAAATCTTCATTTTGTGGATAACCCCGATCAAAATCACGGTACCCAATACCCATACCAATAAAAGCATCAATGGTAATGCCAGTGCCTCCTGCATCTTTAATAAAACGATAGCCAGCCAAAACTGAGTACTCAAAACGTTTTTCTGCCGCACCGATAACCGAACTATTTACGATACCAAGTGAGTCCACAATATTTGCGAAATGATCAACGGTAGTGAACCGTAACTCATGTCCAAAGTAAAACATTCCAAAGCGGTGATCCGGATGGTATAGCTTTTGGCGAAGGGCCAGTGAATATCCACGCTCATATATTTCGTTGATTCTTACATTGCGGTCGCTGGTAAAAAAAGGGTCCCGTATAATGCTATACTGTAGTTCGTATCCCAATCTTTCCTGTAAATAATATTCAAAAGTGAAGGGGATACTGCCAAATGCCATGGAAACGGGATTGAATCCAAGAATGATGCCTCTAAACTCATTTACCTGTGGTCGAAAATAGCGGATTTTCCTTTTCTTAAATAAGTATTCTGGTTTATCGTAAACCACTTTGGTAGTATCCAGAGGTACTGACTTGTCCTCAATTACCCGGAATACAGGTTTGTTATCCTCATAGTAGGTCTTATAATATCCAGCCAGGCTTCCATCATTATTGTAAAGTATCCAGATTCCGGTTTTGACACCATCTTCCAGTGTACCCTCTATTTTTAATGTCCCGTCCTTATAGAATCCTTTATACTCGCCGGTTCCATTTATAAACCGACTTTCGCCTTCCAGGATACCATCTTCATAATAATATAGCCATTTGCCCTCATTGACTCCATTTTTTACCAATCCGCTAATCTTCAATGCACCGTTTTCATAATATTCTTTGTAGAAACCTTCCCCGTTCTTGAAGAGACCCCGCCCTTTTATGCTCCCATCATCATAATACAAATGCCAATAGCCGTCCTTACGACCTGCACGTTCAGCTCCCTGTGAGGTTAATATTCCCTCTTCATTGTAATAAGCCCATTCACCTTCACTCAAACCGTCTTTATAAGTTCCTCGAGCGGATACCACTGCATTGGGGTAGTAAAACTCCCAAAGGCCTTCTCTTATTCCCTGTATATAGCCACCTCTTCCTTGGATTGTCCCGTTCTCGTAGTAATATTCCCATGCTCCCTCATTCTTGTCTTTTATCTTAATTCCGGAAGATTTCAGTTTACCTGAATTATAAAATTCTTTATATTCTCCCCGATCGTTTTGATAGTAGATCTGTGATTTTAATGGACCTTCCTCATAAAACCAATTCCATATCAAAACTCGCTTCCCTTTTTCAAATTCACCACGTGCTTTTAAAGATCCATTCTCAAAGTAGTATTGCCACACCCCTTCTCTAACGCCTTCATATAAATCACCCTCCATACTGGGATTTCCATTCTCATAAAAGTACTTCCAATAGCCATAGTTGTGATTGTCCAGGATTTCTCCAGTCATTTTCATATTGCCGTTTTCATAATAATATTCCCAGATACCCACAGGGTTATTTTCAAGATAGCTTCCCTGCTCCTTTGTTTGTCCATCGATATAATAGGAAGTGTAAGGTCCCTCCAGTAATTGAGTGCCGTCTTTTAAAAAATACTCTTCCTTGGTATTCTTTAAATCCTGATCAAAAAAAATGGTAATTTTTTGCCCTTGTGGTACCATTTTTACCGGTATCCCAACGTACAATAATGAAAAGAGTAGTACAAACCTCAAAACTCGCCTAATTTGTATAAACTTATCAAGACACCAGCTTGGTGGTCCTTATTTTGAAAAACCCGAAACTTGAATTAAATTAATCTCAAGACTTGAACGGTGCTTTCTTTAATATGTAAATTTGGATAATTTGAAGTAAACAAAATAACAAAATGTCATCAAATACCTTACAAGGAGGCGGTTCTGGGGCAAAATATACCGGAAAAGACCATTACGAATCTCCAGACTTTTATCAACTCGACGATCTGTTGACTGATGAACAAAAACTAATACGAAGCTCAATGCGGGCATTTGTTAAGCAAGAGATTACGCCTTTTATTGAGGACTGGTGTCAACAAGCTATTTTTCCTGAACACATAGTAAAGAAGTTTGGTGAAATTGGAGCATTCGGGCCTACAATTCCCAGCTTGTACGGGGGTGGCGGGCTTGATTATATCTCTTATGGCTTGATCATGCAGGAAATAGAAAGAGGGGATTCCGGCATGCGTAGTACCGCCTCAGTTCAGGGATCTTTGGTTATGTATCCAATATTCATGTTTGGTACCGAGGAACAAAAAAGAAAGTATTTACCCAAACTGGCCAATGGTGAAATGTTGGGCTGCTTTGGTCTGACTGAACCGGATCACGGATCTAACCCTGCTGGACTCACCACCAACTTTCGTGACCAGGGAGATCACTATTTGCTTAATGGTTCGAAAATGTGGATCTCCAACGCTCCTGTGGCTGATATAGCGATAGTATGGGCAAAAGACGAGGACCGCCGGATTCATGGATTGATCGTAGAGCGGGGGTTGGAAGGTTTTACTACGCCTGAAACTCATGGGAAGTGGTCCTTAAGAGCCAGTTGTACCGGTGAGCTGGTTTTTGATAACGTTAAAATTCCCAAAGAAAATTTATTACCCGTTAAAAGTGGATTAGGAGCTCCTTTATTGTGTCTGGACTCCGCCCGTTACGGCATAGCTTGGGGGTCCATTGGAGCAGCCATGGATTGTTATTACTCAGCTCGCAAATACGCTCTGGAACGGATTCAATTTGAAAAACCCATTGCTTCTTTCCAATTAATCCAGAAAAAGTTATCTGAAATGCTCACCGAGATCACCAAAGCCCAATTATTGAACTGGCGACTAGGCGATCTAATGGATCAACAGAAAGCCACTACTGCTCAGATATCACTGGCAAAAAGAAATAATGTGGCCGTTGCTTTAGAAATTGCCCGAGAAGCCAGACAAATCCACGGTGGAATGGGTATTACCGGAGACTATTCCATCATGCGTCATATGATGAACCTGGAATCAGTAATTACCTATGAAGGCACTCATGATATTCACCTCCTTATATTGGGAAATGAGATTACCGGTATTCCAGCTTTTAACTAACTAGTTCCTGGGTCCCCGCAATCGACCCTTTAGGGTGAGAATTGCTACTGGTAATTGTGGATCATCAGTGAATATTGTTACTGTTTTTTCCTGATTACCCACTCGATCGTGGGTAAGAAACCTTACTGCAATGTTGGTTGATTCTCCCGGATTCAACAGTTCTTTCTCCATGCTTACCCTAATGCAATTGCAATTCCCAAACACTTTTTTAAACTGGAGCGCTGACTGACCCTGATTTTGAACATGAAATTGCACATTTACTGTATCGCCCTGTTGCTTTATGCCAAAATCAATCTCGGTTTTGGCAAAGTGGACTTTAGGCGATTTAGGGGTCATTCCAGCGGGAATGTCCAATAAAGTTACCGTAATGGTGAAGTCCTTACGAGCGTCATCCTGCTCATAAGTAAAAATAGCAATGTCTTCTCTGAAAAACCCCAGATCGTTTTTAGCCCTTACATCATAATGGACCCAAATTTTACCTATCGATTTGGGTCTTAAGGTATAGGGCTCGAAGGTAACGGTTATATGATTTGGTCCTTCCATGTCATCAGCAAATACCAGAATCTGATCGCCATCATTGTATACCTCAAAACTTTGTGAATAAAGGGTCTTTTTGGTGATTGTCCCCAGATCCAAATACTTTTCCTTGGCTCTTAACGCTCCTATCTTCAGGGGATATAACTCTGCCATAGATTCTGAGGCAGGTTCCACGAATCCTTTTATTTTTAATATCAGAGAGTCAGGTCTTTCTTTATAATGGACTACTGCATATTTTTCAAACGAACCTGGTCTATTGTATGGATCAAACTGTATTACGATAAAGCCCATATCACCTGAGGGAATTGGACCTTTGGACCAAGTAGTTGAAGTGCATCCACAACTGGTAGTAACCCGCTCCACCTGTAAAGAATCATCGGTGAGATTAGTGAATGTAAATCGATGGCTCACCTCTCCCTGGTCATCAATTATTGTTCCCAGCTCCGCCACCGGTTCTTCGAAAGAAACGATCTCTGACTGCTGGGCCCTGATGGTACAGGCTGTCGACATAAAAAGAATCAGGATTAATAAGCGAACTTCCATTGTGAACAAAGATCACTAAAACCGTCAAATTATTAGTGTTAATTCCCTACAGATTTGGGGCTATGTAATGTTGGGTTAAATATTTGCAGATGATTCATTACTGGTAGGGCATTGGTGTTCGACCAAAATCGTCTGTCTCTGGTAAACGATTCAGAAAGAACTATATAGTTTACTATTGAGTTTACTATATAGTTCTTAAAGTGCCTTTCTTTGCCTTCTTCAATTCGTGCTCATTCAGATAGTATCCTTGTTTCCCTTTGTAATCAAGCCTTTAAATTAACTTTTGTTGCAGTCATTCGTAAATATTATAGTCTCCTATTTTTAATACTCTGATAATTACGGTACATGGTTTCTATTATTATAATTGCAATTTTCATTATTGCCACGCATTTGATTGCAGAACACATCGGTAGAAAGAGAAAAATTGGATACAACCAATCTATTTTTTGGTCCTTATTGTTTAGTCCGATTGTTGGATTGATAATTACGCTATTGAGTAAAAGGAGTGACGTATAATAAATTTTTCAAAGGTTTAACATAAGAACATTTGATGAGACCTCTGCTTTCGAACAGCGGGCGTTGACAATTTAAATCAAACGTCTTTGATAAAATTCCTTTTCAAGGCATTTTACTTTATGTTACACAGATGATTATCTTTGATAAATATAATATCCCATTCCTCTCCCGATGAAAAATATTGCCTTATTGTTATTTTTGTTGCTCCCAAAACTCCTGTTGGCACAGCAACCGAAACAGTTTGTGCTTTTCGATACTGAATTCACCTATACCAAAGAAAATGCGGATAATTCTAAGCCCAGCAAATCACACTACTATGTCACCGGTAGTATGCTTAATACTCAGCGCCCGATAGACTGGACTTCACCGGTAGATTACCGCAACGGTACGGTGCATATTCGGCTGGAAGTACTTGAGAAGCCGGCAGGAAATTTACCAACCACCTGGACGCTTTGCTATATCCCAAACGAGGGCCAGGGTAATGGCTACGGTTGTACCAACACAGGTCTGTATACCAAAGAAGGAATTTACCAATCCGATGTACCTATGACAGCTTTCTGGGAAAACCAATCCATCATCTGGACCAAAGGTATTAAGCAAATGGACCTAGTAATAAAGGACGACAGTGGTGGTCAAGGTCATGCACACAAGCGGGCAGACCACGAAAATTTCTTCCCAACCAAGGTGCGAATCGTGATGGTACAGGTGGCTTCAGGTGAGATTTATGATCCAACACTAGTGCCTAACTTGTCAGGAAATAAACAAGAGAAATAAGATTGGTTTAATTCTTTTTAAAAAAAGATGTTTCTTTGTAGGGTTCATTTTAGACACTAGGTATGGCGAGAATTTTAACGGGCATTCAAAGTACTGGCAGGCCCCATCTGGGTAACTTATTAGGTGCAATTTTACCTGCCATTGCACTTTCTAAGGACAAATCCAACCAGTCTCTGTTTTTCATAGCCGATCTTCACTCGCTAACCCAAATAAAGGATCCGAAGTTAAGAATTGACAACACCAACGCTACTGCCGCTGCTTGGATTGCCTGTGGAATGGATACCACAGAGCAGCTTTTGTACCGGCAATCCAGAGTGCCACAGGTCTGTGAGCTCACCTGGTATCTCAATTGTTTCACCCCTTATCCAATGCTGGCAAATGCGCATTCGTTTAAAGATAAAAGTGATAAGCTTTCGGATATAAATGCCGGTTTGTTTATCTATCCTGTACTGATGACCGCGGATATTATTCTATATGATGCTGATATCGTCCCAGTCGGAAAGGACCAAAAACAGCACCTGGAAATGGCCCGGGATATAGCAGGTGCTTTCAACAATCAATTTGGAGAGACCTTTGTGTTACCGGAAGCCCGGATTGATGAGCAAGTAATGACAATCCCTGGCACTGACGGGCAGAAAATGAGCAAGTCTTTTGGTAATACGGTGGACATATTTATGGAAGAGAAGCCATTGAGAAAAGTTGTAATGTCCATTGTTACCGACAGTAAGCCCTTGGAAGCACCAAAAGACCCGGACAGCTGTAATGTCTTCGCCTTATATCGGTTACTGGCCTCATCCAATGAAATTGTTGATATGCGCAATAATTATCTAGGCGGTAATTATGGATATGGTCATGCAAAACAAGCACTCTTTGAGTTGATCCTCTCCAGGTTTAAAACCGAGCGAGCGTTGTTTCATCAACTCATGCAAAATCCCCAAGAAATCAATCAGCAATTAGAATTCGGAGAAAAAAGGGCCACAGAAATTGCACAGGTGGTTCTAGACCGTGTACGAATAAAATTGGGGTTTAGATAGCCTACTCGGGCCAAACAAGAAAGCGTTTTTCACGGTTCACCTGTACGATCAGCCTGGGAGGGGCCGGGACTAATACCATTCTACTCAATTGATCGGGATATTCATCCAGGATAACAGGAACACCTTCTCTCAGATCTACGTCAAATGTATCACTGCCCTCAGAATCTTTGGTGGGGATATAAGATTTAGCCAAGTAGGCTATTGGAAGAAGTACGTCGGTGTCCGGGCATATCTTATCATGTACCTCCTGAATCACCTCCTCCATTTCCTCACCATGTTTCTCCATCAACGCATCTTCCAATTCATGCAGTTCCTCCTCTACATCGTCGTATCTGGGATCCTGATAACCAATTTTGAAAAGTTCGTTTTTTTTCTTAACAATGGCTACTAAAGAATTATCAAGGGCCTCTATATCCATAACGGTTTTGCAATGACTTTTTTATTATCAGCAACCAAAATTGGTTTACTTTGCAAGTAAGTAGAATTTCATAAAAACAACAATAACCATGGAACAAGATTTTCTTCCATTGAAGAAGATACTCAATTGCTGAAAGAGTTAAATCCCTTGGTAGATCGCGATGATAATGGCTATCTTTTGCAAATTTTTACCATACCTGCACAGGACCAGCCTACCATATTTTATGAATTTATTCAACAAATGAAAGTCCAAACATGATTGAACAAGAAGTACAACATAAAGTGGATCAGTGGTTAAACAGCAACATTGATGAAGAAAGCAAACATCAGATTCAGCAATTACAGACAGACCCTAAAGCCTTATTTGATGCTTTTTACAAGGACCTTGAGTTTGGGACCGGTGGACTCAGAGGGATCATGGGAGTTGGTTCAAATAGGATCAATAAGTATACCATAGGTAAAGCCACACAAGGATTAGCCAACTATCTTAACAAGGCGTTCCCGGCGATTAAAGTAAGTGTGGCAATAGCCTATGACAGTCGAAACAAAAGTGATTATTTTGCCGAGATTACCGCCAAAGTTTTGGCAGCTAACGGTATCCTGGTTCAACTATTTGATTCACTTCGTCCAACGCCCGAATTGAGTTTTGCTATTCGTAACCTGAACTGTCAGGCCGGGATTGTAATCACTGCTTCTCATAACCCCAAAGAGTACAATGGCTACAAGGCTTATTGGGATGATGGGGGCCAATTAGTACCTCCTCATGATCAAAATGTGATGAGTGAAGTGGATGCTATAAAAAGCTTCGATGAAATCCAATTCAAAGGTAATGATGACCTTATTGAGACCATCGGAATTGATGTTGATGAAAAATATCTATCCATGATTGAAGGATTGATAGTCAACCAGGAAGTAATCCAAAAGCAAAATAACTTGAAAATAGTATATAGCTCCATCCATGGTACCGGTATCACTATGGTGCCATTAATTCTGAAGAGAATTGGATTTACCAATGTATCTATTGTCGATGAACAGGCTCAACCCGATGGAAACTTCCCGACAGTGGTCTATCCAAATCCCGAGGAGAAGGAAGCCATGAGTCTGGCTTTGGCTAAAGCCAGAGAATTAAACGCGGATCTCATTATGGCTACCGATCCTGATACCGACAGGGTAGGGATTGGTGTTAAAAATCATCATGGGGAGTTTCAACTATTAAATGGCAACCAGACAGGAGTTTTACTCATGCACTATCTTCTGGATCAATGGCAGGCTAGTGGCAAGATCAGTGATAAAAATTACATTGTTAAAACAATAGTTACCACAGATCTTTTAGATGTAATCGCAGAGCGATATCAAGTAGATTGTTACAATACATTAACGGGATTCAAATGGATTGCTGAGGTCATACGAAAACTGGAAGGAGAAAAAGAGTTTATCGTTGGTGGAGAAGAGAGCTATGGTTACATGATCGGCGACAAGGTAAGAGATAAAGACGCGGTGGCCTCATGTGCTATCATTGCAGAGTTAGTGGCGTTTTGCAAGGATAAGGGGCAAACTCTTTTTGATCGGCTTATCTCAATTTATCAGGAATACGGCTTTTTTAAAGAATCTCTCATTTCAATTACCAAGCCTGGAAAAACTGGCGCTGACGAAATTCAAGAGTTGATGCATAAATTAAGAAAGGCGCCCCCTGATACATTTGGAGGATCAAAAGTCACCAGGGTTCTTGATTACCAAAATAGTGAGGATAAGGACCTTAAAACGGGAGAAACATCTACCATAAATCTTCCAAAATCCAATGTATTGCAGTTTGTAACTGAAGATGGAAGTAAAATTTCAGCTAGACCTTCCGGTACCGAGCCAAAAATCAAGTTCTATATAGGTGTCAGAGGCAAGTTGGAAGCCAAAGAGCTATACGATGCAGTCACTGCTGATCTGGATAAAAAGATCCAAGGGATTAAGCAGAATCTTCAGGAATTTACCGATTAAACCCGGAATTTTCACTCTTGAAAGCTTTGGGTAGAGCCCTCCTTGGGATCTGGCTCCACTTATTTTATAGAACTTCCGAAAAAATAATCTTGGTTCAATCTATAGGGAGCTGCTAATTTTTTAAATTTGGACTGGCGGGATGGTAATAAATAAAAACATTTCCCTTCGGGAATTCAACACATTTGGTATTGATGTAAGTGCCCGGTATCTGGTTGTAATAGATCATGAAAGGGACTTACAAAAGGCGCTTGGTGAAGCAAAAGAAAACTCACTGCCACTGCTTGTACTGGGCGGAGGCAGCAATATATTATTTGCCAAGAACTATCAGGGATTAGTGTTGAAAAACGAAATCCTGGGTAAAGAGGTGCTTAGGGAAGATCAAGATTACCTATGGGTACGGGTAGGCGCCGGTGAAAACTGGCACCAGATAGTTCTGTGGGCTATTGATCATGGTTGGGGAGGAATTGAAAATCTAAGTTTGATTCCCGGAACCGTTGGGGCGGCGCCATTGCAAAATATCGGAGCTTATGGGGTCGAGATAAGTACGGTTTTTTCCCACCTGGAAGCAATCCATTTGGATAGTGGTAAAATAAGAAATTTTGATATAGCCGAATGTGAATTTGGTTACCGCTATAGCGCCTTTAAAAGACCTTTGAAAGACCAGTACATAATCACAAGAGTAGTATTAAAGCTGCTCAAACGTCCTACCTTTAACGTCTCGTACGGGGCAGTTTCTCAGACCCTTAAGGACATGGGTGTGAAGGAGCTGAGTTTACAAAAAATTAGCGAGGCTGTAATTAAAATCAGACAAAGTAAACTTCCCGACCCCGAAAAACTGGGAAATGCAGGCAGTTTCTTTAAGAATCCTGTGGTTACCAAAGAGTTTTATTATAACCTTAAAGCCCAACATACGAGTATTCCAAGTTACCCCACCGAAGACAGCGCCCTTAAAATCCCTGCTGGTTGGCTAATCGAACAATGTAATTGGAAGGGTTTCCGAGAGGGAGCCATTGGTGTGCATGATAAACAGGCGCTGGTTCTTGTCAACTATGGGGGAGCTCGTGGAGGTGATCTGGTTAAACTTTCGCATGAAATTCAGAAGTCGGTAGACCTTAAGTTTGGCATTAAGTTAACCCCTGAAGTAAAAATTATCTGACTTTAAGTTATAATGAACCCTATGGAAATGTGGTCTCATTTCAGCTTTATAAGGTGGATTGCCGTGCTAAGTATGTTTATTGCTTGCAGTGATGATTCAAAGGACAAACAGATATTGTGGGAAAAGATAGAACCATATTTTTCTCCACCTTCACATCTTTCAGATAAATATGGCTCATACAGATCACCGCTGAAGTTTTATGATGGCCAAAGTGTTGAGACCGCTGAAGATTGGGTTGAAAGACGAGGTGAAATTTTGGATAAATGGAATGAAATGATGGGCACCTGGCCTCCTCTAATTGAGCACCAGGAGGTAACCTATCTTGATTCTGTACGGCGGGATAATTTCATGCAATATCGAGTAAAATTCAATTGGTTACCAAATGTACTAACGGAAGGATACCTGCTTGTTCCGGATGGAAAGGGAAACAGTCCTGCGGTGATTACGGTGTACTACGAACCTGAAACTGGGATTGGTATGGGTAAGGAAAATAGAGATTTTGCCTATCAACTGGCGAGACGGGGTTTCGTTACTTTATCTATAGGTACTGCCCAAACAACAAAAGCCGAGACCTTTTCCCTTTATTATCCCAACATTGAAAACGCAACCGTAGAGCCTTTGTCTGTATTGGCTTATGTGGCCGCCAATTCATGGCATATTTTGGCCAATCTTGGTTACGTTGATCCAAAGCGGATTGGGATCGTTGGACATTCGTATGGTGGGAAATGGGCCATGATGGCATCCTGCCTTTTTGAAAAGTTCGCTTGTGCTGTTTGGTCCGACCCTGGAATTGTATTTGACGAAACAAGACCAAATGTTAATTATTGGGAACCTTGGTATTTAGGATATCATCCGCCGCCCTGGAGAAAACGAGGAGTTATTACCAAAGACAATCCAGCCTTTGGTCTTTATACAAAATTGGTTGAAAACGGTTTTGATTTACACGAGTTACATGCCTTGATGGCTCCCAGACCTTTTCTGGTATCTGGTGGAGCGGAAGATCCACAAACACGATGGGAAGCACTTAATCACACCATAGAAATCAATAAATTATTGGGGTATGAAAACCGGGTTGCCATGACCAACAGAAAGGAGCATGCACCGAACCTAGAATCGAATGAACAGATATACCAATTTTTTGAGTATGTTTTAAAGACTGATCTGCCTTAACTTTGGAGCTTGAGATTTGGAATTTCTAAATCATATGGGTTACATTCTCCAAATTCCCGTGGTATTGCTGAGTTTCAATTCCGAATCTATTTAAGAATTCCAGCCCCTCGTCTTGTTCCAAGCCTTTAAAGGCCCCGTACGACTTAAGGTAGACCACCTTGATAATTCCTATGGCAAATATGATCCGTGCACAACTAAGGCAAGGTGATAAAGTAACATAAAGCGTAGATCCCTCTACGCTGGATTTATTCTTGACCGCATAAAGGATGGCATTCTGTTCGGCATGTAACGCTAAACTGCAACTACCCTTTGAACTTCTGGGGCAACCTTCAACTGGCCATTCTTCATCGCAATTATGGGTCCCTGCAGGAGGTCCGTTGTATCCAATAGAAATGATGCGTGTATCCTTGGTTAAAACCGCCCCAACATGCCTCTTAATACAATGAGATCTTTTGGCTAGGTTTACCGCCAATTCCATATAGATATCGTCAAATTCTGGTCTTTCTACCACTAATTTTTGTTTTTATTTTCCCTAAGATCAGTTTGGTAAAATTATTGCATATATTGATCAATATCACCAGCCTGATTCAAAAATTACCATAATGATCAAAATAATCACGCCCTTAATAGTACTAATGGCAGTTGTCTGTTGGAATATCCCTGAAACATATGCTCAAGAAGCTTTAAAACCTCGACCGAGCCCCTTGGAGATGGTTACTATGAAGTATGAAGATATATATGTTAAAATTACCTATGGGCGGCCACATAAACGAGGTCGAAAAATATTTGGAGACTTATTACCTTTTGGGGAGGTCTGGAGAACTGGAGCAAATGAAGCTACTGAAATTACCGTTACTGGCTCCATTAAGCTTGGAGGTCAAACCATAAAACCGGGAACTTATACACTATTTACCATTCCTACCAAAGACCACTGGACCATAATACTAAATGGTGAATTAGGTCAATGGGGCGCCTACAATTATAACTCAAAGGTAGACGTAGTCCGGTTTGATGTTCCGGTCCTTACCACTACTGAAGTCTATGAGCCATTTACCATTGGGTTTGAACAAAAAGCCCAAAGCGCCGAGCTGGTATTGATGTGGGACCAGACCAAAGTAAGTATCCCCATTGAGTTTATGTGAATAGATTGAGTGTGAGTGTGGGTGTGCCTGTGCCTGTGCGTGTGCCTGTTAAAACTAGTTCATGCTTCCCATACTACCCAAACTACCCTCTGGATAAGATTCTGTTTTTGATAATCAATTGATTGGAGTAATTTTGGGGTTGTATGATTGCAATAAACAACCTATCCTATTTTGTTGGTGACCGTGCCTTATATGATAATGCCTCCCTGCACATCAAACGGAAAGATAAGATTGGCCTGATTGGTCTAAATGGCACAGGTAAATCAACACTGTTGCGTCTCATCAATGGCGATTATCAGGCAACGCCGGGCACGATTAGTAAAAGTGCTCTAAGCACTATCGGGTTTCTTGACCAAGACTTGCTCTCGTACAGTTCAGAAGAATCAATTTTACAAGTGGCCATGCAAGCCTTTGAAGAAGCCGGCGCATTGCAAAAGCGGATTGAAACTACCATAAAGGACCTTGAGGAAAACTATCAGGATAAAACTGTTGAGAAACTTAGCAGCTTACAAGAAAATTTTGATCGGTTGGAAGGATATAGTCTACAGGCTAAAGCTGAAGAGGTTTTGGAGGGAATCGGCTTTAAAACTGAAGATTTAAATGTACCATTAAACAAGTTTTCAGGAGGATGGCGTATGAGGGTAATGTTGGCCAGGTTGCTGCTGGAAAAACCGGATCTTCTATTATTGGATGAACCCACAAACCACCTTGACCTTCCTTCCATAAAATGGGTGGAACAATATTTAAAGACCTATGATGGGGCCGTAGTGGTGGTATCCCATGATCGTAGATTTTTGGATCAGGTATCCCAGATAATTGTAGAGGTTACGCAACAGAAATTAATTACCTATAAAGGAAATTACAGTTTTTACTTGGAAGAAAAGGCCCTGCGGTCAGAAATCCAAGGCAATGCATTTCAAAACCAGCAACAGAAGATCAAGCAAACTGAGCAATTTATTAGTCGTTTTCGAGCCAAATCAACAAAAGCCCGTCAGGTCCAGTCACGTATAAAATCGCTAGAACGGATGGACCGTATTGAGGATAATTCAGAGACAATGTCACTGGTAAATTTTAAGTTTTCCTTTAAACAAAAGTCCGGGCGGGTAGTGTGTGAATTAAATGACCTATCAAAATCATATGATAACATAGAGATATTCAATAAAACCTCTGGATTAGTGGAGCGGGGAGACAAGATTGCTTTGATTGGAGCAAACGGAAAAGGCAAATCAACTTTATTGCGCATTATTGCGGGGCACGAGAATATCTCTGGTGAATCTAAATTGGGTTATAATGTCAACCTTTCATTTTATGCACAACATCAGTTGGAAGCCCTACACCTAAAACATGAAATTCTAGAGGAGTTAAAATTGTGTGGTAGTGGGAAGACCGAATTGGAATTGCGCAATCTTCTAGGATGTTTTTTATTTTCTGATGATGATGTTTTTAAGAAAATAAAAGTGCTTTCAGGGGGTGAAAAGTCGAGGGTGGCATTGGCCAAAACCCTCCTCTCTGAATCCAATTTCCTATTGTTGGATGAACCCACCAACCATCTGGATATGCAATCTGTTCAAATACTCATTCAGGCACTTAATCAATTCCAAGGGACTTTTGTCATAGTCAGCCATGACCGTCATTTCATTAGCCAGGTTGCCAATAAAATCTGGTATATCGAGGGACAACATTTAAAGTTATACCCGGGTACTTACCGGGAATATGAATATTGGCAGTCGAAACAAACTCCAGCACCAACCAATAATAAGCCCAAACCTTTCCGTATCAAGAAAAAGCGAATTAAGCATGACCAGGGAGATAAGCAATGGAAGAAACTCCAAAAGGACATTAAGCAAAAAGAAGAGTTGATTGAAAAAATGGAAGTCAAAAAACAGCAGCTTGAGCACCAATTATCTAATCCTAAGGTTTTTGGCAATCTTGACGCACTAAAAGAGACATCGACAGCGTTTCAAGAAACCGAAACAGGGCTTGATAAGCTACATAAGGATTGGGAACAACTGGTAACAGAATTGGAGTCCCTTGAAAAGAATCACTCCACTAAAAACTGATCCCGATACTGATTCCCACTCTTTGAAGGGTCCGATCTTCTACGTTAGTAATAACATTCCCGTTTCCAAAATCTAAGGGCTCAAAATGAGTTGTGGAATTTTGCCGCACATAACTTAGTTGAAGGTGCCAGCTGTGTTTGGCAAAATGCCACCGTACCCCCAAAGAGGGTCTTAAATAAAATCCTCCTTCGACCTTCTCAATATGGGTGATATTTCCCCGCTCATCTGCCCAACTCCAACCTACACTGAGTTGATAAAACGGGGTTAATCTTCCTTTTGACAGATCTCCATGAACATCCAAATAAACCGGAACCTGAATTTGGTCCGGATAATAGTTTAGCCCAACTCCCAAACCTATTCCTAACATAGGGTTAAATCTATACCCACTGGTAAACGAAGACGAAAAACTACCTCTGGTTTCTGAGTTATTATGACTTTTGCCCAATAGTACTCCCATTGATACTTGATAGTATACTCCTTGTGACCTTTCCAGGTAAAGTTCAGGGTTAAGTTTTTGGGTTTTTATTGACTTTATCATAGAAACAGCCACTGACAATGAATCCTTTGGACTAAGAAATATTGTTACACTTTCCTCTCGAAGCTCTGTTAACCCCCAAATTACACTGCCGTTATTGAGCACTACTTTATCCAGGAATCGGTCGGCCTGGCCAGATGCTGTGTGCGACAAACATGCCAACAACCCAATAGTTATGCTAAGTACCACATACAATCTGACTCCGGTTCTCATGTGTTTACTGGATATTGATGATACTTAATAGCTTCAGGTCCGAAGGATCTGAATAGTCAAACTGGTAAATACCATTATCTCCCACCAAAATCAAATGGCTGTCAATAGCGATCACATCATATGAAGGTATATTGGGTAGGTGGCTGAGCAGGTTTTGATCTATAGCCCTCTTATCGCTGGCATCAAATACTTTCAACCCATGCTCGCCTTCGCACAGAAATAAAATATCATTATCTATGGCCAGTCCATGTGGATGTTCCATAGGGTAACTTTTGACCAAACTGGGGCTTTCCAAAAAGTTAATATCCACTACGTCCAGTTGATCAACAATCCCGAAACAACGATTACCGGAACGCAAAGTAATAAAGGCAAAATTATCTTCTGCAACTACCGGATCACAGGCGAGGGCATGATCGAAATTACTTAAATATCTGGGGTTTTTGGGATCGGAGTTGTCAAATATCTGCATCCCGATATTGGATCCAATAAAAAGTTTATCGCGATATGGAAAAATGGTCTCTATACCCCATCCCAATTCAACCAAATTAACTTCTTCGGGATAAGATAGGTCATCTATGTCAAATATGTGCATACTCCAGGTATCAACCACATACAAGAAGTCCGAATGAATGGCAAACCTGGCAAATGATCCACCAAGCCCGCTGCCGGGGCTGCCGCTTTCCGAATTCACTGCCTGGCTAACGTCGGCAGCCCGATCAACAGATAACCACACCCCTCCCCCTCTGGTTGGAAGTACCGAGTTCTCAGCACACTCATATACCTGAATAGTTTCCATTTCATTAAAATCAGTAATGAATCCAGTCTCCTCGCTGTTATAGAAACCCATTATTTCAAAATTATCCAGCACATTTTCTATTCGTTGCACCAACTTCACCTGCAGGGGGTCAGAAATGTCCAGAACCAGCAGATCCACAAAACTGTCCACATACATGATATCTCCTTTTACCGCTACATCAAAGCTGCCAGGAATGTTAATAAAACTTAAAGGTTCCGGATTGGTTTTATCATTGTTATCAAATATGTGAATTCCCTTCCTCCTTTCATTAATAAAGAGAAAATGGTCCTTTCTATATATTTTCCCGGGATTCTCCAGAGACCTGGGATTTAAACTGGCAAAGGATGACCTTACTTCGCTAGCAGAAGTGTAGACTGGCTCCAGATAAACGTAGGTTTCGGTATTCTCACAACTATCTGTACAGCTAAACATGCTCAAAACCAATAAGATAACTGCAAAAAGCGTTATCGAAGTAGTTAAGTTTTTCCAAAAATTGTACTGTTCATTCATAACTATTGATGTTAAGGTTAAAATTCCCCTGATCCCCTGTATTTTTATTTAAATATGTACTTTACTCCCACTCCTATGCTAAAAGATGAAGGGAGGCTGGTATAGTTTGTTTCTGGTCTGGTGAAATCATTAATAGCCAATTTATACCTGGGCTCCAGAGTAATCAGATATCTTGGCAAAAATTCATAGTTGGCTTCGGCTCCTATCAATCCATTAAAATAAACCGATCTAAATGGGGAATTTGAACCTGGGTTTATAGTTATCGACTCCAAGGACTGGTCTACTGCAGAAATTTTGTTCTTCAGAAAGATATCACTGGAGATGCCTGCATTGACTAGTATTTTTATCCGTTTGTCGAACACTAAAAAACCCGCTTGTACTGGAATAGATAAAAATTGAAAGGTATTATCCAGTTCGGTAGGCACAAATGTGACGATCGCCCCTGGATCTTTGAGATCCAACGATTCTATTACGCTGGAAAATATTGGAGTTCGTTGGTCTAAAATCGCATTAGTGCTACTCTGAACGTTGTTATTTATGTACTGAATACCACTACTCAAATGCCATCTTTTAGACACACTAATCCCCATTTCAAAGCCAAGCGACATAGAAAATCCAGTTCGATGATCTTCCTCTGGTTGCAAGGCGCCCTGTGCAAAACTTGGCGATCGCAACCCTTGGACATTGCTTTGTTGAAATTGGTAGTTAGGATTAAAATAACCAGGAGCCATATTAAGTCCCGCCCATAAGAGCTTCTTATCCGGATCCTGCTCAACATGGTAAGTTGGAACACCAATTACTCGTTCAGGAAGTAGTGGAAGAATTTCCTCTGCTTTTACCTCTAACCCTTTGGATTGTTTGCGTTGTATCACCGTCAAGAATGACCTTGTTGTTTCTTGCTGCGACAGCAACGACTCCTCCCGTTCGCCTGGCGTTGTTGGTCGACCCGCCGGTAATCTGGGTGTTTGGTACTCTTTTCCATCAGTATATGCAAAGTCTTTCTTCCCTGATTGAAATGATGTAGAATCAGTCAAATACCAGATGTTTGTATCTTTTTTTTGGTTAATAGGGGCTTTGGCCAGGGAATTTTTTGTGGTCAGGGATTCATAACTCAGATATCCAAGAAGACCAATGAACAACAATATTCCAGCAGCTGCCCACCATTGATAATAGGCCATCCTACGCCTGTATCTGGCCACTTCTTCATTGGCAATGCTCGCTTCTATTACTGTCCAAGATTGATCTGAGGGTGTCAGCTTTACCCCCTCAAAGGCGTCTCTCCAAGCCCTTTTAAAGTTATCTTTTCCCATATTATTGGTACTTTTCATAGTTAATATTATTTGCTTGGGCGATCATCTGTTGTAACAGTGTTCGGGCCCGGGCAAATTGTGACTTCGAAGTACCAGGGCTTATATCCAGCATAGTGGCGATTTCACGATGTTTGTATCCTTCAATTGCATACAAGTTGAAGATTACCTGACAGCCAACTGGAAGCGCCTGAATCATTTTTAGTAGTTCCTCCAAGCTATAATTAGAAAGATTTTCATCACTGCTGACCTGGTAACTATCATCCATTAATTCTACCATTGGAAACAAATAAAGTTTACTGCGTTGATAGTTTAAGGCGGTGTTGATCACAATTCTTTTTATCCAATACCCTAAAGTGCTTTGTCCTCTGAAGCCTTCAATACTCTTGAAGATCTTAATAAATGCTTCCTGCAGCATATCTTCTGCATCGTCACGACTTTTACTGTATCGCATGCAGACCATAAGCATGGCTGCTGAGTAGCGATTGTAGAGTTCACGTTGTGCATTGCGGTCTCTTTCGAAACAGCCTCTAATTATTTGCTTTTCATTTAGCATTTAATCAATCGAGTGGTTTGACCAGACTGGCCTCCTATACAAGACCCGAAAATCACAAAAAGGGTTGGAATTTCGGTTTTTTTAAAGAATTGGCTAGTTTTAATTAGATATGCTTAGGTATTTACTGTTCAGGGTCAGAAAGATTCTGGTTCCGGTGTTATGTTCTTTATGGTTTGGTTGTGTCCCTCTGGACCAAACCACTACTAATCTCAATACCTCATCTTACCCTAAAAGATTACAATTTGATAACCATGTGTATGAGGAAAATATAAAAACAGTGAGACTTTACCCCATACAGAACTCATATGATGATGTTATACAACCGGCCGTATTATCTATTCATTCACAGAGGAATTTCATTCTCGAATTTGATCAACTGTTTGGAGATTTCCAGAGTTATTATGCCCGGATAGTACATTGCGATGCAAATTGGGAAAAATCCAGACTTAGCGATTCTGATATATTAGCACAGTTTAATGAGTTTCCTATTACAGAATATCAATACTCTTTTGGGACCAGAACCCCTTATGTGCATTATGAATGGATAATTCCACATGTGAAAAGAACCGGCAACTACATAGTGAAAGTATTCCGGCAAGGAAATGAGGCCGATTTGATTCTGACCCGGAGATTTATGGTTTATGATAATCAAATACAGATAGATGCCCTGGTGGGTATTTCTCAAGGGATAGTTGAACGTGACTTTAATCAACAACTCGACTTTAGTATTCGCTATCCTAATCTCAATATCAGGAATCCGATAGAGGAAATAAACGTGGTTATCAGACAAAACAAAAGGTGGGACAATGCACTAACGGATTTACCGCCAACTTCAGTAATGGAGGACTTAAGCACTATCGAGTATCGATACTTCAATTTGGAAAACAATTTCCTTGGCGGTAATGAGTTTAGATATTTTGACCTGCGGTCTTTAAACATACTCGGTCAGAATATCGCCAGTATCGATAGGAGTGAAAACAGGGTGGACGCTTTCATTTTGAGGGGCGAACTTAATGTTAACCGGGGACATGGAACCTTTAGGGACATCAATGGCGAGTATGTAATACGCAATCTAGAATCGGACCCTGCTACCATCACCAGTGATTATGTTTTTGTCCATTTTTTTCTGGAGTCTCCTCTCAGATCAGAATCAGTTTTTATTCTGGGAGCTCTATCTGAGTGGAAATGTAATGATGGTAATTTAATGACCTATGACCATCAAATTAACGGATACACCAAGTCAATACTGCTTAAGCAAGGCTGGTATAATTACATATATTATACACCTGAAGACCAAGATCCCTATCATTATGAAGGCAGCTATTTTCAGACTGAAAACTTGTATGAGGTTTTGGTTTATTATCGTCCGATAGGTGCACTGGCTGACCAGTTGGTAGGTTATTCAAATATAACACATAACCGTCGTCCCTAAAACTAGTGTTATGTTAAGCATACTTTAGCCTAACCAAGTCTTGCTCTTTTTGCACTGAACTTAACACTAGGAGGGAATTTCGTACCTGGTATTTTCTTTGCCGGGATCATTTTCGGTATTGTCAAGCATACCGAAACCCTTATGACACAATTTACCCATGCCACCAATAAACAAAAATTCCTGCACTTCACGGGCGGCATATAAGGTAAAGGGTAAGGTATAACCACGTACCTCATATTTAACGTCCTGATCGAACATGGGATAGATTCGTGCAAATTTCTTTTGACTGGCCTTAATCTTATTTAAATAATTGCTATCAGGCACAATCTCGAATCTAAAAAAATCTTTTAATTGTTCTTCATTGTATTTGCCAATCTTTCCCATTCTCTGAAGGGTCGATTCATATAAAGAATCCGAAAAATCCTCTGCCTCCGGGGAAATAAACCTTTTACCCTGATCATCATTAAATGAGGGCTCTAGTAGCACCAAAGGAGATATGCAAATATATTTCATAGATTCTTCAAAGACCGGTATATTCTCAACCTCAACATATTCAGGTTGTAAGAAAAGGTTACCTACTTCCACCTGAGGATACTTAAACAACTGGGACAGTAAGTAATCAATGAAGGGCTTCTCAAAAGCAGAAATGACCAATGTTACCTTATTTGAGTAAAAATGAAGTCCACTTCTACTCACTTTAGTTTGACCTTTCAACCCTGAAAAATTGAACCACTGGTAATCTGCATAGCTTGACTCTCCACCTCTTACCAAAACACCCTTGAGTAATTGGGCTAGCAAATATTGATGGTGGAAGGGCACAGAGGCTCCCTTGTTCTTTAATTGAAATATGATCCGAATTCTCAATTTCCTGAACTTAAAAATTTGACCAAAACCAGAGACAAAAGTCACTAAAAAAACTAAAAATTTGGCAATATTGTTCTAAATCGGTGAAAATTATTGTCATACGTTAAACCTAAAATGCATGATGTCTCCGTCTTCTACCTGATATCCCTTACCTTCAATGGCAATTTTTCCGGCCTCTTTACAAGCCAACTCAGTTTGATATTTAATATAGTCATCCAATTTGATCACTTCTGCCTTAATATAACCTTTTTCAAAATCACTGTGAATAGTACCCGCCGCTTGAGGAGCTTTCCAGCCTCGCTTGATGGTCCATGCTCTTACCTCTTTTTTACCCGCCGTAAAAAAGGTAATTAAATCCAACAGTTCATAAGAAGCCCTTATTAATTTATCTAAACCAGATTCTTTTAGGCCATATTCCTCCATGAATAATCTTTGTTCTTCCACATTAAGTTCTGCTATTTGGGCTTCAATACCACCTGAAATTAATATCATCCGGGCAGACTCCTTGGAAGCAATTTCACCCAATATCTCACTGAATTCATTACCATCCGGGAGTGAGCCTTCGTCGATATTGGCCACGTAAATTACCGGTTTTGCAGTAAGAAGTTGCAGATCTCTAACAGAATCCAGTTGTTCTTCGGAGTAGTCCATGTCCCTGACGCTTACTCCAGCAGACAACTGGTCTTTTATAAATTGTAAGTGCTGCGTGGTATTTTTAGCTTTGGTGTCACCTGATTTGGCAATTTTTCCCAATTTTAGGATCTTTTTATCAACAGACTCTAAATCCTTCAATTGGAGCTCAATTTCAATGATCTCTCGATCAAAAACAGGATCTATCCCACCGGCCACATGTGTTATATTTTCATCTTCAAAACATCTGATGACATGTGCAATAGCATCTACAGTTTTAATATTTGATAAAAACTGATTTCCCAGACCCTCTCCTTTGCTTGCACCTTTTACTAAACCAGCTATGTCAACAAACTCTATGACGGTTGGGATAATCTTCTCGGGGTTTACCAGGCCCTGTAGTATATCTAATCTGTGGTCAGGTACGGTTACCACACCAATATTAGGTTCAATGGTACAGAACGGATAATTGGCGGCTTCTGCCTGAGCACTCGATATTGCATTAAACAAGGTGGATTTTCCCACATTTGGAAGTCCCACAATTCCAACTTGTAACCCCATTTCAATTTGCTTCAATTAAATAATCTGGATCAATACATAAAAAAAGCCCTTGAACAAATCAAGAGCTACATATTTAACTTAGGTCCTGGTTATTCCCAGCTTAGTTCTTCGTCCAATCCGGATTTTGACTCAACTTGTTCCTCAGGCTGGTCTTTTTCCTGGTATTTACTAAAATCGACCTCAGGCATCAATTCCGTTTTTACATGGTCAACGGTTATTTTTAGGGCATCTACAAATTTATCAAAGTCCTCTTTATAAAGAAAAATCTTATGTTTTTCGTAAAAGTACCCGTCTTCCTTATATCTTCTTTTACTTTCGGTGATTGTCAGGTAGTAATCGTTTGACCTGGTTGCTTTAACATCAAAGAAATATGTTCTCTTCCCAGCCCGCACCCTCTTCGAAAAAATCTCTACCTTGCCGTTGTCTTTGTTCTGTTCCACAATCCTTAATTTTATGACCTAGTATGGTGTAAAAATAGGAATTTTGATAAACTATAAAAACAAAATGCATAATTTCCGTTTAAACTTAAAAGTTATGTCCACATGTCTCACCTACTACAAATTAGCAAGTTAAGGGGTCGATAACCATGGAATTAAGCTTAAAAGATATTAGAGGAATTGGGAATATCGAACTATTGGCAAGGCAGATGGTCGAGGGATTTATTACTGGGCTACATAAGTCACCTTATCATGGATTTTCTGTAGAATTTGCGGAACATCAATTGTATAATAGCGGGGAAAGTACCCGTCATATTGACTGGAAAGTTTTTGCCAAGACTGATAGGTTGTATACCAAAAGATATGAAGAAGAGACTAACCTGAGATGTCACTTGGTGATCGATTGTTCTTCATCGATGTATTACCCACAAAGCACCAAGGGAAAAATTACATTTAGCATAATGGCCGCAGCAGCTCTTACCTATCTCCTTCAAAAGCAAAGGGATGCCGTAGGGATCTTTACCTTCACAGATCGACTTGATATTCAAACACCCGTACGATCAACCTCTACACATGCGCATAAGCTATTGCTAATATTGGAAAGGTTGCTTAAACAGGACTCTCAGAATAAAACCACTTCGATCGCTTCTGTGTTGCATGAAATCGCACAGAAAATCCACAAGCGATCCTTAGTGATTCTGTTTAGTGATATGTTCCATAACCAGGATAAGCATGACCAGTTATTTACCGCACTACAACATTTGAAACATCAAAAAAATGAAGTGCTGATTTTTCATATTAGTGACCATGACACTGAGTTAAATTTCGAATTTGAAAACCGGCCCTACGAGTTCATTGATTTGGAAAGTGGAGAAAAAACACGACTGGTTCCGGGTGAGATTAAAAATAGTTACCAGCAAGCCATCAAGCAGTACTTCCAGCAACTAAAAATGAAATGTAATCAATTCAAAATTGATTTGGTGGAGGTTGATGTAAAAGAGCCATTTCAAAAGGTGCTTTCACAGTACCTGATAAAGAGAGCACGGATGAAGTAGTTATTAGTTATGAATTATGAGTTTTGAGTTGAGCTGCTGAGTTTTCGAGTTCCTAACCTTCGTCTCTCGTCTTTCGTAATTTAAAATTGTCAATCGTCAATTGTAAACTCTAAAAGTGCATCTTGTCTTTCTTGGTCAAAAGCACCTCCTCAGTTTCCTCATGGTCAGGGTCTGGTATGCAGCAATCAACCGGGCATACTGCCGCACATTGTGGCTCTTCATGAAAGCCATTACATTCTGTACACTTATCGCTTACGATGTAGTAAAACTCATCAGAGACCGGCTCTTGATCAATATTTGCATCTTCCGTTGAACCGTCTTCCAACACGATCTCAGTAAGGGATGTACCCCCCGCCCATGACCATTCCATACCTCCTTCATAAATTGCGGTATTTGGGCATTCTGGTTCACAAGCACCACAGTTGATACATTCGTCCGTAATTATTATGGCCATATTTCTCTTTTTTAAGTGGTATATTTAAATTTCTACTTCGCAAAGGTAATTACTAACAACAATTCCTACAACAATTTGAAAGTCTAAAACCCAACTCATTTTTATGGATTGGAACTACCGGATTGAAATACTTCAAAAATGGGGAGCAGTTATCAGGCAAAAGGACTGGTCGGAATTTTACCATGATATCCTCAGGTCCAATACCTGGTTTACCGAAGAAAATATTGAGCTAGCTTTAACAGGCGTTTGTAGATACCTTGACCCCTACCAACTTGACCGGTGGTACAGATCTTACCATCCAAAGACCAGGAATACCAGGACAGTAGGTTTGATCTTGGCAGGCAACATTCCACTAGTTGGCATCCATGATTTCATTTGTTTGGTGGCTGCTGGTTATCGGGCAAAAATTAAAATGAGTAGTCAAGATCAACTTTTGTTCCCTTTACTCTTTCGAGAACTTGTAAATATTGAACCTAAGGTAGAGGAGTATTTTTCTTTCACCAGTAATGTTTCCGTTGATGAAATTGACGCAATTATCGCCACTGGAAGTGAAAATACCTCTAGGTACATCAAATATTATTATCAAGGTATCCCTCAGATAGTTCGTAGCAACCGCACCTCAGTAGCAGTAATCACTGGTGAGGAAAGTAGTGATCAACTTTCAGCGCTTGGTGCGGACATTTTTAGCTATTTCGGAAAAGGATGTCGAAATGTTTCCAAAATTTTTGTACCTCTTCAATATGATTTTACAAAGTTTATTTCAAGCAACCGGAGATTTGCTTATCTACTGCAACACTCGAAGTACAGGAGTAACTATAATTACCAGAAGGCACTATTTAGTACCCAGGAAAAGAAATTTATTGATACGGGTTATTCGTTGTTTTACCAAAGTACAGGGCTGGTTTCTCCGTTGTCGGTGGTGTTTTTTGGTTTTTACAATACTCTGGAGCAACTTGATCAGATGATATCACATGAGGGGGAAAAAATTCAATGTATTGCCTCAGCGGAAGGTTGGTATGAGCAAAGTTTTCCCTTCGGGAATTTGCAAAAACCTGATATTTGGGACTATGCGGACAACGTTGATACCATGCAATTTTTGCTAAATCTCTAATTATGGCACTGTCCCTCTCCGGATCTCCACCCAGCCATTATAAACTATGTCGTCTACTTTAATCCGGTAATAGTAGGTGCCATCACTGTTATTACCGCCATCCCAATCATTCTGGTAGTTATGGGACTCATACACTACTTTTCCCCACCTATTTGAGACCATCAGTATAATACCATCTGATATGGGTAGATTCCTAATGGTGAAGGTTTCATTTATGTCATCGTCATTGGGTGTAAAAATATTGGGCACAAAAATGGTATCATCATATCCAACCTCTTGAGTAAGCACAATACTGCATCCGGTATCATCTCTTACAGTTATATCATAGGTGCCCGCAAATAGGTTACTAAAAGTAATCTCATAGTCACCGGTTGCCGGATTCAAGGTGGCGTCTATGAAATCGATAAATACTGACTGAGGTGGGAATGTAGGAACAATCAGGTCAATACTTACCTGATAGGGTGGTACCCCGCTTACACCTTCAATAATTACTGTAAATTCTCCAGTAGCCAGGTCCGGCAGCGATATTGACACATCTGTTACCGAAGCAACAATTGATGAGGGAGGCTCTGTAATTGTTACTGTCTGATCGAAGAAGTTGGTACAAACTCCAGTTTGCTGAACGGTTACGGTATAGGTTCCTCCAGATAAATCAGGAATAGTAAATGTGGTTTGGTCCGTCTGTCCTACTACAATTCCATCAAGCAAGATATCCAGTAATGGAGAAGATGCGCTAGTTCCAATAATGTTATCTAATTGGATCACTCCTGTACCTGTTCCGGCACAGACCAAGTCGGTTACAGTAGTAGTAAAATCTACAGTTGGACATAGTGTACTGCATATGGGATCATTCCGATCAAAAACATTCACGATCACCGTGGCTGCCATACTTTCACCACAACCAACATCCTGGGTGGCATAAAATGATGTACTCGCTACTACGGTTACATCAAGTTCCCCTGGACCAGGTTGATATACCGGTCCGGTGGCAACCAAATTGGTTAATGCCAGATCTGTATACCAACTTATGCTAGTCCCAGTGGCCATCAGCCGGGGCGAAACAAAATCTTGGCAAATATCAACAGGGCTCATCACTACAGGAGGTGTGGTAATTATAACAGTTACAGTTATACTCGAAGTGTCTGAGCATCCAAAATCATCAGTTACGGTTAATGTGTAGGTGGTTGTGGTTGCCGGGCTTGCCATAGGATTTTGGATGTTTGGATCGTCCAATCCAGCAGCCGGGGTCCATTGATAGAACATTGCTCCGGTACCATTTAGTTGGGTTACATCCCCTTGACATACGGTGATATCAGAACCTGCATCGGACACTGGAATGGGATTTATTTTTACCACCAGGGTGTCGGATGTTGGTAGACAACCAAGTGATGATGCCGGATCATCAATATTCAATATCATTATGATACTATCTGCGGCGATATCCGCAGCAGTTGGCACATAAAATGTAATTAGTGCGGTTGGGTCCTCAATAGTGCCAGTACCATCTGTGGCCCACGTAGTACCGTTCGCCACACAAGCCACAACTCCTGCCAGAAAGACCGTATCACCTTCGCATAAGTTCTGATCTACACCAGCGATTACCGTGTTTCCTGTAATAATCAACGCAGTCATCAAATCACTTTGAGCAGTACAAGGACCAGGTCCATCAGGGTCATTGGTGGACAAGATCAATATTATACTCCCAGCCAAAATATCAGCGGCACTTGGGGTATAAACCGCATTCAATGAGGTTACATCATCAAAAACGCCTGTACCATTAGAACTCCAGGTAACACTGGTTGCGCCTCCACCAATAGTGCCAGCCAGGTTTATGGGATTCCCTGCGGGTACCGCCTGATCCGGACCAGCATCCACAGTAGCAAGTGCATTAATGGTTACTTCCAGCGTATCGGTACCGGCGGGACAGCCACCTGGACCATCCGGATCGTCAGTATTCAGAACCAACAGCACTTGTCCAGCAGCTATGTCTGCTGCATCAGGAAAATAAACTGCATTTAGAGAGGTGGGATCATCAAATACGCCACCTCCCATGGAAACCCATGTTGGATTTATGGCCAACCCTGAAATGCTTCCGGTCAAATTAGCATTTTCACCTTCACAAATTGCCTGATCTCCACCAGCGTTTACTATCGCAGCCTGATTGATTACGATGGTTATTGAGCTACTTTCAACACTACAGGGACCAAGGCCATCTGGATCGTTGGTGATCAATGTCAATATCACGCTACCCGTGGTAATATCCGCCGAACTTGGGGTGTAAATGGCATTCAGACTGGTATTGTCGTCAAATGAACCAGATCCAGTGCTGGTCCAGATTCCTGAAGTTGCTCCTCCACCGATGGTTCCGGATAAGAGGATAGGATCTGTTTCACAGATTATTTGATCCGAACCAGCGTCTACCACTGCAGCATCATTTACCACCAACTGCATAGTATCGACTGTGCTACAGGTGGTCAGTACATAGGATACTTGAATATCCATGGTGCCAACAAGTCCGGTTGGGTTGAAATTGTTGCCAATCACACCGGGACCGCTAAAAGTCAGGGTTCCACCAGTGGGGTTTACGCTGACCATAGAAAGCAGGTCCTGTAATCCTGCATCATTACAAATGGCTGCAGGAGGATTTAAAATAACCGTAGGTACTATTTGGACATCAACCACCAAAATACTGGAAGAAGTACAAACACCCAGAGTATAATCCACATTGATATTAACGAATCCGCTCAATCCTACTGGGTCGAAAGCGCTCCCTGATACTCCTGGTCCACTAAATACAAAAACACCTCCTACAGGGTTTGGGGTCACCCAAGTCAGCAGATCCTGGGAACCGGCATTTTCGCATAATGGCGTGTTGGGAGTCAATGTCAGCACAGGGGCCTGCTCCACATCAATTACCATGATCTCACTAACTGTACAGGCACTTAATTGATAAGTTACCACAATATTCACTGTTCCACTTTGTCCCATGGGGTCAAACATATTGCCTGACACACCCGGGCCGCTAAAACTAAAAACTCCTCCAGCAGGATTGGCGCTAACCATTGGTAAAAGATCTACCGGCATACTAGAATCACACTGAGGCGTAATTGGGGTCAACGTCAGTATGGGAGTTGGTTCTACATCAATCACCATGGTACTGGTGACGGCACATGCACCTAGATCATAAGTTACATCGATGTTGACCAGGCCGCTTAATCCTGTAGGGTCGAAGTTGGTCCCAGAAACACCCGGACCGGCAAACGTAAATGTTCCTCCTGCCGGCACCGCACTTACCATGGTCATCAAGTCTTGTGAGCCGGCATTTTCACATAATGGCGTGGTTGGGTTCAGTGTCAATAAAGGAGTAAACTGAACATCAATTACCATGGTATTAGTTACAGTACAAACACCCAAAGAGTAGGTAACATCAATATTTGCCGAAGTTCCTCCCAGACCGGCGGGGTCAAAAGTGGTTCCGGTTACTCCCGGACCGGCAAAGGTAAATGTACCACCTGCCGGTGCCGCACTTGCCATTGTCAGAAGATCTTGTGCGCCCGCATTCTCACACAAAGGAGTAATTGGATTTAATGTTAAAACAGGAGTTGACTCTATATCGATTATCATCACCTCAGTGACTACACAACTATTAAGAGTATAGTCCACGGTTACACTAACCGCGGTACCACCTGACCCGGTTGGATCTAATGTTGAACCGGATACTCCGGGACCACTAAATGCAAAAGTGCCACCAGCGGGTACAGCACTTACCATGGTAAGCAGGTCCTGAGGTCCGGAATTCTCACAAATTGGAGTGGTAGGGTTCAAAGTGATTGCAGGAGTGGTCTCAATATCGATAGTAAGAATCCCAGTTACTGTACATACTCCTTGATCATAAGTGACATCAATATTGACAGTGCTTCCGCCCAATCCTGAAGGATCGAAATTGTCTCCGGTAACTCCACTCCCAGAAAAGGTAAAGGTACCACCTCCAGGTATTGCTGACACAATTGTGGTTAGATCCACTAACCCTGAATTCTCACAAACTGTGGTGGCAGGAAGTGTAAGTACCGGAAGTTGTTGTACGGTTATGTCGAAATTGTCAAGTACTGTGCAATTCCCAAGCACGTAAGTAACGTTTATGGTGATGGGTCCACTAAGACCGGTTGGATCGAAATTACTTCCGGAAACTCCTGTTCCTGAGAAAGTAAAAATCCCGCCGGGAATATTGGCGGTAACCAGCGTATTTAGATCAACCTGTCCATTGTCTTCACAAACGGCAATTGGAAAGGGTATAATTATTGGGGCTGGTTCAACATCAAATGTGATTATATTACTTACGATACATACTCCCAGGGTATAAGTTACATTCACGTTCTCGAATCCACTCAGTCCCGATGGGTCGAACGTGGTCCCCGAAACTCCAGGGCCAGAAAATGTAAAGGTTCCACCGGGTTGATCGGCGCTAACCAAGGCCAGTAAATCCTGTGGTCCATTATTACTACAAACCGTGGTTGGTGTGGGAGGAACGCTAATTATCGGTTCAACAATGTCCAGCGCAATAAAAACTCCAGGTGCAATCGAGGAGCCGGTGACTTCAAATACGTCTACAAAATAATTACCTTCGGAAAGGCCAGGGTAGACAATAGTTTTTATTGTAGTAGTATCTATTTGAATAAATGATGGAGATCCTGAGGGAAATCCCTGCATGCGAAACACCACGGTATCAGGCAATCCTACTCCTGTCAGTTCTATTTCAATTTCACCACTATTTGAGCTGGTACAGGTAGGTAATGTAATACTATTTACCTGGAGTGTCTGTGCCTTTACAGAGACCAGGGAGACCATCAGTATTAGAGGTATAAACCAGTATTGAAAGAGTTTTCTCATCTAATTATTCCACTTCAGTCTCTATCTCCTTATAGCATCCAGCTGCGTCAAAAACAACAATCTTATACTTTCCTGAAGGCAATTTCTTTAATTGATTTACATCTGGGCTAGTCCCGGATATTGCCACTCGAGCACTGGAAATCCAACTATAATGGTACGGAGGCTGCCCTCCGGTAGTTTGTAAAATAATAGCTCCATTACTCTTGCCTAACTTGCTGGTATGATTCACCTGGACTGAAACCTGGATGGGCGCATAAGTAGACACGGTAAAAGTTTCAGCGACTTGACATCCTAAAACATCGATTATCCGAACATTATAACTACCAGCTGGCACTTTTCTACTAACCAGATTGGTTCCGTCCTCCCACTTGACCTGGTAAGGGGGTAAGCCCTGCTTTATGATTAAATTAATTTGACCATTACTACCTGCATTACACGCAGGCGTAATCTCTGCCTTTAATGACAGTGCCTGACAGTCAGATGCATCAGTCCCCTGGGCTAGAAGGGTAAATTTAAGGAGGAAGAAAGTGAATAATAATAATAAATGCAGCGTTAACTTACTTTCCATACTGAGGTGGTTGCTGTCCTCGGGTGAAGAGGTACTTAGCACTTCTATATCTTGAAAATATCTAATTTCTCTTCTGCTCCCTAAATATTCATGATTTATATAAATAATACAATTGATTGTGGTTTTTTTTCAGTCATTAATTGGATTAAAACAATTTTTGGTAGTACCTTGTATGTTGGTTAATTGTCCGTGATTTAGTCTACATTTCATATTTTTGCTTGACCTTCCGCTCCGCTGAATCCACCGGCAACCGAGTTGTTATACAACTTTTTTATCAGGTGGGTATATACTCCAAATGGCCTAAGCACCTATTAGAATTTTGGTTATTTTAACTACATTTGCTTTCCTTTAAATGTATCTCCAACAAACTATGAAAAGTACGCTCCATGGTATTTGATCTAGACATGATAAAGAATACATACAGCCAAATTGCCGGTCGCATCAAAGCGGCACGAAAGGCTGTAAATAAGCCACTTACCTTAACAGAAAAAATTCTTTACGCTCATTTGCATAAGGACCAGGTGGTAGAAGCTTTTGACAGGGGAAAATCTTACGTGGATTTCTCTCCGGACCGGGTTGCTATGCAAGATGCAACCGCTCAAATGGCCCTACTACAATTCATGCAGGCCGGAAAGATAGAAAGCGGCCGTCCCATCCACGGTACATTGTGATCATTTGATCCTGGCCAAGAACGGAGCTGTGGAAGATCTGAAAAACTCTATAAATACCAGTAAAGAAGTTTTTGATTTCCTGGCTTCAGTATCCAATAAGTACGGTATCGGGTTCTGGCAACCCGGGGCGGGAATTATTCATCAGGTAGTTCTGGAAAACTACGCGTTTCCAGGAGGGATGATGATAGGTACTGATTCTCATACGGTCAATGCAGGAGGTTTAGGTATGATCGCTATTGGTGTGGGAGGGGCAGATGCAGTGGACGTTATGGCGGGAATGCCCTGGGAGTTGAAATTTCCAAAATTGATCGGGATAAAATTAACCGGGCGTCTCAGCGGATGGACTTCCTCAAAGGACGTAATTCTAAAAGTTGCTGGTATTCTAACCGTGAAAGGTGGAACCGGAGCTATTGTGGAGTACTTTGGTGATGGGGCCCAAAGTTTATCGGCAACCGGCAAAGGCACCATTTGTAATATGGGCGCTGAGATTGGGGCTACCACTTCTACCTTTGGCTATGACCAAAAAATGGAGCAATACCTAAGAGGCACCGGACGCGCTGATATAGCAGACCTGGCAGATAACATAAAAGAGCATCTTACAGGAGATGCAGAAGTTTATGAAAACCCGCAGGACTATTTTGACCAGGTAATTGAGATCAACCTGTCCGAACTTGAGCCTCATATTAATGGACCGTTTACACCGGACCTGGCTACACCGATTTCCCAGTTTGCCCAGGCTGTTAAACAAAATGGATGGCCAGATAAACTTGAAGTGGGACTCATAGGTTCCTGTACCAACTCCTCTTACGAGGATATCACCCGGGCGGCATCGATAGCTGAACAGGCTATCACCAAAAACCTCACTGCCAAGTCAGAATTCACCATAACTCCTGGATCAGAACAGGTTAGGTTTACCGTCGAACGGGATGGTTACTTGAGAACATTCGAGAAAATGGGCGGAGTAGTTCTGGCGAATGCTTGTGGGCCCTGTATTGGACAATGGGCAAGACATACCAACGATCCAACCAGAAAAAACTCCATTATTACCTCATTTAATAGAAATTTCGCCAAGAGGAATGATGGAAATCCTAATACTCATAGTTTCGTGGCGTCTCCAGAGATTGTTACTGCTATGGCCATTGCCGGTGACCTGACTTTTAATCCTTTAAAAGATACACTAATTAATAACCAGGGGCAGGAAGTTAAACTGGATGAGCCCCAGGGAATCGAGCATCCAATTCAAGGTTATGCCGTAAAGGACAACGGATATCAAGCACCAGCTGCAGATGGAAGTTCGGTTGAAATAAGTATTGATCCTGACTCTAAAAGGTTACAATTACTTACCCCGTTTGCACCATGGAATGGTGAAAATATTTCGGGGATGAAATTATTAATAAAGGCCAAGGGAAAATGTACTACTGATCACATCAGTATGGCGGGTCCTTGGCTTAGGTTCAGAGGGCATTTGGATAATATCTCTAATAATCTCCTGACTGGAGCTACCAATTATTTTAATGAACAGACGGATTCTGTCAAAAATCAATTAACTGGAGAATATGGGCCGGTTCCTGACACCGCAAGAGCTTACAAAGCAGCTGGTGTGCCATCAATTGTGGTAGGCGATCACAACTATGGAGAGGGATCATCACGTGAACATGCAGCCATGGAACCCAGACATCTTGGAGTATATGCAGTACTGGTTAAATCCTTTGCACGAATTCACGAAACCAATCTTAAGAAACAGGGTATGTTGGGCCTCACCTTCCAAAATGAAGAGGATTATAACAAGATTTTAGAAGATGACACATTTGACCTGATAGACCTGCAAGATTTTACTCCAGGCAGACCAATCGCTATAAAGCTAACACATGCTGATGGATCTGTGGATACCATTCAGACAAATCACAGCTATAATGAAGGTCAAATTCAATGGTTCAGAGAAGGTTCCGCACTAAATTTGATCAAAAAGCGAAATAGCTAGGTACCTATTGTGACTGGTAATTGGTATTTTTGATATTAATACAAAACAAAGCTCCATGAAAAATATGATCAGAATGAAAACTTCTCTTTCTGAAGAAATAGAAGCTCTGCTCAATAAGCAGGTACAGATGGAAGGCAAATCTTCTTACATTTATTTAGCAATGGCAGCCTACTGTGACCAGCTTGGATTCGAAAATAGTTCGGAATTTTTTTTTACTCAATCCGAAGAAGAGCGTCAACATATGCTAAAAATTTTTAGATATATAGCTAATTACGAAGGATAACACATTAGCCCGGATATTACAGATGTACCACAAGAATTTGGAAGTTTTAGGGGGGTTTTTGAATCAGCTCTGGAACAGGAAATTGCAGTTACCAAGTCCATCAATAAAATCGTCAGTGCCGCCTATAAGGAAGGTGATCATTCTACTGCCAATTTCCTGCAATGGTTCGTTCGTGAACAACAAGAAGAGGAATTCACTGCCAGGAAACGGGTGGAATTGTTCGACGTTATTGGTGAAGAGGGAATTGGCAGGTATATGATCGATCAGAAAATACCGGAAATAGTACCACCGGAATCTGCAGCTGATTCTGATATATAAAGAGATATTGTCTTTGCTTACTGCCCTTTTTTATTATCCAGCTGCTGACGCAGCCTGCATTAAAATTCCGCACAAAATAGCTCCATAGGTTCCCAGGGCATACCCCAATACCGCCAACAATGCACCAACTGGTGCCAGAGATGGGCTAAATGCGGCAGCCACCACCGGCGCTGAAGCGGCGCCGCCAACA
>PVMK01129202.1_pt1 | contig 52610 bp, 43 predicted proteins | sample 1853481 | NCBI WGS metagenome assembly PVMK01 (sample SAMN08533507, study PRJNA380276) | Marine sediment metagenome, whole genome shotgun sequencing project.
CTTATTCCTGACACCTAAAATAAAACGAATTCACATTAATAAACTCAATCTATGTTTTGTAAATTACTTGCGGGACATAACACTACAACCCCTTATGCCGCAATTCCGTCATTCGGAGCATTATTATGGAAAGCGGTGTAAAGATAACATCTTTTCCGAAATTGAGCGAGAACCACTCGAACTTCCAATGGTATATCGGCATTACAGAGGCAAAACTTTAGAAATGGCAGGTGCTTTGACAGTGCTGCTCATTTAATATAATATGACATCCGCGCGCACCTGCATAGGGCGGTTATGTTCGTTTGCATAACCAAATTATTAAATTCGAAACCGGGAAAAGAAGATGCAGGAAATCCGTTTTCACGGCCGTGGCGGCCAGGGCACTGTTGTGGCCTCGATTCTGCTGGCAAAGGCTTTTTTCAAAGCCGGTTACGATGTTCAGACATTTCCGCTGTTCGGTGTGGAAAGGAGAGGCGCACCGGTTGAAGCCTATTTAAGACTGGACAAACAAAAAATCCTGGCGCGCAACAATGTGTACACACCGGATCATGTCGTCGTCCAGGATGCCAGGCTGCTGCAAAGTGTGGATGTGACCAGGGGACTTAAACCGGGCGGATGGATTTTACTGAACATCCCTAACCCACCGGAAAAGTTGAACCCATTTTCAGGCTTTCGCCTGGCTTTTGTAGATGCCACGCAGATTGCGGTCAAATGCGATCTGGGAACCCGCACGCATCCCATCATTAACACTGCCATGATCGGAGCTTTTGCCCGCATCATGGAAATGCCGCCGCTGGATATCATTTCAGAAGCCATTCAAGCTGAAATTACGACCCAACCGGATAAAAATATCCAGGCTTCGAAAGAAGCCTATGAACAGGTTAAGGTATTCAAATTGGCTAAGTGATTAATCTTGTGTTTAAAGAAGCGCACATGCAAGCACACAAGGATTCGAAATTAAGCTTTACGAAAAAGTAGGGCTAATATGACAGATTATAAGACTCCGGATAATAAAATCCCTTTATTTTTGCCGCATTCATCTGCGTCGACCGACCTTAATAAGACCGGCTCCTGGCGCTATGTCCGCCCCTTATATGATGAAAAAACTTCCCCATGCAGCGCCGCCTGTCCGGTAGGTGAGGATATTGCGCGCATTGAAATGCTTGTATCCCAGCAATTGATCCCGCAGGCCTGGGAAACGATATTAAAAGAAAATCCATTTCCGGCAGTGTGCGGACGTGTCTGTTTTCATAATTGTGAAGGCGCCTGTATCCGCAGCCAGATGGATGATGAGGTTGCCATTCACCATCTGGAAAGATTCGTCGGAGACACGGCGATTTTCAGCGAGCAAACCCCGAAAATCAAGGCCCTTCCCGACAATGGCAAAAAAGTGGCCATTGCCGGGTCGGGCCCGGCAGGCTTAGGGGCAGCTTACTTCTTAACGCGCCTGGGATATGGTTGCGAGGTATTCGAAGCACAGTCTGAGCCCGGCGGTATTTTGCGCTGGGGCATACCGACCTACCGACTGCCCCAGGAAGTACTTGAAAAAGAAATCAACCGGATTGAAAAACTCGGGGTAACCATACACTGCCGCACCCCGGTCACCACCGAAATGCTGGAAACCTTCAAAACCCAATATGATGCGGTCTTCATCGGTTGCGGCTACGGGCGTACCATTGATCTGAAAATTAAAGGGGCGCAAAAGGCAATCAACGGCCTGCAATTTCTTTACAACATAAGGGCCGCGCATGATGTGGAGGTCAAAACAAAGGGCACGGCGGCGGTGATCGGCGGGGGCAATACCGCTATTGATGTGGCCCGCACGCTGGTGCGGCTCGGGGGCGATCCCATCATTGTATACCGCCGGCGGCGACAGGATATGCCGGCTTTTGATCCTGAAGTGCAAATGGCCTTGAATGAGGGCGTCAAGCTAAAAGAGCTTTTAACCCCGATACGTATTGAAGGCGCCGGCAGCGCTTCTAAGGACCACCCGGCCCCATATGTGATGACATTGCAGAAGATGAAAGTCAGCGCCACGGAAATCAAAGGCCGGGCGCGGGTGGTCCCGAACGGTGACAAAACAGAAAAGCTTCAGGTTGACCATATCTTTACCGCCATCGGCGCTGAACCGACTGAGTCCTGGCATCATGTGCCGACTGCTGAACACCCGTCTCTTACCTTAAGCCATTGCAAGTTAATTGATGCCGATATACCGATCGCTTACGGCGGCGACCTCACCAACCGGGTTAAAAGCGTAGCCGATGCCATCGCTTCCGGGAAACAGGCTGCCATGGCCCTGGATACGTACTTCAAATCAGGATGGGATGCCGTAAACGCGGCAGTCACCGGCTGTCAGGTCGGCCCCGGACCGGTGGTCTCCATGGCGATGTATCTGGGCGAAGAACGCAAAGATAGAAACCCTCATATTGTGTCCTATAGCGAAATCAACACGCATTATTTTAAAAGCGCTGCCCGAACGATTGTGCCTGTCCTATCTCCCAATGATCGTAATCAGTCCTTTATCCCGGTTGAGTCCATGCTTTCAATGGAAGCGGCCCTGGAGGAATCCCAACGCTGTTTTAATTGCGGCATCTGCAACGCTTGTGACTACTGCCGCCTGTATTGCCCCGATATGTCTGTGATTGTGGAAAATTCCGGTCGCGGAATCAATCTGGACTACTGTAAGGGATGCGGCCTTTGCGTTGCGGAATGCCCCCGCAATGCCATGGCACTGAAGGAGGAAGACGTATGAGACAGGTCGCGGAAGGAAGTCAGGCAGTATCGGAAGCTGTTCGACTCGCAAAAGTTCAGGTGATCGCTGCCTATCCCATCACACCGCAAACTCATATAGTGGAGAACATTTCGGAGTATTGCTCAAAAGGAACCCTGAAAGCGCGTTTTATTTGTGTAGAAAGTGAGCACTCGGCCATGGCGGCGATCATCGGTGCCGCCAGCAGCGGTGTCCGAACGTTTACCGCTTCTTCTTCCCATGGTTTGGCCTATATGCATGAACTTTTGCACTGGGCATCGGGGGCCCGCCTGCCGATTGTCATGGCAGATGTCAACCGCGCCCTGGGACCGGGGTGGAACATATGGCTGGATCAAACCGACAGCCTCAGCCAGCGCGATACCGGCTGGATTCAATTGTATTGTGAGGACAGCCAGGATGTCCTTGATGCAACCCTGATCGCCTATCGGCTGGCCGAGTCGGTCAATCTGCCGGTCATGGTGGTTTTAGACGCTTTTTTCCTGTCGCATACCTATGAGCCTGTCGACGTGCCCGATCAGAAACCGGTGGATAAGTTTCTTCCGCCGTTGTTGCCCCGCTTTCAGCTCGATACCGGCAATCCGCGCGCCTTTAATCAATTTGTGGCCCCGCAAGCCTACATGGAAATGCGCTATAACATTCAAACGGCAATGGAACAGGTGCCTGAAAATTATGTGCGCATTGCTCAAGAATTTGAGACCATCTTTGGCCGTCCTCACAGCCTTGCAGAAGCCGTACAGTGCGAAGATGCCGAAATCGTTTTCGTAACCGCCGGGACGACGGTCAGCACCTGTCGCCAGGCGGTAAACCGTCTGCGTGCGCTAGGCGAAAAAGCAGGCCTGCTAAAACTAAAAATGTTTCGCCCCTTTCCTATCGATTTTTTCCGACAGGTTCTGAGCGGCACGCAAAAAGTTGCGGTGATTGATCGCAACTGTTCCTTTGGTGCCTCGGGCATATTTGCCCAGGAACTCAGGGCCGCCCTGTATAATGCCGAATCTCCGCCCCGAATCTTTGGCTATATTGCCGGCCTGGGCGGTCGGGATATAACCCCGCAAACAATTGAAGATATCTACTGGCAAACCCAAAAAGAGAACAACCCCCAAACCGAAAGCATTTGGATCGGGTTGGATCAAGAGACGGTCGAATCATGGCGCAACTAAATGTGACCGATCGAGATTATATGAAACCGGGACATCTGGGGTGCCCCGGCTGCGGTGCCGCCATTGCGATCAAATTTGCACTCAAGGCGTTGGGTGAAAAGATCATCATGGTCATACCGGCCAGCTGTGCATCGATTATTGTGGGTCCTTACCCGCAGTCAGCACTGAACATTCCGATTCTGCACACGGCGTTTGCAACAGCTGGTGCTGCAGCCAGCGGTGTTCGGGCGGCTTTAGACATGAAAGGCGACACCGAAACGACCGTACTGTCATGGGCCGGTGATGGGGGCACATTCGACATCGGTTTTCAGTCCCTTAGCGGTGCCGTTGAGCGCAATGAAGATTGTATTTTTGTGTGTTATGACAACGAAGCTTATATGAATACCGGCGTGCAGCGCAGTTCAGCGACCCCATATGGGGTGCGCACAACCACCACCCCCGGTCAGGACTGGAAAAGAACCCACAAAAAAAATATTATGGAAACCATGGCGGCCCATCGCATTCCTTACGCGGCTACGGCCAGCATTGCCTTTCCGGAGGACATGATTGCCAAGTTCCAAAAGGCCAAAGAAAAAAAGGGGGAGGCGCGATTTATTCATATTTTTGCTTCCTGTGCCACCGGATGGGGAGCGCCCTCAGACATGTCCGTTAAAATCGCCCGCTTGGCCGTGCAGACCAATATTTTCCCGCTGTATGAGATCGAAAACGGAACTCAATACACCCTGAATTATAGAGGAGACCGTCCGGTAGAAGACTATTTGCAAACCCAGGGACGATTTAAACACCTTAGTACGGAAGATATTTCAACCATTCAAAACAGGGTGGCACAAGACTGGAACAACCTGCTCCGCAAAGCAGATGAGGTGATAGCCTAAGCGGTACGCTGCCGATGTCTCGGGGCTATCCTAAAATCCTGTTGATTTTGCCTGCATAAGACAATCTCAAGCGCTAAAACCGTTTAAATACTCTAAAATTGCACGCAGAGGTACCATGATACAAATTAAGGATTTCAAGAAGCTGACCGATGAAAAGTGGTTAAATCTGTTCGGTGTCAGATATGTCGCCAGAAGCGGTGATGAAAAATCCTGGAAAATTGCGACCCGGCAAAAAGAACCCAAATGCATAACAGGCAGCTACGAGCGGCCCGATGCTGTGGTCATCGTACCGTTTCACAAAGTAAAAGATAAAATGGTGATCACCCGGGAATATCGGGTACCGTTAAATGATTATGAATATGGGTTCCCCGCGGGGTTGGTCGACGACGGTGAATCCGTTGAGCAGGCCACGCGCCGCGAATTAAGGGAGGAAACCGGGTTAACCGTCACCCGGATAATTAAGAGCAGCCCGCCGATCTACTCTTCTGCCGGAATGACCGACGAATCCGTAGCGATGGTTTATGTGGCATGTGAAGGCGAGCCATCCAACAGCGCCAACACAGAATCTGAACTGATTGAAACCCTGTTCATCTCGCCCGATGAGGCTTTGCGCCTGCTAAGCGATCCAACGCTTAAGTTTGATGCCAAAGCCTGGCTGGTCATCTCTCAATTTGCTGAAAATAACCGCTGATAAAAAGCAAAACAGCCTCAGCAGGATTCGGTGCTTAACTTAACAATATTTGATTAAAGCGATCGATACTCGCGTTAGGGACTAGCCCCTATTGGAACGATGGAATGCTGGAATAATGGAACAATGGGTTTTGGAATAATGCAACATTGGATTAATGGCTAAACACGCCTTGTCGATAAAATATGGACAATAAATAGTTAAACCCCAAGATTCCAGTATTCCACGTGCGAGGCAAAAACTAAGGCTTTAAAAAATATCATAGATTTTCAATATGTTGTAGAAATTCCGAAATTTCTAATTTGCGCCTGGTAATAAAATCTCCGATAGTGGATATTTAGGCATATGATGAGCACGAATTTTTCAAACTCCAACGCAGCGAATTTAATTCCGACCTCTGCAATAGTCGTTGTTTCAGTTTACATTGCCGCCCAGCTGCTGTCGGATATTGGAAGCCTCAAAATCGCCTGGGTTGCCGGATTCAGTGTGGACGCCGGCACATTTATTTATCCCCTCACATTTACGATACGGGACCTGATCCATAAACAGCTGGGAAAGACGGCCGCACGCACCGTAATCTTTCTGGCGGCAGTTATTAATCTTTTTATGGTCGTTTTCTTTCAATTTGCCGCCTGGCTGCCGCAGGACCCATCATGGGGAATGGGTAAGGAATTTGCGACCATTCTCGGGCCGGTGTGGCGGATCGTGATCGCCAGTATTACTGCCGAAGTGATCAGTGAGCTGATCGATACTGAAGTATACCACTTTTGGGTCAGCCGTATCACCCGGAAGTATCAGTGGGCCAGGGTGCTCACCAGCAATGCGGTCAGTATCCCGGTCGATAGTCTGATTTTTTGCTGGGGGGCGTTCGGTTTTGCGCTTCCGAATTCGGTTGTCTGGTCCATATTTTTTGCCAACGTTATTGTGAAAGGATTGGTAACGATGGTCAGCCTGCCCGGCATTTATCTGGTAAAAGAAAAGGAAGGTCCTGATGTAGCCCGACAGCCGAAAACATCTGAGCATGTTGAGTGAAGACAACGGTTATTTTTAGTGTTATATTTCATGTTAGGTGTCGGGTGTCCGCTGGCTTCTCGCTTCTGGCTCCTGGCGGCTGGTATTTTTTTGAGCCAGTGACAAGTAGCCAGAAGCCAGTGACCAGTTGCCAGTAAGGCCTCTTTTGAAGAACCGGGATCACCAAAGGAGATTAATATGAAGTTCATATGTCCGGTGTGCAAAGCAGCCGGCGATATCGCCGAAGATGATTCGGACCAGCCGGAGGTGCAGACGACCTGCCCAAAATGCGGTACGGCCCTCTCTATTGAGCGCGAGACGGACCAGGCGCGAACCCCGGCAGCCGGCACGAAACCATCAGGTCCCCGACCGAAGAATGAAACGTCATCCGTATTATCAATGAGTTCACAGGCTAAGGGGAAAAAAGATTATACGGCCATTGGTATATTTGCTGTCGTATTAACCGTTCTGATTGGGGCCGGGGTGTATTTGACCCTGAACATTGACCGCGGTATTTTGAAGCAACCGCTTCAGAAGTTTTCCAAACTGGTTAAAGACGTTTCCCAGTATGGTAAAGCCATTTTTGACGAATTTCAGAAAGTGCGTCAGCCCAAAAGCCAAGAAACCCGACTCGCAAAAAAGCATGTGCGTGAAGGTTACGACCATTATAAGGCGAACCGACAAAAACAAGCCATAGAGGAGCTGAGCCAGGCAATTAAAATCGACCCGCAAAATACCGAAGCATATTTCTGGCGTGCCCGTGCATTTATTCGACTGGGGCAATTTGACAATGCGATCGCTGATTTGAATGAGGTGGTGGAACTAAATCCCCGTTACAGCCCGGCCTATGACAACCTCGGATGGTTGCTGATGCGCCGCAATAAATATGATGAAAGCCTTATTCACCTGAACAAATCGATCGAGTTGAAACCGGACAACGGATGGAGCCACTATATGCGAAGCCGCATCTTTTTCAAGAAGGGGGACCTGCAAAAAGCATTAGAAAATGCCAAAACCGCTTGCAAATTGGGTTATAAAGATGCCTGCCGGGATGCCAAGAGTTATCAATCCCAACTCGCAGAAAAAAAATAAATCTATCACCACGAAGGACACGAAGTTCACGAAGTTTTAACTAAAATTCATTAAAGCCATTCTTGGTGTTCTTCGTGATCTTCGTGGTTTAATTTCTATTTGGTTGCAGCTGGTTCAACTAAAGGATGAATAAAATCGATGTCCCAAAATGACTATTATCAGATTTTAGATGTGGATCAAAAGGCGGGCTCAAGGCAAATCAAAGAGGCTTACCGCAAGCTCGCATTTAAATATCATCCGGATCGAAACAGCAAAAATCCGGATGCATCTGAAAAAATGAAAAGGGTCAATGAAGCCTATGCGGTTTTGTCGGATGCCACCAAACGTCGTGAATATGACGCCCTGAGACAGCAATTCGGTTCATCGGCCTACAGCCAGTTCAGACAAAACTACTCCGAGCAGGATATTTTCAGTGGTTCAGATATAAACCAAATTTTGGAGCAGATGGCCCGGGCGTTCGGCTTAAGAGGATTTGATGAAATCTTTAAGGAGTTTTACGGCCAGGAGTATCAACATTATGAATTCCGCAAACCCGGATTTTTTGCGAAGAGCTATTATTTTTCAGGTCCCCGACAAACCCGGGGGATGAATCATACCGGCCTCCCCTTGCAAGGAAGCATCGGCAAACTCGCCCGGTTTTTCTTAAAACAGTTCAGCGGGATTGAATTGCCCGAAGAGGGTACCGATATTAATGACACGATCTCACTTAGCCCGGAACACGCCCGGCAGGGGGGACCTTATGCCTACTATTTGCGAAAAAAAGATAAAAAGCTGGTCGTGCAAATTCCGCCGGGTGTCAAACACGATCAATCCATTCGGCTCACGGGAATGGGCGAGGATGGAAAAGGCGGTGGAAATGCCGGGAATCTGTATTTAAAAATACGTATTCGAAAACCGCTGCGCGAGCGTCTAAAAGATTTTTTGTCAAAGAGCCGCTAGTCCCTTATTTTAAATTTGATCACTGTTTTCCGTTAGGAACCCTTATGCATGAGTTCGCATCCGCCTGCGGCGGACTGATGATTCATTCCGCTATCAAAATGAAAAAACTCCACGGTCCTCCACAACAAATTGGCCGATACCCAACCTGAGGGTGTAGTGACCGGGATACCAAAAACATGATGGCGGATTAGATACGAGAACGAGGACGACGACGAGTACGAAAAAGGAGGAACGCTACCTAACCTCGTCCTCGTGCTCCTCCTCGTCCTCGATAATAAAATTTTGAGGTTCCAGTTTTGTTGGTTATGGGAAAAGTAGATGAAAACACTTGTGTGTCACGGGGATAGTCTGACGGAGGGCTCCGACCTGGGTAGTCAATCTATCTGGCCGGTATTGCTTGAAGCCGGTTAACGCTTTGAGTGATTTTTTACGTCATATTCGAGATACGGGAAGAAAATTAAAAAATCCGCCTCCAGTTTCAGATAGTGATGATTAATTTCTTCGATCGCACCCAGCAGCCGATCTCCTTGTGTGATTCTTTTGGATAGACGGTTTAAGGCCTGCTCAACCCCCTGCAAATCCTGATAAGAACCTAGAAGTGGTTTCAAAACCCCATCTAACGCCCAAATACTGCGTTGCAAGTTTCTTCGAAATGCTCACATACTCCCGTGTATGCTGCGCTTTCTCATCAACTCGCGTCTTGTCTTTGGACGCGATCTGAGGTTTTGAAACAACTTCTAACCTCTCTTCGCGTATCATAACCGGAATCATTGCCCGTAAACGCTCGGGGAGCATTGCCCCGGAGGTAAGCAAAATATCATACACGCGTGAAATAAACCCACAAAGGATCAAATTGACATGCACGGATTGGGTGTTAATATAGGGGTTACACAAAAAGCGGAGTTGGATCAAACGGTTTATTCAAAAGAAGCCTGCCGAATGTTTGGTTTCAATATATGATCTTAAAGCAAGATATTTTATACCGCTTTCCATAATAATGTTCCGAATAACGGAATTGCGGCATAAGTGGTTGTAGAAAAAAACGTTGGAATAACGCAACGTTTTTTTGACAACCCCTACTTACCGCTTTCCATAATAATGTTCCCAATGACGGAATTGCGGCATAAGGGGTTGTAGAAAAAAAACGTTTGAACACCGGAACGTTTTTTTGACAACCACGATAAAGTCCAGCAGCGCGGAGGGAAAGGATCCAGCATATGCAATTCTTACAAGCCGACATGTTCAGAAAAATACTCATATTCGCAGGTATTCTTATTGTCCTGCCCGCATTTTCCGATGCGCTCGATATTCCAGGTCTAAAATTTAAATACGGCACCCTGGAACGAAGCCGGGAGGTCACCAAAACGTTTGAAGCGCCCCGAATTTTGCCGGATCATAAATATTACATCCATGGCTGGGGTTCGGTGCCCTATGCGATTATCGGTGTCAGGGATAAATATAAACTCCGCAAGGGTTTGTGGAAAGAGGTTGAGATCACCGTCCCGCTGCTTAGAAGCTGGATCAGCCAGATGGACATTGTCTACGATTATCCGCCTTATGGATCGCGCATATTAGACCATAAGGGCAACCAGCTCGGTGTGTGGTACTCGAGCAAGCAATGGACGACGATTGTTATTGAGGACGAAACTCAGTTCGCCATCTTCACACCGGAGCCTCCGGGATTTCGGGGAGGTAACTAATGGACTGCATCGCGGTTTTGCAATAAGAACATAGGTGGTTATGATAACCACCCCTGTTACAGAGGATAATATTGAACACCTAGTCAAACCGGGTGAAGCCGGTCCCACTCGTCCGTTGGTTGCGGAGCGATCAAACCGAACAAGTCGATAATCCTCAACTCGCTATCGCAATGACAATCAGCCGATCCAAAACCGAAAAACGACATCGGTCGTTGCTGCAAAAGGCAGTCAGACGCGGGAATGTCGATCTGGTCTTGACGGCCAGCGCCTTACTGGAATCACTTGGTTCAAAAGATAGAAACTGGTATCGAATACGAACAGGCATCATCACATTTGAAGAATGCTGGCCGCTGGGAACAGAATTAATTTTCAATAAAAAGTTCCACAGCAAAGTTGCGGCCTTAATACGTATCGCACGCTCCGTTAAAGCCCGGGATGCCACCGGACTTGGATATTTAGCCTATGCATACTCCCAGGGGGACACATCGGTTCTGGATGACACTGCGGACGATAAAGCCGTCAGGCTTGTGGCCAATGCCATCCAGCGCCCCGATGACTTCTGGCAATGGATCGCTTGGCAAAAAACATCCACCCGCCAAAAAATTCTGATCGATAACGCCATCCGGTTCAAAAAGACCGGTCTGCCACATGATAAAGCCGTCATTCAAGCAGCCGCTTATCTGGCGGCCACCGGTGACTTACCGCAAATAAAGGAAGGACAGCCCTCGGGCTCGAAATTTCCATACTGGGTTGCCTTTGACCACCATACCATCGAGGGCCGGCGGGCCCTGCGGGATATCGCCCGGGATTTACATATTTCGCTTCCGCAGCTGGAATGGACTTTTTTTTATTTTGAAGGCGCCTTAACAAATGGCGAAATCCCTTCAAAATGGTGGGACCGATACTGCCACTGGCATTTTCAAAAGATAGACCTGCCCGCTGATGAAGCCCACTTGCTTTGGAAACCCGCCAAGGTACAGGTGGTGGAAGCGCTGGCGCAAGAAAGCCGTCAATTGCAAAATGAGCTTTACCGCTGGAAATTGTCCAATCAAGAGCGCGTTGAGTCGCTTAAAAGACAGGTTCAACTCTATATCGACCATGTAGATGAAATCCAACGGGACCAGAGAGATTTATTTTAAACATGCTGCCCTGACCCGCGACATAAAAATGCCGCTGCCTCCAAAAATTCAATCACTTTCGTTCCAATGCTGATTTGGAATCCAGGCCGAAACAATATAAAGGAGAAAATATGTCCGCCATCGTTGAGAATCCCGAAGCTTATTTCAGACAGTTTGTCCCGGATAGAGACCCGTTATTGCTGGAACTGGAAGAAGAAGCCCAACGGAAGACCATCCCGATCGTGGGCCCGGTTGTGGGGGAATTATTATTCATTTTGGCCCGCGCCACCGCGGCCAAAACCATATTAGAGCTCGGCACCGCCAGTGGTTATTCGGCTATTTTCCTGGCAAGGGCCTGTAAGAATGTCAACGGTCGGGTCATTACCCTGGAGCAGGATCGCGCCATGGCTGAAAAGGCGCTCAAAAATTTCAAGACAGCCGGTTTGGAAAAGCACATCGAAATCCGCATTTGCGATGCATTGCAAGAGATTTCAAAAATGACAACCACTTTTGATTTTATATTTATGGATATCGAAAAGGAAGATTATACGCGCGCCCTGCCCCATTGCCAAAAGCTGCTGAAAAAGGGAGGCTTGCTGGTGGTCGACAATGTGGGTTTCAAAGATGCCGATGGGTTTAATCAAGCCATCGCCCATCAGCCGGAATGGCGTACGATTTCCCTGTTTTCATTTTTACCCCTCCACTCGCCTGAAAATGATGGAATCTGTCTGGCCTTGCGGCAGTAAAACCCGGCGATGCAACGCCTCCGGAAGCGTGATTAAGATCCACCCGCAACCGGGCTTTCACTAAAATTTATATGTTGCCATAAATAAACCACCATCTGGTAAAAAATCATTGACATTCGCAAGGCGGCTATTTCATAATTAAAAAAAATAAAACGGCGTTCCACAATACGAAACGCTTATTTAAGGATAACTAAAGCTTTGGGATTAGGTCCGGCCATTTTGGATGGCATGGATTACCGGTATAAGCCTGCATATAAGGAGGTTAAATTGGCGCAACAGGATCCAGGCAAATTTTATAAAGAGCTTTTTGACCTTGAAAGCAGGGTCGCAGTCGTCATTGGTGGTACAGGCGTACTGTGCGGTGAAATGGCATGGGGACTTCTGCAAGCCGGCACGCGGGTCGTTTTGATCGGAAGGAATGAAAAGAAGGCGGAACGTCATTTTCAGCGGTGGGGCAGCTCTGCCAAGGAGGCCCGCTTTTTCAAAGCGGATGTGACCAAAAGAAATCAAATCGCACAGATTATACCCCAGGTATTGGATTGGTATGGGCAGATCGATATTTGGATTAATGGTGCGGCGTTTGGACCGCCGAGCCAGTATTTAGATGTTACCGATGAACAATTTGACACCATAATAGATGTAAATCTAAAAGCAGTCCATATGGCCTGCCAGTTAATCGGAAAACACTGGATCGACCGAAAGGAAAAAGGCTGCATTATTAATATGTCTTCGATGGCCGCTGTGCGACCCTTGAGTCGCACATTTGTTTACAGCCTTGCCAAAGCCGGCCTTTTGAACCTGACCCAGAATCTGGCACGGGAATGGGCAGCTTACGGAGTTCGGGTTAATTCGCTCTGTCCCGGATTTTTCCCGGCGGAACAGAACCGAGAAATTTTGGACAAACAAAGAGTGGCAGCCATTATGCGGCAAACACCCATGGACCGCTTCGGAGAACCGGGGGAACTTGTCGGGGCAACTTTATTACTGGCTTCAGAGAGAGCGGGCAGCTTTATCACAGGGTCCAATCTCGTGGTAGATGGGGGGTTTTCCGTAACGGCCATTTGATTTTAGGTGAATTATGGAAGGATCATTATTAATCCAGGCAAAAAAATTGCGGGAATTTGGTCAGGCGATATTTAAAAAAGTCGGGGTAACGGAGCCACATGCGAAGGAAACAGCAGAGATCCTGGTCGATGCCAACCTGAGAGGAATCGACACCCACGGCATATATTTGAGCAATCTCTATGCTCGTCGGCTGCAGAAACAGCTGATTAATCCCAGCCCCGAATTCCATTTCGAAAAAAGGAGAGCCGGGGTGGGGATACTGGATGCTGATTTCTCGCTGGGCCAGCCGGCCACATTGGAAGCTGCACGCCAGGCGGTTGCGCTGGCCAGGGATGCGGGGGTGGGAATTGTAGCCGTAAAGAATTCCAATCATTTCGGAACAGCGGCTTATTATGCAGAATATATTGCCGGACAGGATTGCATCGGTTTGGTGATGTGCGACGGCGAATGCGACGTCATTCCCTTCGGCGGCCGCGAAAAATTTTTCGGCACAGATCCGATATGCTGTTGCGTACCTTCTCAAAATCAACCCTGGTTTTGCATGGATATGGCCACCAGCGAAGTGGCTTTTGGCAAAGTCCGCGCTGCGGCAGAAGCGGGGCAATCCATTCCACCCAACTGGGCTGTTGATCGCGAAGGAAACCCTGTCACCGATGCGCAACAGGCATATGCGGTGGTCCCTATGAGCGGTCCCAAGGGATTTGCGCTGGGAATGATGATTGAAATTTTATCGAGTCGTTTAACGGGGATGCCGTATGGTGCCCACATTATCCGCAAGTTTGATGACTGGGAAAACAGGGCATTTATGGGCCACTACATTCAGGCCATCGATATCGAGGCCTTCTGTCCGATGGAAGAATTTAAAAAAAGCATGCATGAATTGATGACCGACCTAAAGCGTCAACCAACTGCTCCCGGTGTAAACGAAATTCTAATCCCAGGTGAGCCTGAATGGCGAACTAAAATCAAGCGCGCAAAACAAGGATGTCCCATAAGAAAGGAAGATGCACAGCTGCTTCACCAACTCGGTGTCGATTTAGGGGTATCGTTTCCAACACCCTAGATTTAAGCTATGAATAGGGTGCAGATCATCAGGAGTCTCAGCGAATGAACGAACATAAAGATGCGGAAAAAATCCATAGCACTGCAATGGCGCTATTGAAGGACCCGGGAATTAAATTGGATCATGATGACATATGCAAAGCGCTTCTGGACGCCGGCGCCCAAAAGGGGGTTTCCGCAAATGTCATCAGGTTCCCGGAAGAATTGATCGCAGAAAAACTTGCGCTTTGCCCCCAGGAGTTCGTGTTTGCCGATAAAGAAGGAAACGGTTTGCCCGTCAGTGCAAAAAGTGATGCCGTCATCTGGTCGGTTCCGGGGTTGAAAATGTATGAAAACAATGCCATCCGCCCATTCACCAAAGATGATATGGCAAGAGTGGCGCGGTTACTCGACCAGCTGGAAAATGTTGACGGCGTATTCGGATTTGCGCTGGATGATGTCCCGCCTGCAGCGCGTGATGTGGTGGGGCTTGGTACCATGGCTGCAAATACAAAAAAACATATTCGAGTTCTGTGCTTTACACCCCAGGGATCGGATATGATGGTTGAAATGAAAAAAGTGGTCGGCGATTACCCCTGGTTCAGTGTCGGGTTTACAGCCCACGGCCCCTTACGCTGGACCAACCTGGCGTTGGAAATTTTTAAGCGTTCGGCCGGACACGGTATCCCCACCACCATTAACGGCGAGCCCATGGCCGGCGTGTCCGGTCCGGTAACCCTGGCCGGTTCAGCGGCGGTGGGAACAGCGGAGATTCTGGCCGGTATTGTCATCAACCAGATCCTTGAGCCGGGTCGCCCCTGCGTCTTTAATCTCGGGCTGGCGCACACCTTTGATATGCGTACCAGTATTGCGGTTACCGGTGGACCTGAAAATCATCTTTTTGCTCAGATTGCCGCAATGATGGGTCGTTTTTATAACCTGCCTTCGGCCAGCTGGGTTTCAACCGAGTCTATGTGTCCGGATGCGCAAACAGCACTGGAAAAGACATGCGGCTTTATGGCCCATTTGCAAAGCAGAGTGTCCAACATCTGGTCTGTCGGCCAGCTGGAATCCGAGCTTACCTTTTCACCGGCCCAGGCGGTGATCGACGATGAAATCATTGCCTACGTAAAGCGCTATTTGCAAGGTGTGACGGTAAACGATGAAACCCTGGCCGTGGATTTGATCAAACAGGTCGGAATTTCGGGATCGTTTCTGGAACAACCTCATACGGCCAATCATTTTCGAACCGAACTCTTTATGCCCAAACTGCTTTTCCGCCAACCGCGGGAGGAGTGGGAAAGCCAGGGATCCAAGGATCTTGCAGAAAGAGCCGAAGAAAGGGCCCAGGCGTTGATGCAAAATACGGTTGATCCCAAACTGACTGATAATCAGTTAAAAGAGCTGGACGCATTGGCCAACCGGTTTTTGCAGCAACTCACAGGCAGGTAATCCATGGAAGCCCATAAAAGATTTAAATTTTCATCTCTTGAAGATTTGCAAACCGAATTAAATAAAATGGGAATCGATCTTCCGCTTGTGGAAGACACAAACACGCTGAAACAACCGCTTCGGATCGGAAAAAACATCATACCGAATCGAATGGTGATTCACCCCATGGAAGGATGCGATGGAGACAAAGAAGGCCGGCCGGGAGAGTTGACGAGCAGGCGCTACAAGCGCTTTGCGGAGGGCGGCGCCGGGTTATTATGGTTTGAGGCCACTGCCGTTGTTGAAGAAGGCAAGGCCAATCCGAGACAACTGCTGATTACCCAAAATACCTTAAAAGACTTAGCGGCCCTTCTACAGGAAGCAATAAACGCAGCTGTGAATAAAAACGGTCCCGACCGCAAACCCTATACCGTTCTTCAGCTAACCCATTCGGGAAGGTACAGCAAGCCGGTCTCAAAACCACAGCCGATCATCGCAGCCACCAATCCCTATCTTGACGGTAAGAATCCGGCTCCAAAGCAGATCATAACCGATGCGCAATTGGAGCAACTTGAAGATCGGTATGTCGCGGCGGCTGCTATGGCTGCCGAAATCGGGTTTGATGCGGTCGATATCAAAAGCTGCCACAAGTATCTCATTTCCGAACTATTTGCGGCCCATACCCGGGAGGGCGCATATGGGGGAAGCTTCGAGAATCGAACCCGATTTCTGCTCAATATTATAGATAAAATTCGAACAAAGCTGTCCGATGACATCGATGTTGCTGTGCGCATGAATGCCTACGATGGAATTCCGTATCCCTATGGGTGGGGTGTGGACGAGGGAGACTGCCACCGGGTTGACCCCTCAGAACCCGTCAGACTCGTTAAGCTCTTGGGGGAAAGGGGCGTAAACCTGGCAAATATCAGCTCCGGCAATCCTTATTATAATCCCCATATCGGCCGTCCATACGACTTCGGCCCTTATGTGCCGAAAGAAAACCAGCTGTATGCTGTTGAAAGAATGTTGAAAATCGCCCGTGACATCCAAAAGGCGGTTCCGGAGATGGCGATTGTGGCCACCGGTTTTTCCTGGCTGAGAGAATACGGGGCGGCCTGTGCAGCCGGGGGGATACGGGACGGTTGGTTTCAGCTGGCCGGATTTGGCCGTCAGTCTTTCGCCTATCCGAATTTTGCGGAAGACATTATCCAGACGGGGACACTGGAGCGCAAAAAATGTTGCATTGCCTGCGGCAAATGTACCGAACTGATGCGCCTGAACAGCGTCACCGGTTGCGTCATACAGGACGCCGAGGTTTATCGGCCGATTTATAAAAAGTTGACACAAGGCCAACCCTCTCTGGTCGGAAAGGAGATCGCTGATCATGTCTGATTCAACACCGGTTATCCTCGTCACCGGAGCCAGCCGCGGTCTGGGACGCGGTATCGCTCTGAAGCTATCGGAGAGCGGTTATTCGGTTATCATTAATTTTGTCGGCAATGCCGAAGCTGCCGAAAAAACGGTAGCCGAATGTCGGAATCGGAAAACCCGCAGCGGCCAAAAATTCCTTACGCTGCAGGCCGATATCGCCAAAAAAGATGACCGCCGGAACCTGATTGAAAGTGGCCTGGAGCAACTGGGAAGAATCGATGCGCTGGTCAATAACGCCGGGGTCGCCCCTGAAGACCGTGCGGACATCCTGGATGCCACCGAAGCGTCATTTGAGGAGATTATACGGATCAACCTGCAAGGGCCTTACTTCTTGACGCAGCAGGTTGCCAAATACTGGTTAACGCAAAAACCGAAACCGCTTTTGAAAGCCGGATTCACCATCATTTTTATCACCTCCATTTCGGCCGAAACTGCTTCTACAAACCGCGGCGACTACTGCATCTCCAAGGCCGGTCTCTCCATGGCCTGCAGTCTGTGGGCGGCCCGGCTGGCAGGTAGCAATATTCACGTTTTTGAGCTGCGCCCCGGCATTATGCGTACCGACATGACCGCCGTTGTTAAAGAAAAATACGACAGTTTGATTGCCGAAGGCCTGGTCCCGCAAGCCAGATGGGGGACACCGGATGATCTTGGCCTGGCCGCTGCTGCTCTGTTAAATGGCAACTTTCCTTTCTCAACCGGCAGCGTGATTGATATTGATGGCGGTTTTCACATCAAACGCCTGTAACGCATGTGAGCTTTCGGTAAAAAGAGGATCGTTTATGATAAAAATCAATGAAAATATCTCCCCGCAGGATCTTCAGCCCAAAATAAACGCGCTGTTTGAATGTGCCGGGCAGAAAATTGAGGCGATCAAAGCAAGCCAGGATGATTCCCGCCCCAGTCCGGTTTTTACAATCGAGGGCAAATACACCTCCCGCGGGTGGACCGAATGGACCCAGGGTTTTCAATTGGGTTGCGCCATTTTGCAGTACGATGCCACCGGGGAAAAGCAATTTCTGGAATACGGTCGCCGGCAGACGCTTGAACGCATGGCCCCTCACCTCAGTCACACCGGGGTCCATGACCACGGATTCAACAATATCTCCACCTATGGCAATCTGCTGCGGCTGATGCTCGAGGGCCGCATTGCGGAAAACGAATGGGAGAAAAATTTTTACGAGCTGGCACTCAAACTATCCGGCGCCGTTCAGGCTTCGCGCTGGACAGAGCTTGCAGATGGACTGGGCTACATCTATTCATTTAATGGTCCCCATTCTCTTTTCGCCGATACGATTCGATCCCTGCGGACGCTGATTGTCAGTCACCAGCTCGGGCACGTGCTGATGGCCGAACAGGATCGCAAGATCAATCTTCTGCAAAGAGCCCTGCAGCATGCTGAAACCACCGCCCGCTATAATGTCTACTTTGGCAAAGGCCGCGATGCCTATGACGCCCGCGGACGGGTGGTGCACGAATCGATCTTTAACGTCAATAACGGCTCTTACCGCTGCCCCAGCACCCAGCAAGGTTACTCTCCTTTTTCCACCTGGACCCGCGGCCACGCATGGATTCTGCTGGGGTACGCAGAACAGCTTGAATTTATGGAATCCCTGGCTCCAGCGGACGTCGATGGGATCGTTCCGCAGTTGTTTGCTTCAAAAGAGTCGATTCTGCATCGTTTTCTTGAAGTTGCCACGGCCGTCGCCGATTATTACCTGGAGCAGACACCTGCAGACGGCATTCCCTACTGGGATACGGCCGCACCCGGGTTGGCAAAGCTGGGGGATTACCGCGCGCGGCCGGCTGACCCCTTCAATGACCACGAGCCGGTGGACAGCTCAGCCGCCGCCATTTCAGCCCAGGGATTGATTCGGTTGGGGAGATACCTCGAACTGAAGGGAAAAAGTCCATTGGCCGGACGATATTTCCAGGCCGGCTTGACAATTGCCGATCGCCTGTTTGATGCGCCTTACCTTTCTACGGATCTTGATCATCAGGGAATCCTGTTGCATTCCGTTTACCACCGCCCCAATGTCTGGGATCATATCCCCAAGGGTCAGAAAGTACCCTGCGGTGAATCCTCAATGTGGGGAGATTATCATGCTATGGAACTGGGCTTGATGATTTTGCGGTTGGCCACCGACAAACCGTATTATACGTTTTTTTATAATTGACAGAAACTTATTGTAAGGTTAGAAAAAATTAGCACCAATGTTTATCTTTGACAAAGAATCGTTTGAAAAGAGGCAATACCAACAAAGGAGGTTAATATGAAATATGGTAAATTGTTATTGGCAGTGGCTTTAGTTTTTTCAATGCTTTTCGCAACCGGCACAGCCATAGCTGCAGAAAAGGTCGAGTTCATTCTAAATTGGATTGCAGGTGGTGATCACGCTCCCTATTATTATGCTTTACAGAAGGGGTGGTACAAAGACGCGGGTATCGATCTTGTCATCCAGCAGGGCAAAGGCTCGAGCATGTCCGCGAAACGTACCGGTATTGGCAAAAATCCGATCGGACTGGCTGACCTGGGGACAGCGCTGGTGGCTAAAGGTGTAGGGGCGGATATCGTTGCGGTCATGAATGTTTATGCCAATTCCCCCTATGGCATGTATTGGCTCAAATCTTCCGGCATCAAAGGACCCAAAGACCTGGTCGGCAAAAAAATCGGCAACCCCTCCTGGGACGCAGCCCGTCAAATGTGGCCGGCCCTGGCAAAATCGATCGGCATCGACCCCAAATCGGTAACCTGGGTCAATGTGCAGCCCAATGCCAAATTGGGAGCCCTCATGAGTGGGAATATTGATGCCACCACCAGCTTTTACAATATCCATCATATTTTCAAAGCAAAACTTGCCGATAACATGGGATTCTTTCGCTGGAAAAAATATGGCGTCAATCCTTATGGGAATTCGATTATCGTCAATGGGGATTACCTCAAGAAAAAGCCGGAGGTTGTGAAATCCTTTGTGCACGTCAGCCAAAAGGCGTTTAAGACATGTGTTGACAGTCCTGATCCGTGTATTGAAGCCCTGGTGAGTGCCAACACGGGATTGAAATTTGATAATGAAAAAACGAACTGGGGACTGGTAAACGAGTTGATGCGCGATGAGTTCTCCACAACGGTTGCACTGGGTTATTTTGATCCGACGCGTATGGACAGTGATTATAAAATGATCGAGACCTATTTCAACCTTAAAACGCCGTTCGATATCAAAACCACCTATACCAACGACATGCTGGATCGCAGCATCAAAATGCCGAAATAGGCGGTTTTTGTTATCAGCCTTATAGTGGTTGAGTGATCCCGCCTGCGAGTCGAAAAAAAGCCCACCCGCCATAGGCGGATGGGCTTTTTTAGGTTGGCCGGTTGAGCCCGTTGCGCATTAGATAGCGAGGACGAGGACGAAGCGAAGGAACGTTGCCTAACCTCGTGCTCCTCCTCGTCCTCGAAATTTGCATTTTTTAAAAAGCTTCTAATCGATGCGGCACTCCTCAACAATATCAGAACCGTCTGCATCCATTCCGAGATGCTTATAGAGATGGCGGGCATATTTGCCGAATTCTTCATGGGTCATCATATCCAGTGTTCGTGGATACGGCAGGTCGATGGCAATGTTATCGGCCATGCGGGCCGGGCCGCAGGTTAATACGATCACCCGGCTTCCCAGAAATACGGCTTCCTGAATACCGTGGGTTACAAACAAAATCGTTTTCTGACTTTCTTTCCAGATGCGCAGAAGCTCCAGATTCATCTTTTCGCGCGTCAGGGCATCCAGGGCACCAAAGGGTTCATCCATCAAAATGAGTTTAGGGTCATGAATTAACGCACGGGCAATGGCGGTGCGCTGCTGCATGCCGCCGGAAAGCTCATGGGGGTATTTATCTTCAAAGCCCTGCAAACCGACCATTTCGAGAAGATAGTGCGCCCGGTCCAGGCTTTCCTTGCGCGGCAGACCGAGAATCTCGGCAGGTAGAAGAACATTCTGGAGGACCTTGCGCCATTTCAACAGCAGCGGTTGTTGAAACACCATTCCAATGTCCTTTGAAGGATCAAAAGGATTGGCCTCGCTGCCAATTCTTACCGTACCGCCTTCATAGGAATGGATCCCTGCCAGGATCTTTAGAATCGTCGTCTTACCGCAGCCGGATGGACCCACAATCGAAACCAATTCGCCGGCCTTCACATCAAAAGTGACTTCAGAAACAGCCAGAAACTCCTCGTTACGCGTCTTGAAGATTTTGCGGACGTCTGAGAGATGAATAAACGATTCACTCATTTTATGTCCCCTTCGTTTTAGATTTCTTTGGGAGCCTGACCAATGAATAAATACTCCAGCAACAGCACAAGGCCATACAGGACGACCCCAATGGCCGTAATGATCAGCACCGCCATAAACATGGCCGCCGTGTCCAGAGTGACCTGGACCTGCAGCATGAGATAACCCAGCCCTTCCTGCGAGGCGATAAACTCCCCGACGATGGCGCCGGCAACCGCAAGAACCACAGCAACTTTCATACCCGAAAAGAGGTAAGGCAGTGAGCCTGGAAGCTGGATCTTGGTGAATATCTGCCAGCGTGAAGCGCGCAGTGTGCGGACAAGATCCAGAAGATCGGGATCACTCTCCCTGAGGCCACGCTCCATTGTCAGCAAAATGGGCAAAAAGCATATGCTGAATGATATCAAAATATTGGGCCCAACTCCATAGGACAACCAAACAATAAACAGGGGCCCCAGCGCCACCTTGGGTATCATGTTCAAACTGACCATGAGCGGCATGAACATCGTTTCCATTGTCTTGAACCAGTTGAATATGAGCGCCAGACCCACCCCCGCGATTACGGCCAGGAAATAGCCGCCAAATACTTCGACCGCCGTAATATAGGTATTGTGAAGCCAGCCGTACTCTTCACCCAATGAAAGCAGTGTAGCACCTGGACTCGGCATAACATAATCAGGAATATTGCTCATGGTAACCCATAGATGCCAGATAATCACGACGCCCAGATGAATCAGGATGATCAAAACATAACGGCGCGCCTGTTTGGATATGTCATTCATGAGTTCTCACCTTTTTCGGTTGGCCTGTTGAGCCCGTTGCCCGTTCGCCCGTTTGTCGAATAGAAAATAAAATCAGACTTTTTCCCTCTTTAAACGGGCCTCACCGGCTAAATCCCGTTTTACGGGGACCTCCGGCCGGCTCAACCGGCAAACCTGATTTATGATCTTCAATTCAAAACCTCGTTCAGGGCTTCCTCAAATACGTCGATACCTTCCCGCAGTGCCTCTTCAGTAATCGTCAATGGCGGGGCGATTTTTACGCATTCACCATTGGATCCCACCGGTGCGAACATCAGCAAGCCTTTTTGGTAGCAGGCCGTATTTATTTTAAGGGCGGTTTCACCATCCGGCTTTTTGGTTTTTGGATCTGCCACCCGGATTCCGGCCACCAATCCTTGACCGTGGACAACCGCCAGAATTTTTGGATATTTATTGCGGATGCGCTCCAATTCGGGGATAAGGATTTCACCCATGCGGGCGGCATTGGCGATTAAATCCTCTCCTTGCAAAATCTTCAGGCTGGCAAGGGCGGCCGCCACACAAAGCGGTGAGGCCGAATGGGTTGAGGTCATTGACCCCGGGGCATATAAATCCATAATGTCCGCTCTGCCGATAACCGCGGCAATCGGCAAAGATGAACTGATGCCTTTGCCGCAGGCAATCAGATCCGGTTGGACGCCGTAATGCTCATAGCAAAACATTTTTCCGGTGCGCCCGAAACCGGCCTGAATCTCATCGTAAATCGTGACAATATCATGCGACCGGCAAAAGGTTTCGAGGTCCCGGGCGTAGGCAACCGGTAAAAAATCCGCACAGCCGCCCTGATATGATTCTGTCAGCACACCGGCAATCTGCGTTGCCTGAAGCCCTCGGTCTTCTATCGATTTGCGGAAAAGGTCAAAAGATGTATCGGTAACATGATAGCCGTCCGGGAACGGAACTTGAACGAAAGTGGGATCTCCGGTTCCGATCCACTTTTTGAGCCTGGGGTTGCCGCCCACCAGCTGGGCACCCAGCGTGCGGCCATGGAAGGCATTCTCGAACGAAATGATATATTTCTTGTCGGGGCCATGTTTTTCGAGGGCATAAGTTTTCGCTAATTTAATACAGTTTTCAATCGCCTCACTGCCGGTGCTCAGTAAAAAAGCCTCATAATTGGCAGGATCCGGAGAAAGGTCCTGGAGCGCTTTGGTAAGTTTGGCTCGCTTTTCATGCACAAATACATAAGTGGCCAGCAAGCCCTGATCGATTTGTTCTTTTAAGGCGGCTTTGATTTCCTCGCGGCCGTGTCCGGCATTCGCCAGAAGGACACAGGACGACCAGTCAATCCAACGATTGCCCCATTTATCGTAAACCGTAAAATTTTCGGCCCGATCCCAGACAACCGGCGGCATACCCAGCATGGAACGCGGTTCGGATTTTTTCAAGGACTCAAAGATCGCCAGAGATTCCGGAACCGGTATCCGGGTTTGAATGGTTCGATAGCGGGTGGACACTTTTTTTACATCAACAGGTTCAAGCGAATATTCAGGCACGAAACAAGCTCCTATCAAATGATTGACTATTTTCTATTGTCGATTGAATATTGAAGGCATCCTGTCGATTTTATTTATAATTCATAGCTCAAAATGACGGAGTGCAGCGACTTCAATAAATAGTCAATATTCAATCGTCAATTTTCATTTCATACTACTAATCGTGCTTTAACCTGACACAGGGCTCCGGTTCATAGGTGATCAGGGCGATATCGCCATCATTTATAATTGACAGCCGCGCCGCCTCATGAACCAGCTCGTTGATATAGGAATTCTGCGGTGTGGCCATCAGGCCTTTTTTGTCAGCCGCTTCTATCGCTTTAAGCCTCAGCGAATGGTCGTTGTGCGGGTCTTTATCTACCCGGGCCTCAATTTGGCTCATATATTTAATATGGATCATTACGGAATCCGGACCGTAGCCGATGGGCTTATCGCCCTCTCCTTCCCAGGGTATGAGTTGGAAAAAGTCCGGATTGATATAATGGAAGCGCTTATTGGCCGGTCCCCGGCCTTTAATAAAACTGTATTCGACACCTCTGAACTGATCATTATGCTTGAATATAGCGCCTTTTTCACTGCCCTCGAAAAACATGCAAAGCCCCTGTTCATTCGGACCGGCGCCCTCATCCGGGTATCCCAGACCAGCGGTTACGGATAATAGTGCTCCGTTTTCAAACCGCACGCGGCCATTGGCCCACATATAGGCTTCATTACCGTTCCTAAATTTGCCTTTTACACCGGAAACCGAGACCTGCACGGGTTTGAGTCCGGTAATGAAATAGACCAGGTCAACGTAATGGCACCCCACGTAGACAAAGGGATCGGTGAAATCCGTGGTAAACCAGTTTTGAAAGTTGGAAAAGCGGTAATAGTAAGGTTCAATCATTTTGGCTTCACCGATGACAAATTCGCCCAGATCACCGCTCAGGTAATTTTTGCGGGCCATCAGCGATCGCCGGTCAAATCGCTTGTGATATTCAACACCGACAAAAAGGCCTTTTTGCTTGGCTTTTTTAGCAATCTCGACACCGTGTTGATGCGTCAGGACCAGCGGTTTAACGCATAAAATATGCTGATTGTGGTCAAGGACATCCACAACCACCTGATAATGAAGCGGGTCCGGTAACGCAATCACAACAGCCTGATAAGGCGCCATTTGGTCCAGAACCTCTTTATAAAGTTCCTGGTTGCCGGACACTGTGGAATCCAAGGCAGGGTAAGGGGTAAAATCCTGCCCCGGAAAAGCCTCTTTGATCAGGGTGCTATCTTTAAGCGCCTGAAGGGAAGTTACGCGGGTGCCGCAAACCGAGATATCTTTGATACATCCCAGGCGCTGAAGGTGATATGCCGCCGGCAGGATGAGATCATGAACAATCATTCCAGCGCCAATGATCAAAAGATCCAAAGGTTTATAATCGTTCAATTTAGTGTTCTCCTGATAAAGCTGTTTCTCGTGATTGAGTCTTATTCTTCCAAACCTAAAAGCCAATCGATGAAAAAGGAATAAATTCGCTTTTAGCGGTCAACTCTGGCAGTCATGCTTTTCATCACTTTTTCCACTTCGGCCAGGGTTGCCATGGTGGTATCACCCGGTGTGGACATGGCCAGGGCACCGTGAGCGGCACCGTAATTTACAGCCTCTGCGGGTTCTTTGCCGCTAAGGAATGCATAAATCAGCCCGGAGGCAAAACTATCACCGCCGCCGACCCGGTCGTAAATTTCGAGATTCTCACGCAGCAAGGCATCATAAAATTTTCCGTCATAATAGAGAACCGCACCCCAGTCATTGACGCAGGCGGTTTTCGCGTTTCGCAACGTGGTGGCCACGGCTTTAAAATTCGGGCAGGCCTCAACTACACGCTGAATCATTTTTTTAAATGCCGAGGTGTCCAGCTTGGAAATATCTTTGTCCAAGCCCTCTACTTTATAGCCCAGAGCGGCGGTGAAATCTTCCTCGTTTCCCAACATGACATCGACATATTTGGCGATTTCCCGATTGACTTCGATCGCTTTCCCCGAACCACCAATGTCTTTCCATAACGAAGGTCGATAATTCAAGTCATAGGATATCATCGTGCCGTTATCTTTGGCGGCCTGCATGGCTTCGATAACGACCTCCGGTGTCGTTTCAGAAAGACCGGCATAGATGCCGCCGGTGTGAAACCATCGAACCCCTTCTTTAGCGAATATTTGATTCCAATCGATTTCACCTTTCTTCATTTGCGAAGCAGCCGTGTGGCCCCTGTCTGAACAACCCAGAGCCGCTCTGACGCCGAAACCGCTTTCGGTGAAATTCAGACCGACTCTTACTTTTCGACCAATACCGTCAAACGGCATCCAACGGATATGGGATAAATCGACACCGCCTTGCAGCAGCAAGTCCTCCAGCAATCGGCCAACCGGATTTTCAGCTATGGCCGTCACCAATGCCGCCCGCATCCCAAAGCATCGCCGCAATCCGCGGGCAACATTGTACTCACCGCCGCCTTCCCAGACCTGGAATTGTCGGGTACGCGCCACGCGGCTGTTGCCGGGATCCAGGCGAATCATGACTTCGCCTAAGCTTAAAATATCCCATTTACAGGCATCTGCAGGTTTGATGTCTAGTTTTGCCATTTGTCCTCCTGTTAAACTTTAAGTAAGCGTTCACAGGTTCAGGGTTCACCGTTCAGGGTTATGTTGTTTGTACCTTACTCAGAGGCCACTAACAGGGTAAAGGTACGTTCAGCCTAATCGTACATATCTCGAATTGGTCCCTTCAAGCCGAAGTTGTAAGCAAACTTGTCCTTCTTTGTCACTCAATAGGCTTTATGAGTTTCGATTTTCGATGAGTCCTTAACCCTTGAACCCTGAACCTCTGAACCCGTGAACGGTTACAATATTTTTAGGCCGATTTATGTTTTGCTTTGAAGGCCTTTATGATCGCAAGCGCATTGCGCACATTTGCTTCAATGCCTTTCCAGTCCCTGGCCGCCACCAGATCTTTAACGATGAGTTTGGAGCCCATCCCCACACAGACAGCACCGGCCTCGAACCAGGCATTCAGGGATTCCTCCGTCGGGCTAACGCCGCCGGTGGGCAAGAGTTTGTACCATGGACAGGGCGCCATAACAGCTTTCACAAAACTGGGACCGCCGATAAGTCCGCCCGGAAATATCTTGACGATGTCACAGCCGATTTCGTTGGCGGCCGAAATTTCGCTGGCGGTGCCGCATCCGGGTGAATAGGGAACCTGACGACGGTTACAGATTTTGGCCACTTCCGGATTCAAGACCGGGCCCACAATAAAATTGGCACCATTGTTAATGTATAACGCAGCGGTATAAGGGTCGATGACCGAACCCACCCCTAAAATAACGTCTTGATCGCTTTCTGAAAAATGCGGGGACAGCTTTCCAAACACCTGATAGGCATAATCTCCACGATTGGTAAATTCGACAATTTTAGCGCCCCCGCGAATACAGGCTTTAACGATTTCCACGGCGACTTCAAAATCCTTGTTGTAAAACACAGGGATTAACCCGATCTCTTCCATCGCCGTTAATACTTCTAATTTGCTGAATTGGGCCATTTTTCTGCTCCTTCCCCTATTTTAAGTATTCTTGTCTGCGCGCAAACAGCAAAAATAACTGTTCTTAAAAAAGTAATCGCTCTGGAGTTGCTTTGAACGCCTCCGTTCAGAATAAATGCCGGGCCGCAATTAATCTATCTTTTCAAGCTTTTGCATGGAAATAGCACTTACCGGACAGACATCGGTGCAGGTACTGCATCCGGTGCAGTCGTCCACGAATATTTTGGCCTTTTCATCTTTCATCGTGATGGCATAGCAATGACCGATATCCGCACAGATACCGCACCCCGTACACTTTTCTTCATCAACTACGGCATGACCCTCGTAAAGCGTCAGCCGATCGGTGGGGGTGATCCGCGGTACGATAATGTCCCTGAAGTCCATGTAATCGGCATACCCTTTTTCCTCCATAAACTGCCGAATGCCCTTGACGATTTTCGGCAATATTTTAGGGCCCTTGATCATCACCCCGGTGCATATCTGGATAAAATCCGCCCCGCACATCATCATTTGAACGGCATCGTTCCAACGTTCGACTCCACCGCTGCCCATGACCCTGTTGTCCGGATTGCATTGTTTTCGCATTTCATAGACGTCCCGCAGGGCCAGCGGTTTGATCCAGGGTCCTGAAAAACAGGCAAGTGTGGGTTCATCCTGTAAATGGCAAATACCCTGCTCGGGATTGTCAATATCAAAATCCGGGATCGCCAGTCGGTTGCCGGTGCTGCCCACGCTGGCGATGCCGTTGTCAAAGCAGGCCTTGGCTACCTCGGCGATCCGGCCGCCTTCCGGTGTCAGCTTTACAAAAACCGGTATATTGACGGCCTTTTGGACCGCTAAGGCGGTCTTTGATACGATATCCGGATTGGATCCGACACTGGCGCCGGAGACCACCCGCGAGTGACCTCCGGAACTCTCGACATTGAACGACATGTTCGGGCAGCACATATTCAGCTCAATGACATGGGCACCGGCGTCCTCATATTTTTTGGCCATCCGGATCCAGCCTTCATCGCCTTCCTCCCCGGCATAGGACATGTTGCCATAAAGAATCAACTCGCTGACCGCTTTTCTGGCCGCTTCCATGAGCCTGAGCCCCTCATCAAAGGTCAGCCGTGTTTCGGCGGTAAATGCATGGTATTTATGTTTCTTCAGCCAGCGGTATCTGGGCGGTTTGCTGATATAAGTGGGATCAATCGCTAATTTGAGACTGGCCCCGCCCCACCCCCAGCGTTCGATTTCCTTTATCATATCCAGCGTCTTGACGGCCGGACCGGAGCCAACAACAAAATTGTTGCGGTACTTCAACCCGGCCACTTCCAGCGGCATCAAGAATTCACTTTCTTTTACATGCGGCTTCATTTCATTTGCTCCGGTTTTAACTTTAACAAGCTCTCAAATGGAAACGGATTTATTTTATCAATCTTCTTTTTCAAAGATAAAGGTGTCAGGTGCCAGATTACAGAGGTCAGATGACAGAAGCCAGATGACAGATAAAATTAGTCAGATGTGACCAGATGAAGATAGATAATCATTGACTTCAGTTGTTTTCTGTTTTCTGATTTCTGTCTTCTGAGTCCTGAAACCATAGTCATTGTGTTTCAAGAACTCAACTGAACTTAAGTAAACTGCAGGGCTTTTGTAATATATTTGCGGGACATGACACTAGGAAGGGTCTAGTGTTACAGGCGGGTGATTATGGAGTTGCCTAGTTTTTGCTCAACTTTTTTCTGCCGACAGCGTATCTTTGTCCAGAAGCGCAATCAGATCTTCTTGGTTTATAACCCCAAAGCCATGATCTTTCGCAATTTTTTCATCTCCGGGGCCGGTGTAGCCCCAGGACGCAAGCAGCAGCCTGATTTTCTTCTTTTCCAGGCTAAAGGAATTTTCAAGCTCCTGAAGGTTTTTAACCGAATCGTCGACGAAACGATACCGCTGACCTCCGAAACGCTTCCGTATCTGCCGCATATTTTCCACTTTGCTTAATCCCTGATCCCCGCTGTAAATATCAGCTGCTTTGACGGCCAGGCCAAAATGCCGGCACAATCTCAAAGTTGCGTCACGGTTCTTGTTCGTCAGAATGACAAACGCGTATTTTGGGCGTTGCATCAGTTCCCCCCACAATGGCTGATAGAGTTGATGAAGCGCCAACCAGCATTCCGGATCCCGGGCGATAAAATGACTGCGGGTTTCATAAATCCGGTTGGTTCGATCAGTTATGGGGACAACCGTGTTGGAAACTATGGCTTTATATTCTTGGGGATCTAAATTTTTCCCGGGGCTTTCCCGGTAATGGTCCACGCACCAGCCCATCAGTAAAATGGCATCTCCGATAGGTTGCACATGATAGCGGTTACGTTGGAACAATCCGACCAGCGCTTCCGGCAAATCGGCCAGGGAAGTGACCCGTTTAGCGGTGGTCGTGTTGTAGACGGTTAAAGTGACTTCATCGAGAGAATTTATCAGCACCCCGTCAAAATCAAAAATCAGCATGGTTTGGCTATTATACCTTAAGCGTCAAGACGAAAAAAGATCTAATCAGCAGTCACCTTCTTTTGCTAACTTTAAAAAAGGGGTGGCCCTTCGGGGCCACCTCTTTTTTATTCCCGATTGACAATATAAATTCCGAGACTGACGAAACCCAGGCTGAAAATTAACTGCAGCGTCAGGGGCTCTTTCAGCAAAAGAATGCCCGCGATGGTGGCAAAAACAGGCGTCAGAAAGGTAAAAGCGGAGAGGCGACTGACCGAATAGTTATGAACCAGAAAAAACCACCCCAGATAGCTGATAAACGCAATGATGATAGCCTGATAAGCAAACGATAAAAGTATGAGCCCGTTGATTTTTTGGATCGGTGTTTCTTGAAAAAGGAAGCTCAGCAGGAACAGTATCGGGATGGAGAACAACGTCTGGTAAAAAAGGGTATGATAGGGGGAAATGACGGCCACCAATCGGCGTTTGATATAAATTGTGGTCATTGCCCAAATTGCGGAGGCGCAAATTGCCAGAAGATCTCCGGCAAACTCCTGGGTGGATGCAAGGCCGAGGTGTTTACTTAATAGGATTAAAATTCCGGCAAACGACAGAACCAGTCCCCCCGACTTGCGCACGGTCAGACGATCTCCGGCCAGGAAAAAATGGGCCCCCAGAGCATGAAAAAAAGGCGAAGTGTAAAGCAGGATCCAGGCCGAGGAAGCAGTCGTGTATAACACCGCCGTATACAGAAGACCGAATTCGGCCCCGAACATAAACCCGATGAGGATGCCGTCTTTGAGTCTGCCCGGAAACAGTTCCAACCGCTTCCAGGTCATCCAGATTAGCAGGCACCCGGTGGCAACGACCGATCGAAGGCCTGCGCAAAAAATAGGTGCGATACCCGTGTTGCTGAATTTTATGGCGACGGCATTCAGCCCCCAGATCAAACACAGAACGGTCAGCATAAGGGCTGCTTTATGGTCAAGCGCATCACCCGCCCGCGATTCAGCCATCATAACTCTCCAAAGGGATCTAATGCGTTAAATGCTCGCCATCTATACAATAAATATTGCTATTTGTCACAGGGTAAGAGAAAATGGAGGCGCTTGCGCAAGATACCGGTTACCGGATGCAGTATATGCGAATATAATCCACGGTCACAAACCTTTTCGGTCAATCAGGGGAGGACTCCATGAGAACCCTAGTGGTTTGTATCTTGATTTTTCTGCCGGCGGTTGCTCTGGCCGAACCCCTCGATGAAACCCGGCGTCTCGAATTATCCGTTGACGGCATCCAAACTCTGAAGATCCAGTGCGGATCCGGCTTTCTTACAGTGATTGGGGTCAAGGGAATGGACCGAATCAGAGCAACTGCGCAAATCATAGTCAGGGGCATTCAGGAAAATGAGTTTCAAAATTATTTGGAAAAACAGTTGCTGCTGGCGCTGGAAAAGCGAGGAAGCGATGCTGTTTTACAAGCGGACGTCAAAAAATCCTTTCTCAAAAAAATTGATTCCAAAATCAACTTAACGGTTAAACTACCCTCAACGCTCCCTGTGAATATTGACGACGGATCGGGTTCCATAATCGTCACCAACCTTTCAGGTGGTCTACACATCAATGATGACTCCGGAAGCATAGATATTGTCAATATGGCGGGCAAGATAAAAGTTGCCGACGGCTCCGGAAGCATTGAAATACGAGATATACGGGGCAACGTTGAAATCCAGGATGGTTCAGGTCTTATTCAGGTCAATCTTATCACCGGAAATGTAAGCATCACCGACGGGTCCGGCGGAATAACGATCCAGGATGTCAACGGCAATGTCACGATAACGGACGGCTCCGGCAGTATTGACATTCAAGAGATCACTCAAGACGTGTTTATCAACGAAGCCGGAAGCGGCGAGCTTAACATCGATGGGGTTAAAGGAAAGGTGACCACCAGGGAGTAAAAATATAAGTGAGCTAAAGTGACTAAAGTTCGAAGTGACTAAAGTCAAGGTATCGCTTCGCTCAATCATTTATTAAAATGACAGAATTCCTCAACTTTAGGCATTTTAGCTCACTTTAGTCACTTTAGCTCACTTGCTTTTGTGCCCCCTTTTTAGATAACGCGCAATACATTATTGGACAGAGTTTAGGAGTCACTTGCCAGATTTAGGAGTTAATGTCTTCTCTAATCACTTTATGAAGATAGTCCAGAAACTCCTGATCTTCACACATGCCTTTGTCTTCGCTGTCGCTGACCTTGGCTACCGGATTTCCATTGCAGCCCACCATTTTAATCACCAACTGGGGGGCGATAAATCCACAATCATTGGTCAGATCAGTGCCGATACCAAATGAGGTTTGGATTTGATTATTAAACCGGTTAAATATGTCCACGGCCGACTCGAAAGTCAGGCCGTCACTGTAGATGGCGCTTTTGGACTTGGGGTCAATCCGCATCTTCTTGTAATGGGCAATAAGTTTCTCGGTCCAAAGGACAGGATCGCCGGAGTCCTGGCGGCAGCCGTTAAAAAGCAATGAGAAAAACCGGTCGAAATCTTTCAGAAATTTATCAAAACCCATGGTGTCGGAGAGTGCAATGCCCAGTTCTCCCCGGTATTCGTCCGCCCAGCACTGCAGGGCCACCTTCTGACTGTCGACGAGCCGCGGGCCTAACTGCTGATGCGCCTGGAAAAATTCATGGGCCATGGTTCCGATGGGCCTGATTCCAAGCTTCATGGCGAAGTGAACATTGCTGGTACCAACCAGCATGTCGCCGCAATGGGAGATAAGATACTGCAACACTTCTTCCTGCCAGGCATATGAAGTCCTCCGACGGGTTCCAAATTCTGCGAATTTAAAATTTTGTTTAGGCGTGATTGCCTTGTTTAAAAAAGCGACTTTATCTTTCAGATGCTTACGGCCTTCTTTCATCCAGGTGGCGTCATCTACACCGTGCATCCGGGAATAAAGCTCACTGACGACAGCCAGTACCGGAATTTCATATAAAATAGTCGTCAGCCAGGGCCCTTCGATATTGATTTTTAACTGACCTTCTTCGATAGATGTTTTAATATAGCTGCTGTTGAAGTGAAACAGTCGGAGGTATTCAATAAAGTCGGGTTTAAAAAAATGGATGGAAACCAGATACGCCAGCTCATCCTCTTGAAAGCGCAGCCGGCAAAGTTTTTCAATCTCTTCATCGACCTTGGATTTGAAATTTTCCAGTGATCCTTTCAAATGCATTTCATCCCAATTTCTCCACTTAAAGGCATAGCGCACCCACGCGCTGGCATACCGGTGAAGCACGACCTGCATCATGGTCAATTTGTAAAAATCGGTATCCAATAAACCAGGCACCATAATTCTTTCCTTTCGTGGGAGAAAATGAGACGGTTTAGAGGTCAGCGCTTTTCTCATGAAGGTAGCTTCTCGTTTCATTTTACAAGACTAATGATAAAACGCCTTTAATTTTATTATAAGATCTAATTGATTAAATCCAATTAATAAATACAATGCCAGATTAAAGCAAGAGATCCGTAAATTAAGTATAAGCCATACAACCGCTAAAACACAAAGACAACTTCAGAAGAAATGATAACACTTGATTAACTGGGTTCAATTGCTCATTATAATATAATAAGCTATCTCAAAATTAGCAGTCCATCTTCGAAGACATAGAAAAAAAGTTCCAAAGGTGCTCTAAAGTTAGAAGTGCCTAAATTGACTAAAGTGATCTAAAATGCCTAAAGTTGAGGAATTCTATCATATTTATAATAAAAGATGGAGCGCCACGCGGCGCAAGCGCCTGCGCTGCGCGAGCGAAACCATAATTTTAGGCATTTTAGATCATTTTTAATTTTAGCTCATTTGTTGTTGTAAGCACTTTTTATAGGTTTAAAACTTTACCATCGGGTGTTAAATGCATTTTTGAGACAGGTTCAAGAATCTTTTAATTATTAGCTGCATCCATTATTCATATTACAAATTTGAGCGGAGGTCGACATGACGATTAAGGTATTTATCAAAAGATATGTTAAAAAAGGTAAAACCGAAGATACTTTGGCCCTGCTGAACGAGGTGCGCAGTCAGGCACTCAAACAACCGGGTTATATCTCCGGTGAAACCCTGGTGAACCACTATGATCCCAGCCACATCACGGTCGTCTCAACCTGGCAAACGATTGAAGATTGGATCCGGTGGCAGGAAAGTGATGAGAGAGCTGCGAAAGAGGACCAATTGGAAAGTTTGCAGGAGGGGCCGGCCAATTTTGAGATCTACGATTTAGGTCTGGTTTCCAGGAAATAAATTAACCGCCGGGCTCGTGGATCGACATTATTTATAGAGCACCGCAAGGTCTGTTAAGTCGGATCCCGCCTGTGATAACTTGGGTGCGAGAATGGTTTTTATGACAAAGGCAAATATAAACAAACCTGAAAATAAAAAAGAGGACCGTTCCGAAAGAAGGCTTTTGGGGGTCGCGTTGGCGTTGGTTCCCATGATTGCCTTTCTGTCTGCACCCTGCATGTCGAAGGCATATGCGGCATCAAAGCCGATCATTATCGGGGTGCCAACTTCTCTCTATACATCTTTTGGAAAAGAAGGATTGAAGGCTGTAAAAATAGCTGTTGAGGAAATCAATGCCAACGGCGGTGTTCTGGTGGGCAAGGAAAAAAGGCCGATTAAGATCGTTGTATCCGACACCCGCGGTGGCGAACCCGGCACGTCGGTCAAGGATGCGCTGACGGCCTATGAAAAATTGATCACCAAAGAAAAGCCCCATGCCTTAGTCGTCGGAGCGTTTCGGTCGGAAGTACTGATCGCCAGCATGGATCTGGTGGCCCAATACAAGGTGCCGCAGCTTGGCACCATTGCCCAGGTACCGAAATTTCAAGTCCAGTTCAAAACAAATCCTGCCAAATATAAATATCTTTTTAGAGTCACTACCGATGCGCTGGTTCCGGCAAGATATATTTCCAACACCCTGGACAAGCTTAAGGCGGATTTCGGACTGAACAAAATTCATTTCATTTATCAGGATGCCCTCTGGGCCAAAGCGTTTGCCGGAGTGATAAAGAAACACTGCGCGGCCACCGGCTGGGCGGAAATCGGCTTTGAACCCTATGCCGCAGACGCCGATGATTTCTCAGCGGCCCTTTCCAATGCCAAACAGGGCGGTGCTCAGGTCATTGCCATGGTATGGGATGTGCCCAGGGGTGCAAGGGTTTTCGCCAAACAATATGCGGCCATGAGAGTCCCCGCTGTGCTGATCGGCTTTATCCCGCCGATTGCTTCACCCACGGCCGTAAAGACTGTGGGTCCCGAGGTGGAATATACCCTATCGGTAGAGTTTCCTGCCGGAGCATCCTTGCCACTTAAAAAATTGCCAAAAACCGTCGCGTTTTTAAATAAGTTTAAAAAGAAATACGGAACGCTTCCTGAAGCCGCCGCTATGAATTCGTCCGCTTACGATGCCGTCTATATCCTGGCAGAAGCCATCGAGAAAGCCGGAAGCCTTGATCCGGATCAGCTGGTCGCGGCCCTGGAAAAAACCGACTACAAGGGTGTTTCCGGACGCATCCGGTTTAATGAAAATCATATTGCGGTTTTCGGTGAGCATGATCCCAACGAAACGGGCGTCTCTGTTGTCTTTCAATGGCAGAAGAATAAAGCCGGCAGCCTTCAGCGGGTTCCGGTATATCCCGAATTTCTTTCTGAAGGCAAAATCTTGCTTCCTCCCTGGATGAAATAAACCTTCCTTCGGCAGATTTTAGGCTTATTATTTGTCTAATTTTGTTAAAAAGGCATAGGTGTGGGGGGCCGATGCTGGATTTTCCGATAGGTCACTACGCAGCCTTTCCAGATCCGCCTCCACATCGACATCATACCATTCCGGCAACGGGTGAACTTTCAGTTGCAGGCGTCGGCAGGCATCTAATGTCTGGGGAATAACTTTTTTTGTACTCCAGGCAATATTCTGAAATAATATCGGATAGTATTGCTTCATACCGATCAGGTAGTAGCCGCCGTCGTGACCCATGCCCAGGGTCACATCGGCATGATCCAGTCCCCAAAAGGCTTCCTCCAGATAAGCCAAGGGCAGTGTCGGCCCATCGCTGTTCATGATAACCGCCTTGCGATAGCCCTGTGATAGGTGATAGGCGAGGGCATTGGCCAGGCGCTCTCCCAGGTTGGCGCCCTTCTGGGGAATCAGCTGAAACCCGTTGGGCGCCAGATCGCGAAAATAGTCCAAAGCCGGCGGCGGTGTAAAGGCCAGGCTGAGGTCCACCTCCTGCAGCCGGGCGGCCAGTGTCAGAGTGTCCAGCATCAGGCAGTGATAAAATTCAGCCGCCGCTTCCGGGGCAAAGGGCGGGCAGAGGCGGGTTTTGGTAAGGCCGGGCTCCGGCTTTTTGGCAACCACAATCAAAGAAGCGTTCATCGGCAATCAATCTCTCACCTAAAATGAGCGTTAAAAATTTTAAAAAAAAGGCCACGCTGTGCGATCCGCAGGACAGGTCTGGATACCATATCATGGGATCATCTGTAAATAAGCATTACGCAGCCGCCTTGCTTAGGTACACGGGCCAGTTTAGCACCGGCAAACTTGCATGTGCAGGCCTTTCGTGTCATATTTTGGGATAGATTAGTTTATCTACCACAGAGATCACAGAGAACACAGAGATTGAAATCAACAGGTTAGAATGGTGGGGTTGGTTGATCGAATTGGTATTGAAATCTTTAAGGAGGCTTTTCTCTTAGTTGAATGTAATTAGAAGGGAGGATAAAATGAGCATTAATGTTAAAAATAATGTGTTTTGGGTGGGTAAAATTGATTGGGAACTTAGAAAATTTCACGGGGACGAATATTCAACTCATCGCGGATCAACATACAATTCATATTTAATCAAAGAAGAAAAAACCGCGATATTTGATACTGTGTGGGCCCCTTTCGCAGAAGAATATGTTCGCAATCTGACCAAGGAAATCGAGCTGAACAATATCGATTACGTTATAGCGCCCCATGCCGAGATAGATCATAGTGGAGCCCTGCCCTTACTGATGTCCCACATTCCCGATACGCCCATATACTGTACAAAAAATGGAGTAAAATCATTAAAGGGGCATTATCATCAAGATTGGAATTTTAATGTAGTCAAAACCGGCGACCGACTGAGCCTGGGACAAAAGGAACTTATTTTTGTTGAGGCACCGATGCTCCATTGGCCGGACAGTATGTTCTGCTATTTAACGGGGGACAACATTTTGTTCAGCAATGATGCGTTCGGGCAGCACTATGCATCCGAGTATATGTTCAATGACCTTGTTGACCAAAACGAGCTGTTTAATGAGTGTATAAAATATTATGCGAACATTTTAACCCCGTTTAGCCCTATGGTAATTAAAAAGATTAAAGAAGTGTTATCCTTCAACTTGCCCCTTGACGTCATTTGTACGAGCCACGGCATAATCTGGCGAGATAAACCTGAGCAGATTGTTGAAAAATATCTGAACTGGGCCGATAACTACCAGGAAAACCAGATTACCATTGTTTACGACACCATGTGGAATGGAACTCGCGTCATGGCTGAAAAAATTGCCAATGGCATTAGTGATTCCGATAAAGAAGTAACTGTCAAACTTTTTAATCTGGCAAAGACCGATAAAAATGATGTCATCACAGAAATTTTTAAATCCAAAGCGATTCTTGTGGGCTCACCGACAATCAACAAAGGCATATTAGTTTCGGTTGCTGGTATTCTCGAGGAGATTAAAGGGTTAAAATTTAAAAATAAAAAGGCAGCTGCTTTTGGTTGTTACGGCTGGAGTGGTGAATCGACGAAAATAATTTCCGAGAATTTAGAGTCCGCAGGTTTTGAACTGGTTGATAACGGAATTAGAGTGATGTGGAATCCAGATAATGAGAGCATTGCCAAATGTATCGAATACGGGAAAAAATTAGCGGATTAGGTTCATATTTAATCACCTCTTTTTTGTAAACTTCGGATAGTGCACGATTTGTTTCTGCAAGAATATTGAGGATTGGCAGAAGTAAGCTTCAATAAATTGAGTTCCTTGTTGAGGTATGGGAGCAGGCACGATTTACACAATCCAAATTCTTGCAAAATGCTGTGGAATGCCATATGCAATGTCTAATGATCCAATTCGATGACAGTGGCAACCATGGTGCTCTTCTCGGGTTCTCTGGAAATTGAAGCATAGCATCAAAATTGAGGGTCTACGTTTCAAAAAACATTCCTTAAACTGATAAATATTATCAGCGAAACTTATACCGCTTTCCATAATAATGAATCGAAATACGGAAGTGCGGCATAAGTGGTTGTAGAAAAAAACGTTTGAATACCGGAACGTTTTTTTGACAACCACTATATATTCCATATGAATCTCAGGAAGGATGCCGGAATGGGTAAAAAGCCGACCTATGAAGAGTTGTTAAAACGAGTCAAGCAATTAGAGAAGAATGTTGAAGAAAGTAAGCGGGTGACAAAAGATCTTGAACAAGAAAAGAAGTTCTCTGAAAAGGTGCTAAATAGCCTTCCAGGTATTTTTTACCTTTATGATGAGGATGGAAATAATATTCGCTGGAATAGGAATCACGAAATTCTAACCGGGTTTTCCGCCGAGGAGATATCTAACCGGAAAATATTGGACTGGTTCGACGAAGACGAAAAAAAACACATCGCCTCAAGAGTAAAGGAGACTTTTACTCGAGGAAAATCTGAGGCCGAAGGTAATTTAGTTATTAAAAGCGGGAAAAGGGTTCCGTACTATTTTACCGCCATGCGAATGATCAGCGATAATAGAAAATACCTTTTGGGTATGGGTACCGATCTGAGCAAGCTCAAAAAAACGCAAGACGAATTACGTAAAAGCGAGGAAAAATACAGACAGATTTTTGAAAATGCGGTGGAGGGTATTTTTCAGACAACACCAAAGGGACGTTTTGTCAGCGCCAATCCGGCCATGGCACGTATTTTAGGATATGATTCGCCGCAGGAACTGATGGAAACGGTTAAAAATATCAAAAAACAGCTCTATATCTCAAAAGAAGTCAGGGATGATTTTATACGAATAATTAAGACCCAAAAGGAGGTCTCAGGATTTGAAATCCAGTTTTATCGTAAGGATGGAAGTCAGATTTGGGCGTCGGTGCATGCGCGATCGGTTTTGGATCAGGAAGGAACGCTGATACTCATCGAAGGGATCATGGCAGACATTACCGAGCAAAAACTGGAGACGGAAGAATTAAAGCAGCGCGAAGCATATCTGCGGGAAGAGAATATTCGTTTACGGTCGAACATTCAAGATAGATATAAATTTGGTAATATTATCGGCAAAAGCCCGGCTATGCAGGAAATATATGAACTCATTTTAAAGGCGGCGGTCACAGACGCAAATGTTATCGTGTACGGCGAGTCGGGAACAGGCAAAGAGATGGTGGCCGGCGCGATTCATGAAATGAGCGACCGTAAGGGCAAAAAATTTGTTCCGGTTCATTGCGGCGCCATACCGGAAAACCTGATGGAAAGTGAATTTTTTGGTTATAAAAAGGGCGCTTTCACAGGAGCCCATGCAGACAAAAGCGGTTATTTTGATATTGCTGATGGCGGAACCCTGTTTTTAGATGAAATGGGTGAAATCAGCCTGAACATGCAGGTTAAGCTTTTAAGGGTATTAGAAAGCAAAGGATATACTCCTGTTGGCGCAAATCAGGCGAAGCACCCCGACGTTCGCATTATCGCCGCAACCAATCGCAACCTTCGAGATCAAATCGATAAAGGATTAATGCGAGAAGACTTTTTTTACAGAATTCACATTTTACCGATTAATTTGCCGCCTTTAAGGAAACGCAGAGAAGACATCCCTTTGTTGGTAGAATATTTCATAAATCTTTTCGCTAAAGGTAAATCAACTCAACCTTTGAGCGGAAAAATGCATGAGGCTTTGTTTAAGTACAGTTGGCCTGGAAACGTTCGGGAACTTCAAAATGTTATTTATCGGTATGTCGCTTTGAACCAGTTTGACATCATCGTCTCAACCGAAACGCAAGATTCCGAATCTGATGAGGCTCTCAAAAGCGTTTGCCAATAAAGAATTTATTTCTTTTAAAAAAGCCACAGAGAATTTCGAGAAAAATCTCCTTGCAAAAGCCCTTGGAAACCAACCGGTGGCACCGGGAAAAGGCTGCTGCCAGTCTTGAACTCCCACCTCGCACATTCTACAGAAAAATAAAGAAACACGGTCTATAATGGCAGTAAAACAGCCATTAATGACAATACATAAAATATTTTTAATATCAAATACTAACGTCCGCATTTCGATAATTACTGCCATAATCGGCAGTTTTCCTCCCTCATAGACAGCTCGGTCTCCTTGTGGTCCCATTTATTCATAACCACTTAATATAATTTCATATTTTTTCTTGACAGAACTTGGCATGCCCTTTGCTCTTAAAACCGGCATCAAGATGCGTTACGACAACCAAACCCTGGAGGATAATCATGACTACGCATCAGTTTTGTACACCGGGATGGCTGAAAGAAAGTGCGCGAATTTATAAGGCGAAGCCAGACGCTAAAGATAAGCTGAAGAAGCTTACGGCAAAGATTTGTTATCGTGTTAAATCCGATCCGGATTGGGTGTATTCGTGAAGATATCATTTTTTGTTCCTTTTTTGAAAAGGGTGAACTGAGGGACGCTAAATTTTTTCACAGAAGATGAAGCTTTTCAAGCAGCCGAATATCTGATGGCGGCAACACCGCGGACATGGAAAAAGATATTAAGAAAAAAACGCGATTTTGTCACCGATTTCATTCTGGGTAAAATCGACCTGGAACTGGGCACCCAAGGTGAGTATGCTTGAGCTGGCCCTTTACGCCAATAATATGTTGGATTGTTTAACTCAGGTTGATCTGCGGTTTCCTGATGAAATGTCAGCGGATGAACTGACAACGTACCGATCGAAAATGGAAACTTTCCGGCATGCAAAAGGTGCCTGCAACATGTAAAATTTCCCTCAGACACCTAAATTTATTGCCCCAAGATAAACTTTGGTTTAAGGTACTTCAATCAAGCCGATTACTTGCATCACTGGCCGGGGAAATGTAGACGCCTTTCTTTATCATTCAATATAGGAGGCACATGATGTCTCGATGGCTGTCAAAGAGTTTCAGAATTGTTATTAATAACGATTCTACTAAAATTTTATTTTGTGTATCCGTGATCGTATTTTCCTTTCTGATCGGCATTTTTTCTCCTTCGCTCCTTTACGGCAAATCCCTCGAGGTTGCCATTTTTATTCCACGTGAAGATCCTTTTTATAAGAAAGCTGTTCTCTTCACCGAGGAGGCCGCTAGTGACCTGGGCGTGAAACTTCGGGTCTACAACGCAAATGATAACCCGGACAAAATGATTGCCCAGGTACGAAAAACAGCTCAGAGAGGCTATGAGGTAGAAAACCCTGCGCTTCACATCGGTGTGTCCCGCGAAAACCCAATATTGAGGAATATTCTCAATAAAGGTTTGGATGCCATTACGCGCGAAGAGATGAACGCCATTCGCGAAAAATGGATCCCGATTGAAATGGGGATAACGGAAGCGTCTGAATATGACTGGGACAGGGTCTTGTGGCTGATCGGTATAGCTATTATTGTCTTCCTGCTCCTGATCCTGCCAATCGGATTTCTGACCAGATTCAGCAAGGGTAAGCACCTGGCACTCAGTTTCGGTTCCCGCCGCTTCCGCATGTATGCCGTCATCGGTTTGAGCCTGCTGATTACTGTCGTGTCTGTTCTCGGCTGGCTGGCCGTCAAGCGTAACAAGGAGAAGATCCTAGCCGAAGTGCAGGCCAATCTCATTAATGTTTTGACAACGACGTCCGAGCGACTCGACATCTTGGTGGAGCAACGCAAATTCTTCATGCAGCAATTCGGGCGCAATCCCGAGCTGGTGGTCATAACAGAGCGACTTTTAAAGGTTGAGCCCTGGCGCGATACCCTGTCGGCCTCCAGCGCGCTGGCCAATGCACGGGATTTTTTCGAAACCAATAAGGATGTGTTTGATGATATTGGCTATTTTATCATCAACCCGGATCACATCAGCATCGCTTCAAAACGGGATGATAATGTCGGTACAATGAACGTCATTGCCATTCATAAGCCGGAGTTGCTCGAACGCGTCTTCCGGGGAGAGACGGTCTTCGTGCCACCGATCACATCGGATATTGTGCTCGACAGAAAAGGGTATGAGTATACCGGACTGCCGCCCACCATGTTATTTGCGGCACCTATCCGGAGAGGTGATGGTACTATCATAGCTGCTGTAGCGAAACGCGTGGACCCGGCCCGGGATTTCTCGCGGGTCCTTCAGTTTTCCAGGGTGGGTGAAACCGGGGAGACATATGCCTTTAACCAGGACGCGAAATTGTTGTCGGAAAGCCGGTTCGATGACGATTTAAGACGGATCGGACTGATCACAAAAGGGCGAAGCGGCATCCTGAACATTGAAATCCGGAACCCCGGCGGAAATATGTTGGAAGGATATCGATCCAAAATTCCCCGATCCAGACAGCCCTTGAACCGAATGGCAGCCAGCGTCTTGCAATTGAAGTCCAGTTTGGCAAAGAAAAAAATGCCAATTGAACACTCGGCCATCGAGACAGATATGACGGGTTACCGGGATTATCGCGGTGTGCCGGTATTTGGCGCCTGGCAATGGGATTTCGAGCTGGAAATGGGGATGACCGCCAAAATTGATGTGGTTGAGGCGTTGTCCACCTATTTTACCATGCGGTCAACGGTCCTGGGGGATATTGGGAGTTACGTTATTTTTGTCTGTAGGTGCAACGCTGTTTGTCCTGATTCTCGGGGGAACGTGCCAACAGGGCCTTGAGTCTGGCCAGGGACAATCTGGAGAAAAAAGTTGCCGACCGCACGGCAGCCCTTGCAGAAGCTGAAGAGCGCAGTCGTTTGCTGCTTGAATCCGCAGAAGAAGGTATTTTTGGCGTAGCAGAGGATGGCCTGGTGAACTTCATCAATCCAGCCGGGTTGGCCATGCTGGGCTTCGAGGCCGATGAGTTGATCGGACAAAAGATCCATCCGCTGATCCACCATACCCGGCCCGATGGCACGCCTTATCCGATCGAAGAGTGCCCGATGCACCACAGCCTGACCCAGGGCGAGATCGGTAACCAGGACGACGAGGTCCTGTGGCGAAAAGATGGCACCTCTTTTCCCGTGGAATACAACAGTGTCCCGATCCGCAAAGACGATTCAATCACCGGTACCGTGGTTGTGTTTCGTGACATTAGCGAACGCAAGCAGGCCGAGGAGGCGCTGGAATTTGAGAAAAGAAGATTTCAGACCTTATTGGAGTCTGCTCCGCTCGGTATCGTGATGATTGGTAAGGACAACGCTTGGGAATATATTAACCCGAAGTTCAAAGAAATGTTCGGTTATGATTTGAAGGATGTTCCTGATGGGAAACAATGGTTTAGGCTGGCATACCCTGATCCTGATTACCGCCGGCAGGTTATCACCGCATGGATCGAAAAGGCAGACAGCGCGGAGGTGGCAGGAGAGCTCATTGATGTAGATTTTAAGGTGCGCTGTAAAGACGGAACGGAGAAGGTTGTATCTTTTAAGATGGTTCTACTATATACGGGTGACCATTTGCTGACCTGTGAAGACATTACGGAACGAAAAAAAGCAGAAGATGAACTGAAAATTGCCAAAGAAACTGCAGTTGAAGCAACAAAAGCCAAGAGTGACTTTCTTGCGAATATGAGCCATGAAATCCGCACGCCCATGAATGCCATCATGGGTATGACGCATTTGGCCTTGAAAACCGATCTTACCGCCAAGCAACACGACTACCTCAAAAAGGTAGATATCTCCGCCAAATCCCTTTTAGGTATCATCAACGACATCCTGGATTTTTCAAAGATCGAAGCCGGCAAATTGGACATGGAGTCCGTGGACTTTCAGCTGGAGGATACCCTCGACAACATTTCGACGCTCGTTGGCATCAAGACCCAGGAAAAAGGACTGGAACTGCTTTTTAAGACCGATCCATCCGTGCCGACGGCGCTTGTCGGTGATCCTTTGCGCCTTGGACAAATTCTCATTAATTTATCAAACAATTCCGTCAAATTTACAGATACGGGAGAGATTGTCGTCTCCACCGAATTGATCCAAACCGACGACACGCAAGTTACATTAAAATTTTCGGTGCGGGATACCGGCATCGGCATGACTGCGGAACAAGCCGCCAAGCTGTTTCAACCTTTTGCGCAGGCAGATTCCTCAACTACCCGAAAATATGGCGGCACCGGACTGGGATTAACCATCAGCAAAAGATTGGCAGAGATGATGGGTGGGGAAATCTGGGTGGAAAGTGAGTCCGGTCAGGGCAGTACTTTTAGTTTTACCGCCAATTTCGGTCTGGGAAAAGACAAGGCCAAGAAAAAATTTAGGCCCTCACAGGATCTGCGGGGCATGAAGGTTTTGGTGGTGGATGACAATGCCACCTCAAGGGACATTTTTCAAGAAATGCTGGAATCTTTTTCTTTTGAGGTCATCCTGGCGGCCTCTGGTCAGGAAGGATTAACGGAGCTGGAAAAAGCATCGGAGAGCCAGTCCTTTGAATTGGTCATTATGGATTGGAAGATGCCGGGTATGGATGGAATTGAGACATCGAAGCGAATTAAAAACCATACGCATTTGAGCAAAATTCCAGCCATAATTCTGGTAACCGCCTACGGCAGAGAAGAGGTCATGCAGCAGGCCGATGAGGTGGGGCTTGAGGGCTTTCTCCTTAAACCGGTCAGTCCTTCGATGCTTTTTGACGCCACCATGCAGGCCTTTGGAGAGGCAGTGCCGGAGATCTCACGGATAACGCAAAGAAAAGAACAGGAAGCCGAAGCTTTAAAACACATTCTGGGAGCACGGTTGCTGTTAGTAGAGGATAATGAAATCAACCAGCAAGTGGCCAAGGAAATTCTTGAGGGCGCCGGTCTGAATGTTGCCATAGCAAATGATGGCCAGGAGGCAGTCAACGCGGTAAAGGAAAACAATTATGACGCGGTGCTCATGGATATCCAGATGCCGGTGATGGATGGATACAATGCCACTCGCAAAATACGCGAGTGGGAAACAGAAGTCAGAGAACAGAGGACAGAAGACAGAAGTCAAGACTCAGCACCCAGTCCTCAGTCCTCAGAACTACCAATCATAGCTATGACCGCCCATGCCATGGCCGGTGATGAAGATAAAAGTTTGCAAGCCGGAATGAACGGCCATGTCACCAAACCCATTGATCCGGACCAGTTGTTTGCTACCCTGCAGAAATGGATCCAACCGAGTGAAAAACGAGTCCAAGTCCAGCAACCGGAAATTCCTGTCGATCGTCCTGAATCGGACAAGGCGGTACCGGAAGAAGATGAGCTTCCGCAATCTCTGCCAGGATTTGATTTGCCATCAGGCTTAGAGAGATTGCAAGGAAACAAACGTCTTTACAGAAAACTGCTGCTCGATTTTGGTACCAATTACACAGGGGTAGCCGGTGAAATCCACAAGGCGTTGGATTCAAAGGATCTGGAGCAAGCCCACAGCTTGATTCATAACCTTAAAGGATTGGCCGGTAATCTTTCCGCCATAGATCTGCAAGCGGCTTCCGTGAATCTTGAGAAACTCGTCAAGGGAGTTGGAAAGAAAACCCCTCCAGCCAAGGAGTTGAAGTTGAAATTCTCAGAGCTTGAAAATGCCCTCAACCAAGCGCTGGAATCGGTGCAGAGCCTAGGTGCATCCGCAGAAGAAAATGTTTTTAAACTATCCGATGAAGAGATTGCAGCCGTCCCTGCTGAATTAGCTCACGATATTTCCAAACGCATTCGCAATGCGGCGGAAATGGGAGATGTCACGACGTTAAATGCCATCGCAGAGGAAATTAAGGAGCACTCAGATTCCTGCATACCGCTTAGCAAACAGATTGTTCGATTGGCTGAAGACTTTGACCTGGATGGGATTCAAAAATTAGCTGAAGCATTAGATGCATGTGGACTATCCTGACTTTTGGATTACGCAACGAAATCCATAATTTTACTGAATTGTGGATTACGGCTATAAGTCCAACCTTTTGAAAAAGTTCACCTTTCGTTCGCCAATCTAAAATTTTTCGTACGTTCTCAATGATTCGATACAGGCACGCATGACACAATAAATTAGGGCTCAAAAAAGTGTGTATTTGCCATGGCTAATCTGCAAAATCATAAGCCGCAAATGAGAAATGTTTTTTCCCTATGTCGGAACATGCTTTAGCATCTCCCAATAACACTTGCGATATCACTTTGAAACATGTACTTTGGGCAGGATTGAAATTATGGTAAAATTCGGCCTGCAAAGGGCAGTAAATTTTGTTCTGTCTATGATGATATCACAACATTGCCCGAACCTTTGATTATCTCAATATATCACCAGTCTGAATTTCCTTGACATCCAAACTATACTTTTTTAGTATGGAATCGGTGCTTTTGAAATTGAATTGAATAATGTTGCGCTAATGTTCTGCACCATTCAGGGTGGCTCTTCGGAGTCACCCTTTTCATTTTGTAAGCCTATATCATGCTGGAATCCATCCCCTAATACAGTGCTCACTAATTTTATATTGCATGTAAATGTAAGATCGATATAGTTTGGTTCTGGATAAGTACTGTATAACATATGGGGAGGCTGGGCTATGAAGGATCTGATCACTGAAATTGTACAAGCACTTGTTGATCAACCGGATGAGGTTTCTGTCAAGGAATTTGGAAGTGGTGACACCAAAGTATTGGAAGTAAGAGTTGCAAAGACGGATATTGGAAAAATCATTGGCAAACAGGGCAGAACTGCCCAAGCAATCAGAACTGTATTGAGCGCTGCTGCTGGAAAGACTCGGCAACGATACATATTTGAGATTGTTGAGTGACAGAATATCACCTCACACATTTCAAACCAATAGTCACTCATTCGTGATCATTGTGCTGAATTATAAAGCCCAAAAATTGTTATGATATCATCAGAAATAGGGATGATATCGCAAGTTTCCCGTTTTGGTGATATTCTCATCAGTAGTTTGGTGTTATTTGGTTTTCTGGCAAATTATCTGTAAGTTGACTTTTTTAGAGGCAGCTTTAGAAAACCGTGGCTTTATCTAATTAAGTAGATTCTTCTTTAATCTCCCTCATTCATCACATCATTTCCAATAACTGTTCCATAAATCAGCTTGACAATTATTACCACTATGTGGCATTAGGGAAGCAGTGCTTTTTCACTTTGAACTGGAATAATCATCTCCTTTTAGATTTAAGCTCCCTCTTGAACGATCCTCTCTGTTGAAAAAGAATCTGGTTTCCATAAATCTTTGTTTTAAAATTTAGGCAAACATTAAATAACCTTAATTTCGTGTTAATCTCGCGCCTGAGGATTTTCATTAAATAATTGAATCTGTTTAATATTTAAATGTTAATCTTTTTCGTTTATTTGACGTTTCCACATGTTGAGCTGCAGCTGATAGCTCTACACAATCTAGATTCTCGTCTAATCCGCTTTCGATAAAGCGAGTTCTTATCAATTCAATAATTGGAAGATTAGGTATTTTTTATCTCAAAATTTCATTCAATATCCCGTGAAGGCGATGGGGAAGGTCTTCGTACCGGGTGACGGAGAAAGTTTTCCCTCCACCTTGGCTGGCCATCTTTCTACACAAATCCTCGTCCACGTTGTAATCTTCGGTCTTCAATACGTATAACTTACGGAACTTGGCAGCCCAGGGGAGAGGATAGCCCCCTTCCGTATATTTTCCATCGGTTATAAGAATCCCAACCTTTTCAGGCTTAGTTCCTATGGAAAGCTGATAAAGCCCCTTCTTGAGGGCGTCCTCGATATTGGTAAAACCTGTCGCAGGTGCATTTAGTATACGTCCAACTAATCTCTCAATGCTATCCGCTTTCTCAATATGTTTGATAACCGAAGCGGAACTCTCAAAGAGAATAAGAGCCATATCCTTAAGCTTTAACTTCTTCGCAAGAACCGCTGCAGACAGCCCCGCCCAAGCCAATTTCCTTCCGGTCATGGATAGGCTCGTATCCATCATAAGAGCTATGTTGATCCGCCTACCCTCCTTTGTCTCGAGGATTATGTCCCTGGGATCTGGGATATCTTTTCCCAGAATGTTCTCTAAGGTCTCTTCAACATCCAACTCGCCCCAGGTTCTCTCAGACAGATCTATCTTTTTCTTTTTTGCAGCAGGTTTATTAGCCCCGAGGATATGGGCCGCTTTCTCCAAAACAGCCTTGACGGATATCTCAAGAAGTTTCCTTTTTACCTCCATTGGTAATCTGTTTTTAATTCTGTGATACTCCTCGGCGACGCTCCATGCTTTATCCTCGCCTTCGTGGATATCACTCATGTACCTCTCTATTATCTCAAAGGGCGTCCCCTCTAAATCCGAGGATTCCCCTTTATTCATATACCTGATCTCAGAGACCTTTTTCCCAGATGAATCACTCTCTAGCTTTTTTTTTAAAGTCGTCTAATAACTCACTGAGGATCTCATTCGCTCCATCCAGGGCATCTTCTTTAAGCTCAATTCGGGTGGGAAGGGCAAGAAGTGCTGCCTCGGCTAATGCAGAAGATCCATCTATCTGTTTAGCTATCTCGGCCATGCTTATTGCCGCTCTGACACTAGCTCCCCTCTTTATCTTGGGATGTTCCCTGGTAGCCTGGGTTATCCAAACCGCACCAGAGATCAATTCTAAATCATCTACCTGGGTGTTTACCTGGACGATTTGAACCTCTTCTTCAAAGGATTGATAATCCAGACGGATTAGCTCAAAACGATCTCTCAAAGCTTCACTTAAGTTACTCGTAGCTACAAAATCCTGAGGGTTCTGGGTGGCTATTACCTGAAAATTGTCTCCTGCATGGACGGAACCAATCTTGGGTATAACGATTAATTTTTCATCCAGTGCCGGAAGAAGAACGTTTTGAACAGATTCAAGCATTCTGTTCAGCTCGTTTATGAAAAGTATCCCCCCAGCCTGCATCGCCTGAGTAAGAGGCCCGGGGATAAATGCGTCCTGGATATATCCTACTTTTAACACTAAAGGTGGATCAAACCAGCCTGTAAGCTTCTGTTCGTTATACCTTTCGTCTCCATCGATTCTGAAAATCTCTCTCTCCAAAAATCTTGATATTGCTATAGCCAAGATGGTTTTGCCCACACCGACAGGTCCCTCCAGGAGGAGGTTTTTACCAGCTTTTAGGGCTGCCAGAGCCAATTTTATCTCGTTCTTTCGGTTGACTATCCCGTGGTCTCTCTGTATTTTTTTGGCAACTCTTTCCATGCAGTTTTACTTTTTCTCCTTCCCAAAGGGGAGTTTCTTTATAAAAAATTTAAGCGCTGCAAGTAGCTACCAATAATATTTTGTCACTTCTACCGCCAACAGGTCCCAATTTTTGTTTTAAGAGTTTCCTGACTTAAGCACGGGGAAAATAATTTCTACTAAAATAGTTAAATAATCTCAATTTGTCAACGGATAGAAAAACCCCAAAAACCGACATTGAGATTAAATGAGGCATCCTTGCAAGCCGTAGGGCTCCAAATAAATGATCTTTCAGTTTCCTATCAGGCTGTCTTAGCCTCTATTTGCTTTATATTTGCTAAATGACTGGCAATTGGGCCTATGCGGGCATACTGATCCTGTGCTATTACGATAACCGCAGAATCTACTCAATTTTTCTATGTGTTTACAAACTGCCAGCTCCGCAAGCGTATCTGCGAAAACAGCTGATAGTAACTGCGACGAACCTTCAAAAATACCCGGTTGGAATGATCAACAATCTTTCCCGCTGTCTGATACAGTCGCCACCGACCATCTGAATCTAATTGAACTTTACATTCTCCACAAAACCCTCTCCCTTGAAAGCTGCGCTTACCTTTGATATCTATGCATATCACAAGTTTCCTGTTTTAGTGATATTCTCAGAGACTGTCGAAAAACCCTAAATCTATGAATTTGATGCTTGTAAGTTATTGATTTCATTACATGCGAAATTGCTAAAATCGCCATTATTTGACTTTTTCGACAGTCTCCCAACTAATCAAAGGTTTTTAAAGCCATAAAAATGTTGTGATATCGTCAAAAACGGTATGATATCACAAGTTTCCCGTTTTAGTGATATTCTCAATGTATCACCACCTGCCGCAACACCGGAATATCTGCCAGATAAATATATTATTGACACGAATGTCTGTTTTCAGGTATTAGATAGCCTGTTGTGCGCTTCCTGAAGCTCAATTTCACACTAAAACTCATCAATACTCGCTACTATTCATATTCGCCTTTTGAGCGACACCTCTGGTTCTAATTTGCCTTTCGCGCTGAAGTAGACACCCATTTCCATTTAAACTTTAACCTAACAATTTAGGTGAAGACGAAAATGGAGAAATCCCTCAAAATGTGCCTAACGTCCTCCTGACAGGATGTTGTTTATTCTGTTAGGAGGTCACCTTGTTAATAGATAATATTTTTCCATATGCAAGCCTTCAGATGAGGAGATGTGATCATGAGATTTTGTATGAATAGAATTTTCATTATATCCAGTATCGCACTGATCGTAATGATGGGCGCTTTAAATAGTAGTGAAACCTACGGTGAAAACAATATTACGATGACGGATTTATTAGGTACTTGGCACCAGTATTCGGATATTCCTTGGGCTATTCAATTTAATGAAGACGGAACCTTCCGTTCCGCACATACAGTTCTAAGGCTTGAGAAAGTCTCCAAAGACGAGGGTCGATTTCAGCTTGAAGGAACATCACTGACTCTTATTTCAAATGATGATTTCGAAGGTTCTTGCAAAGGGTTGGAAGGCCGCTATAAAGTAGAGATTATAGAATATGGTAGACTCTTATTAAAAGAACAAGAGGATCAATGTTTGGAAAGAAAAGAAGTTTGCAGTTCACCTTGGATCAAGGTTTTACACTGAAATCACATTTGCAAATGTCGACATTGATTCGGTTAATGGGGTAAAAGTGAAATTTCAAACCGCCCAAACGTGAAAATCATGGATTTTATCCGCTCAAGTTGAAGTAGATGTGGTGATATTTTATAGATGCTCGTCTTTAGTATTTTTCTATTGGCAGAGTCAGAAATGGCTCTGCCTTTGATACCTGCTCTGCAATAAAAGTACCCTTTCAAAATTGCGGATATCTCCAGAGACTGTCGAAAAACCCTAAATCTGTGATTTTGATGTTTGTAAGTTATTAATTTTATTACATGCGAAATTGCTAAAATCGCCGTTATTTGACTTTTTCGACAGTCTCTCAATAAATCACAAGTTGATATCACCTTGAGATCCATAGCAAGGTATCTGTATCAATAGTCCACGACAATTCATATAGTTTCCCACCTATTCCATTCCTTTTCTATTCCTTCCAGTGCTATTTCAGGAATAGCCCGTGCATGTTGAAAATAGGAAGAATTAATTAATCCGTTCGGATCAACTTCTAAATATTTTCTTCAATTTTCAAAGAACAAATTTACTATACCCAACCCTGTTATGGCTATTTTTCAGGAAGAATTAATTAAAAATTTGCATATTTTTGACCTAAATCAATTTGTTTTTTTTACAATATTTTTATAAATTTATAAAGTGGATTATTTTATGCCTAGGCCGAGTTACATCTCATATTCACTCCTCATTATTCTCTCAGTTATTGAAATTCTTCAATTCGGCCGCTCCTCAACATCTAACTTGCATTTCCTGGTGGAATAAATTCCGGTTTTCGTGAAATATCAGTATAGAAATTTAGGATCTTTTTAGGGATAAAACGCCATGAAAGTCTCAACAAAACTTTATTTCGGAACCGTTTTGCAGTTCGTGGTTGCGATATCACTTGTCGTCGTTGGTCTCTACATTCAGGAAAAGCAGAATCATGACAGTGTTGTCATCAATCTGGCTGGACGTCAACGGATGTTAAGCCAGAAAATGACCAAAGAGATACTTCTTTTTTCCCAAGGCGTTTTTCCCGCTGAAAAGGTTCTCAACACCATCGACGTGTTTCATCAGACATTGAAGGCGCTCACTTACGGCGGAAAAGCACCTCTTAACTTAGTTCGGACAAAATTCACAACACTACCGGCACCTGAAACCAACGCAGTAGTAACACAACTAAAAACGGTGGAAGCCATATGGAGTTTGTTCAGTGAAAATGCCGAAAAATATTTGAAAGAAAAGAAAGCTTCATCTCTCGCGTACTTAAAGGACAATAATGTATTATTCTTGCAAGAAATGAACAGAGCTGTTTTTCTGATGGATGAAGAGGTCGCAGGCAAAGTTGCATCATTGCGAAAATTTCTTCTATGGGGGTCAGTAATTTTATTCCTTCTATTCCTTTTTACCCTTTTCATCGTCAGAAAAAATGTTCACATCATTTTTGAGGAACTTAAGCGATCCTATGAAAAAGTGCAGCGCCTAAACCGAGCAAAAGACTGCGTAATTCACCACCTTTCCCACGAGCTGAACACGCCAATCTCCATCTTGGACGCCTCATTACGCCTGTTGCAAAAGAGACTCGCCGGTATTGAGGGACAAGAACAGGGCTGCCAAAAGGTTCTGATTCGGGCTCGGAGAAACCTGAATCGGCTGCTTGAAATGCAATATGAAGTCGAAGACATGCTGCGGGGAAAAGAATACAAGAGCTATTATATGCTTTCTTCGATGTTGGACGCTTGTGCTGACGAATTGGAGGTGTTGGTATCCGAAGAGCTTGGTGAGGAAGACATTATTCATCGATTGCGTCAACGGATTGATGAGATCTTTGGGCCGCGAAAATCTATCTCAAAA
>PVMK01128298.1_pt1 | contig 52531 bp, 49 predicted proteins | sample 1853481 | NCBI WGS metagenome assembly PVMK01 (sample SAMN08533507, study PRJNA380276) | Marine sediment metagenome, whole genome shotgun sequencing project.
TCGCATTTGCCGTAAAAGAACGCGAGGGGGCGCGTCGCAGTGCGCATGAGAAATCGTTTCTCCAACAAGTTGGCGAATCTACACTGGAAGCGCGGCAATCCACCCTGGAGCTGATGTCCTTTCTTGGTGAGCTGTTTCAGTCCTTCGGCCGCTTTTTTCGAGGGCGTGCCACCTACCTGAAATCTGATGTCAGTCAATACATTCAGGAGGCCGGTGTTGAGGCTTTTCCTATTGTCAGCCTGATCAGCTTCCTGATCGGCATGATTTTTGCCTTTGTCGGCGTCATGCAGCTGAGCATGTTTGGAGCGGGCCTCTATACCGCAGACCTCGTGGCCGTGGCACTGATCAGAGAAATGGCCCCGATCATGACGGCAATTATCATGGCGGGTCGCACTGGCGCTGCATATGCCGCGCAGATCGGCACGATGAAAGTCAATGAGGAAATTGACGCGCTGACCACGCTGGGCATTAATCCGATCGACTTTCTTGTTACGCCACGGGTCATCGCACTGATCATCATGATGCCGCTACTGACGGCATACGCCAGCCTGATGGGAATCATCGGTGGCATGGTTGTCGGACTGACAATGCTCGATATAAGCATGGTCCAATATATACGGAGCAAACCATAAATGCTGTCTCGCTCAACAGTTTATTCGGCGGGCTGTTCAAATGCATTATTTACGGCAGTCTTGTGGCATTGGCAGGATGTCAGCAGGGCATGAACTGCGGCAGCAGCGCTTTGGCGGTTGGGCAGGCAACCACAAAGGCCGTGGTGATGGGTATCGTGTTGATCGTCGTCAGTGCATCTATTCTTACCATTATCTACATTAATCTCGGCATATAAGATGAGCATTGCGCAAACCCACATAGCAGCTACTGATGTCACCATGGCCTATGGAGATTTTCTGATTCAGAAAGACCTGAATTTCACAGTCAATCGCGGCGATATTTTTATTATCATGGGCGGCAGCGGCTGCGGTAAAAGCACATTGTTAAAACTTATGATTGGACTTAAAAGCCCGACAACCGGCGACATTACCTTCGACAACAAAAGTTTCTGGAAAGCACCCGGTGACGAACAGGAACTGATGAAAAGAAAGTTCGGCACGTTATTTCAGTCCGGTGCCCTATGGAGTTCCATGACCCTGGCCGAGAACGTAAGCCTCCCACTGACCCAGTACACCGACCTGAACGAAACTCAGCAGCGCGAAGTTGCTGCTTATAAATTGTCACTCGTCGGACTTGCCGGCTTCGAGGACTTTTATCCCAGTGAAATATCCGGTGGGATGAAAAAACGTGCCGGGCTGGCGCGAGCCATGGCTATGGATCCGGAAATACTGTTTTTCGATGAGCCCTCGGCAGGACTGGACCCCATCAGCGCCAAGCTGCTCGATGACCTGATCCTGGAACTTCGCGAAAGCCTCGGCACAACGTTTGTGGTTGTCACGCATGAACTGGCCAGCATATTCGCAATCGGAAACAACTGTGTATTTCTCGACGCCGATACAAAAACACAACTCGCCACCGGCAATCCGAAGCAACTCAGGGACCACCATCCTAATTTCGTGGTCCGCAATTTTCTCCAGCGGGGCACTGCGAAACAGGAGAGCGATGCGGCATGAGCAAGAAATCAAACCCGACCCTGATTGGCGCTTTTGTTATCGGCGCACTGGCGCTTCTGACCCTGGCCGCCTTGCTGTTTGGCGGGTCAGAACTTTTAGTCGACAAAACCCGGGTGGTGAGTTACTTCCCGAGATCGGTTAACGGACTTCGCATTGGCTCCAATGTGACTTTCCGTGGTGTCCGGATCGGCTACGTTCAGGACATCCAGTTGCAGGCAGATGTCAACACGCTTGAGTCGGTGGTTCAGGTCACAATGGAATTACTGCCGAACCAGCTTGTTTTAACGAGGAAAGGCAGGGTCCTCGAAGAACATGAAGAGCCCGAGGACCTGACACTGCAGGATGTCGTGAACGCAGGCCTCAGGGCCATGCTGGATGTGGAAAGCATTGTAACCGGGCAACTTCTCGTTGATCTGGATTTTCGCCCTGATACGGCACCGATCTACCGCAGTGAAAACGCTCCCTATCTCGAGATTCCGACTATCCCTTCGAACATTCAGGAAGTGCTAAAGAACGTGCAGCGATTCATCTCCGATGTTCAACAAAATATCGATATAAAGAAACTTGCGAAAAGCGTTGGGAGCATTTTGGACGGCCTCGATGAACTCTCCAATTCAGAGGATCTCCGGGAATCGCTGGCCGGCATCAACCGAATTGTCAACGACAGTGAAACCCAGGAGCTTTCGGCCTCTGTTCAGGCTGCGCTTTCAGATACTCGACGTGTTCTGCAGGATACCCGGTCACTCGTGAACAATGCCGACGCCCGGATCGGGCCACTCACGGATGAACTGATGAACGCGTTGAATAAACTTGACAGCACTCTGTCGGCCGGCGAAGAAGCACTGTCCAGTGCGTCTTTGCAAATGAAAGGCGACACGGAACTGGCTTTTGAGTTGACCAGAACACTGGATGAATTACAGGGGGCCGCGCGTGCATTGCGCATATTCCTCGACTATCTGGAACGCAACCCGGAATCCCTGATTCGCGGCAAGCAGCCCTAGGAGTTCGATATGAAATTAGCACCGATTGTGATCGCCGCCGCACTGCTCCTGAGCGCGTGCGCCTCGTCACCCAACGTACGCTTTTATACTCTCGATACCATGCCGGCAGTTGCCGGCGTGGAAACCACGGGTAAAACAATAGGGCTGGGGCCGCTGCGAATTCCCGACTATTTGAAACGGCCGCAAATCGTCACCCAGATATCAGGCAGCCAACTGGCTATCGCTGAATATGCTCGCTGGGCCGAACCGGTCGAGCGTGTCTTTGCTCGAACACTTGCCATCAATATTGACACCCTGCTTGACTCAGCGATCGTCATCCAATTCCCTTACAGCGCAATGTTAGAGCCTGACATCCGGGTCGTCGGGCGCGTGCAGCGTTTCGATGTAGACGAAACAGGCACTGCTATTCTTGACATCCAATGGGGTGCAGGTGATGGCAAGGGCGCAAATTTGATTATGCTACGGCGCGGCATCTATAAAGCGCTTGCAACTGACCCGAAAGATTACGGCAGTATTGTGCGCGCACTCAGTCAGACGGTCGAATTGCTGAGTAAAGATATGGCCGTGGCGCTGTCACCACTTCTGTAATCCTGCCACATATTCTTAAACTACTGGTTGGCCTCCCGGACACTCTTGACAAATTTTTCAAAGCGCAGATCAAAGTCCGTCTCATATTCCGGGGTAACGGCATCACAACTGGCCACCCGCTGACCATACAACACACTCGTCTCACCGGTACCGTCATCCGTGGAGATAAGAAGCTGCCGTGCGTAGACGGCAGGGGTAATGTCGAAATCATTGTTTAATATAAATTCAACAACAGGTTCTTTGTCGTCTTGCTGCAGCTCCGCTTCGCTGATCGAAAAGCAGAATACCCGGCTGTGATATTCTGATCCGGCCATTTCAATGATTGGCAGACGCCCGTAATCGATCGTACCGGCCGGCGCGTCGGTCGTTTCGACTTCAATCACAAGAAACTGGTCTTCATTAAAGTAACCCGCCTTCGACGTCAGCAGGGTTTCACCCATCAAGTGTTCAGTATCATGCACCGGCTCACCGCTTCTGGCGCCACCGGGAACAGGAATCGTGACGCTGAAAGGCCCGGACATGATAAGCCGGTTATCGTCATCAAAAGCCAGATAAGCATGCCCTTGAGCAAAAACAGTTGATGCAAAAACACCAGATGCAAAGACAAATATGCCTATCAAAATAGTAAGGGCTCTCATTTTCTTCTCTCCGAGTGACAACGATAACAAGCATTTCCAGATAACTAATGTCAATCAATCTAATATCAGAACCGGATGCACTGATCGACATCCGGTACTATACCAAGATTAAAAGGGCGGTCGTAGAACCGTCATTATTCTTCTTTTAAAAACTGCCTGACCAGATGCGCCACTACAATTATTTTCGCCGGATGGCCATAAAAATGAGCCGTATGATAATTAGTCGTCTTTGCCCAGGTTTCCCAGCGCTTTTCGAATCTTCGAAAGACCGGCAACAGCCTCGGCTTCGAATTTCTCAAACTGTTCACCAGCCTCATGGCCCGCCTCACCAATCCGAATACGTAATTCATCAAGGCCCTTGCGCAGCGCCTCTTTGCCTGATTTAAATTCATCGCGATGCTCAGCTCGAAATAACGCAAACTGAAGCTCCGCGGCCTCCAGTTCCGCCCGCAGACGGTTCGCGATACGGATAAACGTGGCTGTTTCTTTCGCCAGATCATCCTCAAGACCTGACTCGGCACTGTCGAAACTCGACTCGATCCGGACTATCGCATTATGAATATTCTTTTTTTGATCGTGGTAAAGATCACGAGTTTCCGCTTGTCCCAGCGCTAGTTGCACCCGAAGATGATCGACTGCAGCCCGAAGATGCTGCGATGCCTCGGCTGCCAGCCGCGGTGACGCGGCGGCAATTTTTTGTAATTGATCGGCAGCAGCGCCGAGGTGCTCTTTTTGCAAATCGATTCTTCTGTTAGTTTCTTCGCGGGTTGCCTCGAACTGCGCTTCAAGCGCATCGGCGCGTGCATCGAGCGCTTCTAGCCGGGCATCCAAAGCCTCCCGAAAGTCCTTTACTTTTGACATTGCCATATCTCCATTCAAGCTTTCCAGTTTTTTAAATATTGAGCCCATTTATCGTCAACAAAATCAAAAATGCCGGGGGCGCCTTGTTCGAGAAGATCACGATTGAGCGGTGCCCAGCTTTTCGGTCCGCCTTCACTTTCCAGCTGACGCGTGGCATCGATTACCATCTTGCTCGACAGACCCCACTTGCCGCGACTGGGATCGGGCATCATCATCTGAGTCTGCGGGATCATCAGGCTCGCAGATGGTTGCCAGCGCGCGCCCAGTGCATGAAGAATTTCGCTCGGCTCAAGAATATTGATATCGCTGTCCACGACGATGACAACTTTATTCAAGCCGGCGTTAGCTGCCAGCAACTGACCCGCAGCCATGCCCTGCCCGGGCAGACTCTTGTCAATGCTGATCGCAACAACCCCGTTGGCACCGCGGGGAGAATAAAACCCCGTCAGATTCGGAATCATCTTCTTGTACATGAAGTAATTCGATGCCACCTGCGGCGACTTGGGCATATCGCAGGTCAGGCCCGTGAACGAATTAAGAATCCACGGATTTTGACGATGGGTGACCGCCTTGATGTTCATAAAAAAGTTATTGGGCTTAACCGGGCCAAGATAGCCGTACATCTCTCCATACGGACCTTCGTCTTCAAACTCGTCCAGAGGTATTTCACCTTCGATAATAAACTCCGAATAAGCCGGCACGCGGATATCACAGGTCTCACACTTAACGACCTCCAGCGGACTGCCGCGCAGGCCACCGGCAAAAAACAGCTCATCTTCGAGATAACCGGCCATCTTCGTGCTGCTGGCGCAAAACGTCAGTGGATCAGGCGCCACCGCGATTGCTACTTTTGCAATCCGATCACCGCGCTTCTGCATGGCCTTGAGAATATTCCAGCCATGTTGACCGGGCTCCGGATTGACCCCGATCTTGCGCGGCCCCTTCACCTGGCATCGGTAAGTGCCTACATTGCTGCCGATCTCCGGATCCTGAATAAACACCGAGCCCATGTTGATATATCGTCCCGCATCGGCCGGATTACTTTTTAACCATGCGAAACGTTCGATATCAATATCATCGCCTGTGAGTATCACTTCCTTACAGGGCGCCTTGTCGGCGGCAATCGTCACGGGAGGGATTTGTCTCCAGACACCGCCATCGTCGAGCCGTGCCTCCATCGCTTCCATCACGGCACGGTACATGGCCTGATAGTCATCCGTGATGTTTTCCACGCCAAACAGCAGCGCTTCATCTGGCCAGCGTCCATATAGATTGGCGACAATCGGCCCTTCGAACCATTCGCCATTGAGCTTCATGCGCTCGATAAGAAAAGCCGGTGCATGCTCGATGCCGAACCGGTCAATCAGCCGATAGGCAAATGCCGTGATTTCGTAACGATCCTGGTCCATGGACCCAACACGCAACAAGCGCCCGTGGTCATCCAGAACCCTGGCATAATCGCGGACGGAATCGAAGCAAGCTGTGTGGCCTGATTGCGCTGCTTTCGGGACAGTCGCGCTCATTTATTATTACCCTTTGACTATTATTATCCTTGGTCGTTACCTTGGGTCGAACCACAACGCGGTCAAATCCATAACAGTCATAACAGTGTACTCCCGTATGGATACCGTGGCTCAAAGAATGGTGGGACAATCCGCATATGAAAATTCTTGGACGCATATTAAAGGGCTTCGGTCTCCTGATTCTCGCGGGCTACATCGGCCTCGTCATCTACGCCTACTGGCCCACGGGCATCGAAGAGGTACCGGCCCGGGAACTTGCCGGACCTGACGATCACTTCGTGGATGCAGACGGACTTGAGCTGCGCTACAGAATCTACGGGGAAGCCGGTCCCGACCGGCCAAACCTGGTGCTGATACATGGTTTTGGCAACTCGCTGCAGTCTTTCCGCCTTTTAGCACCGCTGCTGGCCGGTGATTACCATGTCGTCACCGTTGATCTTCCGGGCTTTGGGTTATCGACGAAGCCCGTAGAACACGATTACCGCAACGCCAGCCAGGCGAAAGTCATCGGCAATTTCATCCGGGCGCTGGGCTTCGAACAGGTCATTATTGGCGGCCACTCGCTCGGCGGGGCGATTGCTTTGCATGTCGCCATCAATGAACCCGAGGTTAACGGTCTGATTCTGTTTAACCCGGGTATCATCAATACCGGTGTGCCGCCGATTGCAAAATACTATTTTTTCCCCATGGGACGACTGTCCGCTAAAATGTTTAGCGGTCGCGAATTTCGGACGGCAATGCTAAAGAGCTCTTTCGTTAACCCGGACATTGTTACCGAAAAAGTTATTGATGATTTAATGCTCGCAACCCGCACCGAAGGCTTTCTCACCGGCAGTACCAGCATGATGAATCAGTACTCCGACCCCACAGAGGCACAATTACTGCCAGACGTATCTGTACCAACACTGATTGTCTGGGGCGCCAGGGACAAAAACAAAACGCCCGAAGAACTCGAGCAGTTGCGGATCGGCATCAGGGACAGCCATGTCGCCGAATCTCCGGATGCCGGGCACTATGTCCATGAAGAAGACCCGGTCTTATCGGCGCAAGCCATCATTGACGAAAAATCACTCTGGCAATAGGCCTCGTTCGCCTGATGTGTCAGGTCGGCTCCGGCACCTGCACAAACTGGAAATAGACACCCAGAGCAACGGAAAGTCCGGCTCCGACCAACATGGTCAGATTGGACGACAGATTATAGGAAAGGCCACCCAGAATCGGACCGAAAACCATACCCAGTGTCGGTGCCGCAGCCAGCAGACCGGCGACTGCACCCTGCTCTTCGTGTGTCACGTTAAGCGACGCTGCAGCGTTCAGACCCGGCACGACAAGAGCAAATGACAGACCCATTCCCGCAAATGCCAGATATAGAAAATACAGGTGGTCGGCAAAAGCCAGGAGCAATAAATCCGCACCAAATATAAAAAATCCAGCTCTCAAAAGAATCCCGGGAGAAATCTTCCAGACCTGCAGCACAATAATCTGAAAAATCAGAGTCACGATGGCCATGCATAGCAAAGCGATACTGGCGACCTTGATCACTTCAGAGCGTTCTGAAATGCCGAAATGATCCTCGATAAAGAAAGCCGATATCACCTGAACCGCGGTGAAAATACCGAATATAACGAACCAGCCCAACAGATACGGAAACACGCGGCTGTCAGTAAATTTCAGCTTCACCGGAGCGCCCGAAGCCGCATGCCGTTCAGGCTCACGCAGACTCACCGAAGCCCAGACAGCCGCGACAATAGCCAGCGCTGCGGCAACATACATCGGGACCGTAGCACCGAAGGTGGCGAGAAACCCGCCAAAGGCCGGACCGATAATTGTCCCCAGCCCCCCCGATGCTGCGATCAGCGCCATGCCCTGAGAGCGGCTGGATTCATCTGTAGTATCGGCAATGTAGGCAGTCGCTGCCGGGTGTATCCCGCCGCACATCACGCCGTAGACCAGTCGCGCACCGAGCAGCAGCATGAATAATGGCATTGGTGCGAGCCAGCCCCACAGGCCGATCTGCAAACCAAACGCCAGCATCGAGTAACCGACGGCATAACCAACAAGGCCGATAATAAAAACCGGCTTTCGGCCCATCGACTGACTGGCATTTCCCCAGCGCGGCGCCGAGAAAACCAGCGCCATATTCGATGCTGCGATAAGAATACCGAACTGGGCCTCTGACAATCCGATATCACGAGCCAGCGGTCCGAAAATCACATATAAAAGAGACTGCCCCATCCCGTAAGTAACGAGACCAAAAAGCAATATCGATTTGTCACGGACAGCCGTGCTCATAATTTACTTTCCATGATTACCGGACAGACAAGCCTGCTACCCTCCAGCCGGATACGTTTGGCCGAACCAATACTGTTATGAACGCACCAGGGAAATAATCGACCGTGCCAATGCCGTCCTGTTAAAGATCAGGATCAGCGGGACGGAAATTTACAGCAAAGCACAGGCCGTGGCCAGTTGCCACGTTGCAGGAACACGCGCGACTGGCCGATATGCGGATTCAGGCGGTTTGCGGTCGCTCTGAACCCGGCGTTGCATCAGATGCCAATGCATCCAATTCCAGCGAATAAGGCAGAACTTCCAGGTGTTTTTCCTGCTCATGGCAGACTTTAATCTTGCGCCAGTAAGCTGGCTTCAGGATATCCTGGTGGTGAGCCAGAAAGGCCTCGCGGCAGCTGCCGCGGATACCGAGAAACTCCAGAAACTGTTCAGGAAACACATCGTCTGGCCCGACGTAAAACCAGGGTTCAGCGCGAAGCTCATCTTCTTCGAACCGCGCTTTGGGCAGATCCCTGAAATGACAATCGGTCACAAGACACAACTCGTCGTAGTCGTAAAAGATAACGCGGCCGTGACGTGATACGCCGAAATTCTTCAGTAACAAATCACCGGGAAATACATTCGTCCGCGCAAGGTCGCGAATCGCCTGACCGTAATCGACAATGGCACGGATGGCCGCCGCTTCATCAACTTCCTTAAGATAAAGATTCAGCGGCCTCAGACGACGCTCGATATAGCAATGATCAATGATCAGGTCGTCACCATCTTCGCGGCATGACAGCGCTGCATCAGCCAGCAATTCTTCGAGCAGCGCCGTAGAGAAGCGCGCCAGGGAAATTCGCAGGCGCCGGAATTCCTGAGCATCGACGAGTCGCCCCACCCTGTCGTGCTTGAACACAAACTGGTAGTTATCCATTACCTCGGCACGAGAAGCCAGTTTGGGCTCCGGAAACTTGTCACGAATGACCTTGAACACAACATCAGAAGACGGCATGGAAAAGACGATCATGACCATGCCGCGCTCACCTTCAGCATAATCAAATTGCTCTTTGGTCCTTTTCAGATGATTGAATAGCGTGCGATATCGCTCGGTTTTGCCTTGTTTTGCACGGCCCAGGACTGTATAGAATTCGCCGGTCGCCTTACCGGGCATGACAGATTGCAGGAACCGGACAGCTGCACCCACGGTTTCCAGATCTGCATGGAAATAGGAGCGTGAAAAACCGAACAGCATGCGCGCATCACTATCATCGGTAATCACTGTATCGAGCACGATACCTTCCGGCTCATTCTTGACGGCCAGTATCAATGGTTTCATCCAGCAGTCACCGACGATCCGGCCAACCAGAAAAGCTCGTGTTGCACGATAGAATACCGGCTGCAGCAATTCGACAGCATCAATCCGGGCAGACTCGCCGTGTTCAGCCAAGACGTCCTCAAGGGCAGAAACAAGTTTCTGAACACAATCTTTAACACTGACAAAGGGTTGGTCAGTATCAAACTCGGTCAGCATGGCCTCCGCCATGACTTCTATGGAATTGTCCATGCGATATTCCGTCACAGGAGGATCGCCGACACTTAGCATGGGCTCAAGATCCGGTGCAATAAACTCGACAACCGGGTTGACGCCAACCGTGTTAAATATAGTTCTCGTCAGTGAATTAAAAAAAGTTTTGAAAAATTCACTGTCTGCGTAACCATCAATACGTTTCGCAAACTCTATCTTGATTTCCTGCCAGGCATACTGATCGGCAATAGAAGAACCCATAGGTCCAACCAGCCTCGCAATACAACGCTCGGCACAGCGATCATAAAGATTGATGCGCTCAACCGTATCACGCTGACCAAGCTTCCATTCCCGGTCTTCGAAACGCCTGCGCGCCCGTCGTGTAATAGAGCGATATTCTTCGTTATAACTCTTAAAGGACGCGAAGATGGCCGCAGCCGTCTCCACAGCAAGGCTCTTGCGACGCGCCTTTTGCTCAACCCCACCGTCTGTTGCCCTGCGACCGGGAATCATTAGTCGCTGATCTTGGACTGCACCGCTGAGGTGACTGCTGCCGGAACGAACTGCTCACTCTCGGTGCTGCCACTCATGGCTGTCGTGGATGACTCACCACCGGATATCACCACCTGCACAGCGTCAAAATAACTCGTGCCAACGAAAGCCTGATGTTTTGCCGCACGGAAACCATGTTCCTCGCTTGCAAATTCCTTCTCCTGCAGCTGCGAGTAGGCATACATGCCCTCACCGTGATAGGCGCGGGACAGCTCGAACATGGACAGGTTCAGTGCATGCCAGCCGGCCAGCGTGATGAACTGGTAACGATATCCCATATCAGCCAGAGACTCCCGGAAGCATCGCAGCTCGGCCTCGGACAAATTGGCCTGCCAGTTAAATGACGGAGAGCAATTGTAGGCCAGCAACTGGTTGGGGTACCGCTCGTGAATGGCATCAGCAAAGCGCCTGGCTTCATCCAGGTTGGGCCGCGCTGTTTCACACCAAAGCAGATCTGCATACGGTGCGTAGGACAAACCGCGATCAATCGCCTGCTCAATGCCGGCATTAACTTCAAAAAAGCCGTCGGAAGATCGTGTGCCGGTCAGAAACTGATGATCGCGCTCATCATAGTCAGCCTGCAAAAGCCCCGCGGCATTCGCATCGGTGCGCGCAATAATGACAGTCGGTACATCCATAACGTCGGCCGCAAGCCGCGCGGCGACAAGTTTATTAATCGCGTCCTGGGTGGGAACCAGCACCTTGCCACCCATATGACCGCACTTTTTCGCCGAAGACAGCTGGTCCTCAAAATGCACGGCAGCGGCGCCGGCGCGAATCAGGTGCTTGGTCAGTTCAAACGCATTCAAATTGCCGCCAAAGCCTGCCTCGGCATCGGCGATAATCGGCGCCATCCAGTCAATGTCGCGATTACCATCCATATGATGAATCTGGTCGGTTCTCAGTAATGCATTGTTGATGCGCTCTACCATTTTCGGCACGGAATCTACCGGGTAAAGACTCTGGTCGGGATACATTTCACCGACGGAGTTGCCGTCACCGGCAACCTGCCATCCGGAACAGTAAATAGCTTTGAGGCCGGCCTGTATCTCCTGCACGGCCTGGTTGCCGGTCAATGCGCCAAGGGCTGCGACAACGGGTTCGGTTGTGACGAGGTGCCAGAATTTCTCGGCGCCCAGCCGGGCCAGGCTGTACTCGATATGCACCGAGCCTTGTAAACGCTCAACTTCTTCGGCCGTATACGGGCGGGTCACACCTTTCCAGCGGGGATTTTCACTCCATTCGTTGCGCAAACGCTCCACGGTGGCGTTTTTTCCGTTCTTCATCCTTGATTCCTCAATCGCATAGCGAAGGCACAGAACAAGCTCTGCTCAAATCGTGGCAGTAAGTCACTCATATTGCTTATGTTAAATCCCGTCCGAATATACCCGGCGCCTGCTCGCATCAATTTTACAGAAGCATCCTAAAGGGTTTGCGGACGGGAATACCGAGGCACAGGCCGCAGAAATCAGCGTCACCACTGAAACCAGCGCCCTCATTACGGTTACAGGGTATAGGTGCTGATATTTTTTTAGCCAGTATCGCTGAAAAATACCGATAATCACGGCGGTCAGGCAATTCCGCCAAGGTGAGCTGCGTAGTCACCAGGCGTGCCGGACGTGTGCCGCATAGTTCCCGGGCCGGCAACCACCACTGTCCCATCACTCGCACAAGCTGTCCGGACGACCTGGGTGCAGCATGAAGCACTTCTACGTTTTAGCTGAAGTATCGTAAATTAAGCAGAACAGCAGTGGGTCGGCAACACCGTTAACGTTTCCAGCCAGCATAATCTGGTCGGGACAACACACAGCGACCCGCCTGATGCTTGATATGCATGACTGACTGCCCGATACTCGGAATTTATAGCTGATCAGCATCGAAGCAACCCGGGTTTGGGTGGCAGCAGTCTGAATTTACTCACTACGTGGCATCCGATCAATGATCGCAATTACGCTTCCCTGGCAAAATACACTGACACCCCGGGCCGCACGACCCGCTTCGCTTCGAAGTCCCATTGATGTCCTGATAGCTCATACCAGGCATTTTCTGTGGAGTGCCCTGCTGGTGCTTACAGCATATTGTCTGCTCTGTGCCCCGGTGAAAGCTGACGGCCTGCCAATTGGTGATTTTGAAGCAACCTATGTCGCGAATGTTAAGGCCATCAGCGGCAAGCTTCGTATTTCCATGGAAAAAATATCGGATGACCGATATCGATTTTCCTACAACGTCCGGGCGGGTCGCTTCTGGAACTTCTTTTTCAGAGGAAAGCTCGAAGAACACTCGATTTTCGAGGTAAATGACGGGCGACCGAATACGCTGGAATACGAACTGCATAACACTATCGGCAGCAAACCGCGAAACGGCGAATATGTATTTGACTGGGCCGAACAGCGGGTATCGGGCTGGTACAAGGGTGAGGCAGTCGATTTACCCACGGAACCAGGGCTGATTGACCGCTCATTGCTTCAGCTGGTTCTTATGTGGGATTTGAAGAACGGCAAGCTGCAAGAAGAGTATTCAATACTGGACCGCGACGAAATCAGCCACGTGAAAGTCGTACGCGTCGGTGAAGAAATCATCCAGCTGCCGTCTCGCGCCAAGTATGAAACCGTGATTATCAGCCGTATCAGCCCGGATCAGGAAGACGTTTCAACAATCTGGCTGGCGCCAATGCTCGGTTATCTGCCTGTGAAGCTCGCACAATATACTGACGGTGAACAAGTCTTCGAAGCGGAATTGATTCGTCTTGAACTTTTACCCTAGACGCTGACACGGACTCTTGTCACCAACCCCTTTTCCTCCAACTTCAACACCTGGTAGCTAAGATCAGACATCCCTGACCGGCCTATCGTCCGCAGATAGCATTTCCAGATCATTTTCCGCTTATTGCCACGACGAATCCGGCGCGTACGGTAGTTTCTTTCCGATTCCGGATTATCCAGTTCCCCAAAGAGGCCCTGAAGATCTTCGTGTGGAACCAGGCCCTTCAACAGGCAACGGTAAAAAAAATCCTCATCCTGACTGCCCGAGCCCCAGTATTCATTATCAAATCCGTTCGCAGCATAAAACTGCTCTTTGAGAATAGAGATAGAACCGGAAAAATAGAACCCGGAAAATTCATTGACGGGGCGAAACGTCTTCGTCAGCCGTTTTACGAGTCGTAACGGCTGAGAAGGACATCCGTAGTCGGCATTTTGCGGGAACATATCGACATCGTGGATACAGAAATAATCTGCGTGTTCTGCGGCAAGATCAGCACCCACATTTATCATGCGTGCCCGGTTAAACAACTTGCCAGGAGCCTGATCCACGATATAAACACGGTATTGGATCGCCTGACTTTCAAACTGGCGCTGCAAGGCAGGCAACAATGTTGCCAGGTGCTCCTCCCGGTTGCGAAATGGGATAATAACAGCCAGGCGCTGCGTGGAATCGATCGAGAATTCAGCATCGAGCTGCCGCTTCGAAAGCACTTCTTTGCGTAGATTACCGGTTATTTTCAGCCGTTTGATCGGCACGGGTGTAAACCGGGCATCGCCGGGATCGTCTTGCAGAAGAGGGTCCTCACCAAGACGCTGTCGAAGCGGAAGTCGATCAAGAAACCACGTGGACATGCTCATGGCCGGCGCGCTCGGAAGCACTCGTGCCGATAATCAAACCCTGTCGATATACTCATCGGACCGATCTCTTTTGATTTTGCATTGCCGATAAGTATTTCAGCCGTCGCGACGGCTTGCCGCATAACGACACTGTGGTAGGATTTGCCCAAAATATCAACTGCCTGGCAGCAAATGAACACCACACAAAACAGACCGCTTATTTCCGGCACGATCATCACCTTTAACGAGGAAGATCACATTGAGGCCTGCATCGCATCGTTACAAACGGTGTGCGCGGAGATCATTGTTGTCGATTCGGAAAGCACGGACAGAACCGTCGAACTGGCTGCGGCTGCAGGTGCTCGCGTAATCAACCAGAAATATCTGGGAGAAGGCAGACAACGCGGCATTACGGAAGCTCATGTCGAGAATGACTGGATACTGGCACTGGATGCCGATGAGAGACTCGATGACGAGATGCGTGCGACCATTGGAAACATCTCCATGGAAGATCCGGAAATCGGATACGCGTTTAACCGAAAAAGTTTTGTCGGTCCGCACTGGATCGATGGCCCGGGCTTTTATCCGGATTTCATTACGCGCCTGTATAACAAGACGAAGTCAGGCTACGAGCAGAAATACGGCCATGCCGGCGTTGTCGCACCGCGCGTGAAAAAGGTGCCCGGCCACATTATCCACTACACGTACGACGACATGGCCGACTGGGTAACCAAGCTTAATCAGGTCACATCACTGGATGCCCGGGGCATGTATGAGAGTGGCCGACCGCCATCCAGTACAAAACCCATTCTGAGCGCACTGTCGGCGGGTTTTCGTCAGCTTATTCTTCGTTTTGGTCTGTTTCGTGGCGCAGACGCCTGGACCATTACGGCAACCAGCATGTTCCGCTCGTACCTTAAATACCTGAAGCTCAACGAACTGCACGAGAAAAATTCGGCAAAAGATAAACCCTGATCTACGACTGATCGGCGTTTTTACGCTTCTCTGCTTGCCGGCACACCGAGTAACTCACAATACAGCCGGTAGTGTTCTTCTACGGCATCCTCAAGGCGAAAACAGTCTGCAATGCGCTGCCTGGCTTTTCTGCCCATTTCCAGGCTCCGGTTACGGTCCGTACTCAATTCAAGTATCGCCCCGGCCAGTGCACGAGGATCACCGGGCGCAACCACCAGGCCGCTTTCGCCGGAAATGATCAACTCCGGACTGCCGCCGGTTGCGGTGACTACAGGCGGAACCGCAAGCGCCATGGATTCAATCACTGTTTTTGGCAGCCCCTCACGCTTGATTGCAGGCAGTACAGTGGCATCGCAAGCTGCGACAACCGGTAAAACATTGTCTGTATAACCCATAAAGTGAAAGCGATCCGGGCGACGGGTCGCCTGCACTTTTTGCTTGATCAAAGAGGAATCCATGCCGCCACCAAGCAACACAAAATGCACATCGGCATCGTCCGGAAGATAATCAGACGACTCAATTAATACCGGAACACCTTTCCGCGGCCTGTTATTCGCCACACAGCCTACAACAAATGCATTGTCCGGTATTTGAAAATTCTCCGGCCAGGGCGCCGGCTCAATATTTTCATACCAGCGAATATCGTGCCCTTTATAGATCGTCACCAGCTTTGACGGATCACGAACCTCTCGTTCCAAACTGGCTTTTACCGCTTCGGCCACACAGACGATCTTGTCCACGCGGGGGCTTAAATGGGTGAGATAACAAATCGGGTCGTAACGAGAGATGTTGCCGGTCTGCCCCCGATAGGTTACAACTTTGACCGGCAGGCCCAGCGAAGCAAAAATTGCATTCACAATGGCATTGTTGTTAAACAAATGAATGATGTCGGGTCGACTTTCTTTGAGCACTCGTCTGATCGCTCTCACCGCCTCAACGGAGTACTTGCCCGGCGGCACGTAGTCATGAATCGTAATACCCGAGGACGCCATATGCCGGGCGTAGAAACAATCTGCATGGGTCATGACTTCCACTGCAACGCCCCGTGCTTTCAGGCCCAGAATCATCTCTGCTTCGGGCCGAATATTGTGGACCGGAATGTCGTAATTGCCGATAAAAAGCACCTTCATGCCCGGCGATTGCACATTGCTATCCATAATGTACGCTTCAGGTGCTCGTCAATTCGGTTTTCGGGGTGATCTTTTTCGACAAGTGGTATTCACGAGCGATAATGGTCTGCCGCCTGCACTAACTGTTTTTTCACCATTTCACGCAAGTCGGCGGGTGCCAGAACTTCAACATCCGGACCGTATTTCAGAATATCCATGACGAGTTCCCTGGAATCGGAGTAAGGAACGCTGAGAATATAGGCGCCATCAAGCTCAAAATGCCCGTCCTGCCTGGAATGCCAGATTTCGCGAGATACCCATCTGGCACGCAACGATGAAAAACGCAGCACGGCTCGCTGGGTCTTTCGACCGGCAAATATTCCAAAACCGGCGCCAAGATTTTCGTCCAGCGTTTCCGGCTTGATTTCACGCGCTCGCTTGGAGAGCACGACAGCTTTGTTGATCGCGTCGACAGCAAATGTCCTAAGTGCCTTACGCGTATGGCACCAGCCATCCAGATACCAGTTATCACGGTAATAAATCATTCTCTGGGGAGAAACATCGCGTGTCAGATTTTCATTCCTGGCGCGGCGATAGTGCACGATACGCAAACGGCGCCGCGAAAGCAGCGCGGAAGAAATTGCCTGAAATGTTTCCGGCTCAATCGGGCGCACGCCCATCTGTAATATACGGATGCGGCGACTGACCTCGCCGGCCTGAAAATCGCCGCTGTCGAGGATCTGACGGATGCGATTCCTAAGCGGACGAACCTGCGGCCCAAGCAGGCCGGGCTGCAGGCGTTCGAGCAGTTGCTCCATCGTTAATAATGCGTGAACTTCCTCGGCGGTGAACCAAAGACCCGGAAGCTGAAACATATGCGCCGAAGATGCGTCTTCATCCAGCTTGTAACCGGCACGTTCACGGTCCCATACCACCGGCATGTTCATGCGGTCGCGCAGATATTCCAGGTCACGCTTGAACGTCGCCCGCGAGACCTCCAGTTCTTCCAGAAATACATCGCGCGGAACAATCTTGCGTTGAGTCAGCAATCGCTGAATTTTGTAGAATCGCTCGGTACGTTCCACCGTTTACTCCAGGCCGAGAATAAACTTCCAGTCGTCTTCAGAAACAGGCGTTATTGACAATCGATTACCCCGGCGAACGACCGGCATATGAGAAAGGGCAGAATATGTTTTTAATTCATCCAGTGAAATATGGCGCTTGAGTTTGCGCTTATAAGTCACATCAAATGTCAGCCAACGGGGATCGTCCGGATCGCTTTTCGGATCATAATAGCTGGATTCCGGATCAAACTGCACGTCATCAACATAAGGTTTTCCCGCAACCCGGACCACACCGGCAATACCCGGCTCATTGCAATTGGAATGATAGAAAAAAGCCAGATCACCCGTTTTCATTTCATCGCGCATCATGTTGCGCACCTGGTAATTGCGAACGCTCTTCCAGCGTTTCCGGCGGATCTCCTTCATCCTGTCGATACTGCAGACATCCGCCTCGGATTTCATCAACCAATGGGCCACGGCTTCTCCCCGTCCATTCGCTACCTATTACGAGTAAGATCAGACTATAGCATCGGCCCCGGATCAGCGGATATCATGTCGGGGCCATAAAGGAGGGGGAACATGAACGCGCTCAATAGCCTGGTCGTCCGCTTCTCACGCTCGGCAGGGCTTTTTATTTTGTCGGCCATCGTCACATTTGGTGCTCTGTTCCTGGTATTTTTCCCGATCAATGTTGCTTTTGCAGAGTTAACGGGCGGACTGCAGCCCTTCGATTTCCAGAATGCGCTGACGGTCGAGCAAATTTTCGAACAACTGCCACTGTATTCAGAATCGGCCAAACAGCTTTATATCGCGTTTTCCTATGTAGACTATTTCTTCCCGTTTTTCGCCAGCCTGTTTCTGGCGGCCCTGGCATGTTTCTCTCTGCGCCATTTATCGCCAAAGGCGTATGACTGGATGAACGCGAAAAATCTGTTCGCACTGTTTTTTCTCAGTTGCGCCTTCGACTGGGCCGAAAACTGCTTCGCGCTGACTGTTATTTTCTCCTGGCCCGAGAAAATGACCACGGCCGCCAATCTGCTGGTGCTGGCAAAAAAAGGCAAACTGACTTTTGTAATTTTTTTCCAGGCAGTGACGTGGATATTGTTAGCACTGGCCGCACTGAAATGGGCGGGCCGGAAAGCCGGGATCATCGCTCAGTCCACCCGGGTGAATCCTTCCCGCTGAGTCAGCTGTACTCATACTTTGTATTCAGCAACTCCCGCCAGCGCACGAGAGGGCGCTTTCATCCCGGTATCGATCATACCGACAATTTCGCAGGATTCGATATTGACCTTGGCCACCGTACCTTCCCAGATGCAGCTGACCAGACAATGTTCACCATCACCGCAGATCTCGATATCTGACCAGCCATAGGTTTCCAGAGGATAAGTCTTCAGCACAGTGCCTTGTTCGTCGAGCAATTCCATAAAATCACCGCGTGTCACAAGCAGCCGGCCATCGGGGAGATGCTTGACGGCAATTGCCCAGACCCGATCGAAGATATCGTCGCCTGGGTAGGTTACGAGGTCGGGCATTTGCTTATCGCCAACCACATCGTAACGCATGATGCGCTTTCCGGTTTCAGTCGCATACGTGACAAATTTTCCACTCGGGTGTAGTGACGAATGGGTGATCCCCTTGAATCCCGTCAGTTCCCGCGCAGTTTCAGTTTCCATTATTTTGACCAGATTCCAGTCCGAGTCATACTCGTATAAAAAACCAAAGCCGAGAATGCCCTCGCCGGGAATAACCGGAAACTTAATGGTCGTATTTTTTGCCATGCCTTCAGTTGGCTTTGATTTTGCTTTCATGTGCTCGCCAAGAAAAACGTGGCCGTCTTCCCTGAAGCTCGCGCTTCGATAAACACGCGGCAGGAATTTATCGCTGAGCGGTAACTGTCGGCCTGTTTTGGGATCAACATGAATAACTGTCAGGTCATTAAATGCCCATAGCAACCCGTTACGATCAAATTCGAGACCTCCAACAAGATGATCGCCACCCTTTGTCCACAACTCGCCTTTCAAATTCAGGTCTTTATCATATTGCTGGATGCGTCCATCACCAGCGTGATCGTCTTCCGGATTATTTAACAGCGTCAGGCCCAGAAAAATATCGCCTTGCTCGAAGGGTTGCATGGTGTTCTTGTTATTCATTGAGCTGGACTCTCTATTTTTAGATTTCGGATGATTTACTGCGCAGCAGCCAGTTGATTTTCTGCAATCGAAGCTTCGATAACCGAAGCAAGCCATTCAACGTAATTAGGATGTTCCGCCATGCCTTTTTCGGCAAACGTATAGTTAAGTCCTTTTAAATCTGTTTTGATATGCGTTTGCACACCATGGCTGGCTGCGGCGATGGCCACGACAATCACATCGTGCCCCTGAGCGTCCGCTTTTTTGACCCACTTTCGGAGTTTCCGAACATTGGACTCACGGATCGGCGCAATTGCATCGTCCTGCAGATTAATAATCTTTACGTCGACAAATTCATTCTTTGCCTGAATGCGCTCCATATGGACGCTGAGAATCTCCAGATCGGGTACGTTGTCCTCTATGTCCTCGGGACCGTGGCCGACAAGGATCACGACCTCGTTCTCAGGATTCTGACTGACCTCTTTAACATGGTCATACAAAATTTCGGTGATCAGCGGGCTGTCCTCGAAATTTCCGGTCATGATAAAGCGGGCATCGGACTGAACCTTGGGCACCTCCAGGTAAGTCGCTTCCCCGCCTTCGATGTCGAAGATATATTTCCACTGCCGGGACAAAGAGTTGTACTCCGTCGTCGTACCGTTAGGCACCACGATAATAGTTTCAGCACCACGCTCCACCAGATCATCAGCCGCAGACTGAAGATGAGAGGACTGCATCATGGCCATACCAAATCCGACTGCCGTCGGCCAACGGGAAGAAACCGGCGTAAAGGCCTCGATCAGCATGCGGTCACTGTTCTCGCCGACGCCATGGGACAGGATAAGCACTCCGATAGGACCGGTTTGCTCCAGGTCGCTGGCATACCACTCGTAGTTCGGCCCCATTGCAGACATATTCATATTGAGCTGCATGTCGCTCAATCCACGGTAAAGCGCAATTTTAGAACGCAGCGCATCCAGAGTTTCCTGGTCCATGCTGTGCTTGACCTGATAGCTCTCCAGCCGCTTGCCATCAGCATCCATGTCAGGCACCGATGCGCCGTGATCGTGATGCTCATGTTCCTGAGCAGAAACTGAAACGGTCAACGCCAATGCGACCAATGCAGCCAGCCTTACGATTGCTTGATGAAATTTCATGGTCAATACCCCGTCTTTAATTTTTTCTAATCTTCGAGAACTTTTCTTACAGATTGCTTTAATTCAGTAAGCACTGCCGCTTTGTCGCCGGAATTAATAATCTGGCTGCCTGCTGACTGCACCATACCGGCAATCATGCCGGTCAACAGTGATACATTCCGACCACGGCCATTCAATATTTCTTCAACCGCCCCTTCCAGCACTCGGCGCGGACTTTCATGCAGAACTCCTATTTCCTTACGCAGCTCCGGTGAAACCTCGCGCACGTCGCCAAGTAAATTGATCATCGTATGGCACGGGCCGGTGGCCATATCCATTTGAATATCCAGCCAGGCATCAATGCGTTCGACAGGATCAGCAACACTTTCTTCAAGCTGATCTACGACCTCGATGAATGGCATCATGTCTTTCTGCATACAGGCCACAAGAACATGATCCTTGCTTGAGTAGTAGCGATACAGAGAATTTCTGGCAAGGCCTATGCTTTTCGCGATCTCCCCCATGTCGGTGCCACGATAGCCATGAGTCCGAAACAAATCACTGGCTGCGCTGAGAATCCGGTCTGTCTGCAGCCGAATGTGCTCATCAATATTTTTTGCTTCAATCCTCGGCATCAGAATCCGAATCCCCGGTCGTCAGCTTTCCGTCCCTGATTCTTGCGACCCGGTCCGCCGTTTTAAGAATACTTCGATCATGTGTCACCATCATGGTAGCGACCTGATGCTCGTGACACGCGCGCTGCAATATTTCTACAATTTGCTGCCCGCGGTTGTGGTCCAGCATTGACGTAGGCTCATCGACCAGCATCAGGGCGGGGCTCATCATCAGGGCGCGCGCAATACCGACGCGCTGGCGTTCACCGCCTGATAACTGATTGGGATGCCTGTCCAGCCGGCTGGACATACCCACTTCATCGAGCAGGGCGCGGGCCTTTTCACGCTCCGCACTATTGCCTCGTCCACCACGCAAATGAACAAGCAGCATAAGCTGATCAAGCGCTGTCAGTGACGGCACAAGATTGGATTGCTGAAATACGAAACCGATCATTTGACGCCGGATATCAGTCAGCTTCGACTGTTTCAGCGCTGTGATTTCCGTACCGTTAATAAAAACCTTGCCACTCGTTGGTGTTCGCAAGCCACCACAGACCGCGAGCAGGCTGGATTTACCGGCTCCCGACGGGCCGAGCACGGCAAGCAATTCACCAGGTTTGACCTCGATATCAACGCTGTCCAGAGCCTTGATCTGCTGATCACCATCACCGAGCGTAAGCGTGACATGTTCTGCTTTCAGGCTCATTGTTCCTGCCCCAATGCAATGATCGGATCCACTGAAGTGATGCGTAGAATCGACAAAAAACCGCCAATAAGGCCGGCCCCCAGTAAAAGCGTGGTTGAAAACATCACGATTGATACCTGATACATAAATGGTATCTCGGTATTCCCGATGATCAGACTGCCAATCCACATCGCGAAACCCAATCCGGCGCCCGTGCCGATAAGCATCAGTATCAGCGCCTGACCCAGGGCATCGCGCATAAGAAAACCATTGGATGCGCCGAGCGCTTTTACGAGCCCTATTTCTTTGGTTCTCTGAATTGTCCAGATTGAAAAGAAGGCGCCGATCACGACAGCTGAAATTATGATGAGCAACCACTGAATCATCTCGACTGACTTGACTTCATCGGTGTAACCAGTCGACGCTTCATAAAATTTTTGCCGGGCCAGTGTCAGTGTCTCAAATGATTCATCGGCAGCTTCCAGGTCAACACCTTCATCAAGCTGAAGCGCAATCACGCTGACAAAATCAAACAACACATCGGGCAACTTTTCACCGGGCGGCGCGCCACCGGGCGGACCGTAAGTCGCTTCCTGCCACTTCGGCAATGCCGCATAGATAATGGGCAGATGGCCGATGTTATGTTCGTCGGTAATTCCGACCACCAGCAACTCCGTCAGTACGCGGTCCAGTGTGATGGTATCGCCAATCGCGACGCCATCATCCACCAGTACTTTTGAAATAATGACTCCGTTTTCCAGTTGCCCGAGTGATTCGCCCTCAGTGACTGGCGGCTCAATAAAGGAACCCGGCCGAATGCCCCAAAGTGCAATTTCCAGCGGCATATCGCTGGCAGAACGCGCATTGAATACCGTATTCCCCATCGGTTCCGCAGCAAGCACGCCGGATTGTTCAGCCCAGCCTTCCCACGAGGCTCTTTCGATCATCGTGTTACGGTAATTCGGGTGATCGCTCCACTCGAACGCAATATGCGTGGCAGGCATCTCGATCAGGCCGGAAATATTGTTCTTGATAAGACCGCCGGACAGACCACTCAAAATGGTCACCAAAAAGGCAACCAGGGCCACCACCGAAGCCATCAAAAAGAAGCGACCCTTGGCATACGCCAGGTCACGAGTAGCGATAAACATGATGAATTTCTTATATGATGGATCTTATCGACCCGATGTCGGCATCATGCCTTTCTTATCGACGCCATGTCAACATCATGTTTGAGCGACTCAGGCAGCAGCGTTCAGACTGGCTTTACCGCAATGACACCGGCGTGATGCCGGCCTTCCTGCCCGGCCAGCCGGCCCGTAAACCCAGCCTCGGCAATGCCAAACCCGGCACGTTCACATTCGCGGACGAGTACATCAGGATCCATCGGATTGAGGTAAGACAGCATGCCCTCGGGCACCGCACCGCTTTCCAGCAACACCGAGATATCCTCAATCAGACCGGGCCACTCATCACCTGCAGCTTTACGCTTTTCGTACTCAGGAGCGGTACTCGACCAAAAACCGGTATAGGGCGTATCAGTCACCATGAACAATCGGCCGCCGGGTATCAGCCAGCGGTGCATTTTCTTCAGAACAAGACGCACCTCTTCGCCGAGCAGGAAATGAATGACGCGCGAACAAAGAATCGCGCCAAATGATGCAGCCGGTAAATCCACGCCCGGCAACACACCGACCATCGTGCGCAGGCGGTCTCTGAATTCAGGAGGAAGTTCTTTTTTTAATATGTCGAGGTGACCGGGATCCATATCGCACGCCAGAATGCGCGCGCCATTTTCCAACGCAGCCAGGGTCGCGACACCATAAGCGCAACCCATGTCGAGCGACTCATCTTCCAAACTACCGGCATACTCGGCAAATCGTGTCGAGTAGACATCCATTTTCTCGGACATGAAGCCGCGATTGTTAAGAGTAGGAATCAAGCCGCCGTAGACAGATTCCGGTCGTTCGCTGGATGGTTTAGCCATCGATGTTCCTTTCCGTAAGGTTTCACCCCCCGGAGATGGTTTATCATTCAATCCGTTGATCAATTCCTGAACGGGCAGAACTGATGAAGTTTCTTCGATTCCTGGGTTACGCCTTTCTGAGCCTGTTAGCTTTCACAGCTATCGGCCTGATCGCCGCGCTGCTGGCATACCGTGACATCCCGGCCGAAGAATTGGAAGCCCGCTACATCAATGCAGCGTCCCGGTTCATCAATATCGACGGTGTGCGCATTCATTTCCGCGACGAAGGCGAAGGCCCGGCGATTGTCCTGATTCACGCAAATTTTGCCAACCTGCTGGGCTGGGAACCATGGGTCGACGCATTAAAAGATTCTTATCGCGTAATCCGGTTTGACATGACCAGCCACGGTCTGACCGGACCCGACCCGACCGGGGACTACACTCAGGAACGTACGCTGGAACTCATCGAGAAATTCATCGACGCAATGGGGCTGGAACGCTTGTCCATTGCGGGTACATCAATGGGTGGCACGATGGCAATTCACTACACGCACCGCCATCCCGAGCGAATCGATAAACTGATCCTGCTAAGCCCCGGCTCCCTTGAGGGCAAAGAACGCAAAGCCGGACCTCGCGGCGAAGTCCCCGATGCCGCCTACGTGCTGATGTACATTATGCCCCGGGCCTTACCCGAGTTCATGCTCAGAAGTGGTTTCGGCGACGAGAGTAAACTGTCTGACGAGCTGATTGACCGCTGGTATGACATGTGGATGCGCGAAGGGCAACGCAAAGCGCAACTCGACCGTCTCAGACAATACAAAGCCGGCGATATCGATGCCGTTATTCAGGAACTCGAAGTGCCCACGTTGCTACTGTGGGGCGAAGCCAACACAACGGCAAATTTCGAACAGGCTTTTGAATTCCAGGAACTTCTCGAAAATACGGAATCGCTTTACATGATCACCTATCCGGGCGTGGGACATATGGCGGTGCAGGAAGCGGGCGTCGAAACGGGTCGCGACGTCAGAGCGTTTCTTGACGGCGAACTGCCTGACGAGTACTTGATGGAAAGTCACAACATACAATAAATAGCGCCGGATTACTGCTGTCCCAAAAGCTATCGCTGATCACACAATCCATTCGCCTGGTCGTATATTTCAAGTTTGTGGGAGAGCACTAGCGCCGAATTTATTTTTCGTCACCGAGCGCCTGATCGATAATTTCATCTATGTGATCCATGAGATGACTCCATCCCTGCTCTGAGCCGATATTCTCCCCCATATACCAGGGGGCCTTCGCGGCACGCATCGCGAGGTAGCTGGCTGCAGCCATCAGAATCACCATCAGCATGTGGTTATCCTGAAAGTGCTTGTTCTTGGCGAAAATCCCCGCGTGTTCTTTGCCCAGTTGCTGCCGGATTTCAGACAGCGAAGTTGAAATAGGCGTTTCCGACATAAACTCATCTGCCAGAATTTCGACGCGCAGAGGATCCTCACGCAGGGTTTGCGCATGATGACGGACCATGGTTTTTAACTGAACGGAGGCGCCGACCGTTTCCAGCGAATCCGACAGGTCGGACAATTCCGATAAATCGGGCCACATGCGATTTTTCTCGCCCCATGCGTGCACCAGGCCCGGCAGGCCTCCAAAATAACGATACAACAGCGCCTTGCCGATGCCGGCTTCCTTGATGACTTCGTTAACACCCACGCTGCGCAGCCCGCTGCGCTGCACAACCCGGCCAAACGCATCAATCAACGCGGCTTCCGTAGCCTCGCGTTTGAGCTGGCCCTTGCCTTTGACGGGGTCATCCTGTTTTGCGGCAGATTCAGCCACCGGGGTCTCCTTGATCCAATAGTTGACCGACTGAGAGCACATAGTATATATTTTGTGACCAGTTGGTCAATTTTATTGGCCGAGCTACTGACCGGCGACAGAAAAGTCGCGCTCAGGGGCAGTAATCCGGACCGTCTCCGATATGTCAGAGCCGGTCTAACGAACAAAAACATGACTTTGCAATCAACCGTTTTGGAGTAATTTACAGTGCTCGAAGCTATCAAACTGAAAAAAACCTATGGTGATTATGACGCCCTTAAGGGGCTTGACCTCACCGTCAACCCCGGCGACATTTATTGCCTGCTCGGAGCCAACGGTGCGGGTAAAACCACCACCATTAACCTGTTTCTGAATTTCATCGACCCCTCCGCCGGTACCGCAAAAGTCTGCGGCATCGATGTGACAGAACATCCTCTGGAAACAAAAAAGTTGCTGGCTTACATCCCGGAGCAGGTCATGCTCTACGGCAATCTCTCGGCACTGGAGAATCTGCGTTATTTCGCACAGCTCGGCGGTCACGATTACACCGATCAGGAATACCGGGCATTTCTCAACCGCTGCGGATTGCAAAAGGGCGCTGCCGAACAGCGCGTCAAACAATTTTCCAAAGGTATGCGACAGAAGGTTGGCGTCGCTATTGCACTGGCCAAACAGGCCAAAGCGTTGCTGCTCGACGAACCAACCTCTGGTCTCGACCCGAAAGCAAGTAATGAATTCTCGCAACTTCTGCTCGAACTGAAAGATGAAGGCGCATCAATACTGATGGCCACGCATGACCTGTTCCGCGCCAAGGAAACAGGAAATCGAATCGGTATCATGCGTGCCGGCATAATGGTTCGGGAGCTTGATACCGAGGAAGTTTCACACGCCGACATTGAACGTATCTATCTTGAGCATATGCATGGTGACGTCAGTCAGGATGCCGCTTAAGTCAGCGACCGGCATAAGAAATCAGGAGCCAAAGATGATCACTTCCATAGCACGCAAGGAATTCTCGGAAATCGTGCGTGACGGTCGATTCAAATGGACAGCATGCATCATGGTGCTGCTGCTTTTGACCGCCATGCTTGCCGGTTACCAGAAATTCAGCAACTACACGCGAATCCAGCAGCTCACACAGGGTGAAACCAACGAGCAGTGGCTTAACCAGGGCGATAAAAACCCTCACTCTGCCGCTCACTACGGCAATTACGCGTTTAAACCCGTTGGACCGCTGGCGTATTTCGACAACGGCATCAATAACTACACGGGTACGGCCGTGTTCATGGAAGCGCACAGACAGAATTTCGCAATCGGTCGACCCGCTTCGGATCAAAGCGCCATCGCACGCTTTGGTGATATGAGCGGTGCAATGATCCTGCAATTGCTGTTGCCACTGTTCATTATTTTTCTTGGATTTACCGCTTTCTCCGGGGAACGTGAAAGCGGCACGCTCAGACAAGTGATGAGCATGGGAGTCACAAACCAGCAGCTCCTGTGGGGCAAGGTACTTGGTATCGGTGCCGCAGTCCTGATCGTGGTAGTCCCCTGCGTGCTTGCCGGTGCAATATTTGTTTCCATGGCCGACATCCACATCGAAAACTCGCAGATGATGACACGCGTGGGACTGATCTCAGTAGCCTACCTGATGTATGCGGGAATCTTTTTGTTCCTCACCATTTCGGTATCGGCACTGACGAGTCATGCGAGAACGACCCTGATGATTCTGGTCGGTTTCTGGGCGTTTACCGGATTCCTCGCGCCCAAGGCTGCCGGCGAAATTTCCAAGTGGGCGCATCCCACGCCGGCTTTCGGAAAATGGATGGCGGATATGAAAGCCCATAAGCTCAGAGGGTTTGACGGCACACCGCCATTCGTCAAATTCGCCCAGTACACGAGGGAACTCTTCAAAGAATATGGTGTGGATAAGGTCGACGATTTACCCATGTATTTCGTTGCCGTCCGCCTGCAGAAACTTGAAGAATTTGATTACCCGGTATTCGACCAGCACTTCTCAATGATTCGGACAGCCTACTTCGACCAGCGTCGCCTGCAGGACAACCTCGGTGCATTTGCTCCAACCCTGCCGTTAAGGTCGATCTCCATGGGACTGTCCGGGTCGGATCTGATTCAGCATGTGAAATTCATGGAAGATGCGGAGATCTACCGCCGGGACATGGTCGTCAGAATGAATGACTACTTGTCGAAGGCATCCGTGCATCTGAACAGCACGTTCAGCTCGAGCAACTACATGACAGCAGATGAAGAGGTCTTTTCCATCGTACCGCCTTTTGAGTTCGTCCCACCCACCCTGAGCGACACGATTAACGAACAGAGATCCAATTTCATCACCCTGTTCCTGTGGCTTGCTGCATCGATTGGCCTGGCATTATTCGCCGCTGGTCGAATCAGCATGGAGAGAAACTGATGTTAAAACTGATTATTTCGCATGAAGCTCGTCAGATCGTTCGCACAGGTGCACTGTGGTCGATTCTTGTGCTGCTGGTCGGTGCAATTATTTTTGCTGCCTGGTCCGGCGGACGGTCCATCACCCGACAAACCGAAGGCGCTCAGGCTGCCACGACCTTCGAGGACGGACTGCGTAATCATTTGCGTGAGGGTACGGAAAAGTACGAAGCCCAGGTAATCGCCGAAGGTGGTGAATACAAGTTTGCGGCGGTTCGCCATTCGCCGGGCAGCGGGCCTCCGCAGGGTACGAACGCCGGTGCCGTCGGCGCGGAAACATCGAAGTATGTCACCTTGCCGGCGACTGGCCTGGCCGCGTTGTCGGTCGGTCAAAGTGATATACAGCTGAACTATTTGCCGGTATCACTGGCAACCACGCTCGACGTCACCAAGTGGCTGGAACTGGAAAATCCGGTCAACCTCGCCGCCGGCTCATTCGATATCGCATTTGTAATGATCTTCCTGTTGCCGATTTTTATCCTGGCGATGAGCTACGACCTGCTGTCAAGCGAAAAGGAACGCGGCACTCTGGCAATGATCCTCGCGCATCCTATTTCCATCCGGGAATTGATGGCATCAAAAATCATTTCCCGCGCAGCTGTGTTACTCGCGGTCGTGCTCAGCTTCGGCGTTATAGCCTTGCTAACGGTCGGCACGGGACTGGATACGGCAGATACCTGGATCAGGTTCGGGCTGTGGATAGTCGCCACATTGCTGTATTCGATGTTCTGGTTTGCGCTGGCGGTGCTCGTCAATGTTTATGGCAACAATTCCGCCACTAATGGCACGGTACTCGCCGGCCTTTGGCTGATACTGGTGGTGATCGCCCCGGCACTGGTCAGCATGCTGGCGACAACCGTCTATCCTGCGCCCTCACGCATGGAACTGACGATCGCAGCACGTGAAGCTCAGACCGAGGCAGAAAAAAACGCCATGGCGAAACTGGATGAGTATTACTACGATCATCTTGAGTTCGTACCCGAGGGTGACAAAAAGGCAATGGACTTTCTCACCCTCGCCCAGGCAAATGCCAACTCAATCGAGAAAGCCGTGCGTCCGCTTTATGATGATTTTCAGGTACAGCTGAACAAGCAGGAACAACTGGTCCAGAGATTCCAGTTCGTATCACCTGCAATCATGATGCAGCTCGCCCTGAATGAAATCTCTGGAACGGCGCAAACCGCTACGAGCATTTTCTGAATCAGGTCTACATCTTTCATGCGAAATGGCGGCAATATTTCAGTACTAAATTTCTGGAACGATATCCGCTTAAATCCGAAGATTACGATTTATTCCCGGAGTTTGAATACCAGGAAGAGTCCTTCGGCGCCGTACTGACTCGTATGATTCCATCTCTTTTGGGGATGTTAATTTTATTTCTCGGAGTCACGCTGGTGCCATTCCTCGCATTAAGAAAATACCAGGTCGCAGCCCGGTAAGAGGCTAAAATAATATATACCATGAAAAAAGCATTAATTAGTATTGTTGGTGTAATCGTAATCATCGTCGCTGGTGGTTACGGCACAATCAAATATAAAAACAGAATACCGGCACAGCTCAGGGCGCCGAACTATTTCGAATATTACAAAAATCAGGACCAGGTTCCGGAAGGCCGGGTCGGGGTGTTTATTTCACACCTGATCATGCCTGAGAATATGCAGACCACTGACTTTTATACGCTTGCGTTAAAACCAATGCAGTATATTCCGTGGCCGGTCAGCATGATTGCTGTTGCCGATCGTGGGGTACAACTGATCGATCCGGATCGCTTTTATGAGTTCGAGGAGTTTGAGCCCACGCGATTAGTCGATGCTTACGGCAACGAACGGGATCTTGACGGGGTACCCTATGTTGACAAGCGGAAGACTGGTGAAATCGAATGGGTACCCCCCCGACAGAATTTTCACCTGGACCATGGCTACTTCCTGCTGACATCCCGAAAGGGCGGCATGCCTACCGTATCTGCTAAGTTGATTAACAAGGCACGACATTACTATTACAAAGCAGGTAAAGGTTCAATCCAGGGCACAATTCCTCATACAGCAGGCATGAAAGTGATCGTCGAAGAAGCAATGAATCGCATGCAGGCAAAATACGGGCCCATCCCGTATCGATGGGTCACTGCAGAGGACTTTGGCAAAGCACGTGCCGCAATGTACAGCCTGCTTGATGAAGGCGTTGACACGATCATCTTGTCATCACCGGCGCCGGTCTATTCTCATCACGAAGAATTCAACGGCGCATTCAGGCATGCCATGCATTATATTCATGAATGGGAAGAAGCCAACGACAAACACATCAAGGTCGTCATCACGCCCCAACTCGGCGATTTCGAGGTTACGCAGCAGACCTGGGTTAACATGTTACGTGACCGACTCGATTTATTACCGAAGGACTCCGACGTACTGGTCGTAATGTCGGTGCATGGAATGCCCTGGGACCTGGTGCCAAATGAGGCCTGGATCGAACTCTCGCCCGAGTATATTGAAGGCACAATGGCTGCCTTAAGGAAGCTTATGGAAAGTTACGGTTTCAATCGTGCCGATATCGTACAAAGCCAGGATCACTTCGCGGACCCGCACAATAATCCGGACGGCAAGTATCTTTCGACCAATAAGGCGTTCTGGAACGCCGTGGATGAAGAGTACGACTATGCGATCAACGTACCCATAGAATTCTTTGTCGAAAACACCGATACGCTGTATTCACACGCAATGTTTAATTTTGAGTTCTTCCCGACCTATGATCGCTACGAACCGATTGATTATCCGGACTGGAGCGTGCCGTACACTCGCGAATTTGATGTCGAAGGCACCACGGTCATCTATAACGGTGTGCCGGCTGGTGACTACAACAAACCGATTATTGAGGCCTACGCGCAGGCGCTTGATGCCATTTTATCTAAAGGCCTGCAACCGGTCGTTGCGACCAGAACTGCGTTAGCCGAATAGATAACCCTATCAAAACTTAAAAAAAGCAAGCTGGGACAATAAGTTATCCCGGCTTATTTATTCTGGCAGCAGGCCGGATACGCGCAACTCCCTATATCCCGGACCATAACGGCCTCGTATAAAAGAGTCATGAGAACGGATATACAGCCAAAATGTCTTGACTGCGTCCGGCGTCATGGCTGCCTGCCGGCCGACATGAGCCCGGAGCAGACATTGCGCTTCGAGCAACATATACAACGATCAAAAAGTATCGCGGATGGAGAACACCTGTTTCGCGTAGGTGACAATTTTGAGTCCATGTTCGCGGTCGGTGCAGGATGCTTCAAGACGTATGCAATTGATGCCGAAGGTCGTGAACATGTATTGAATTTTTATTTTGCCGGTGAACTGATTGGTGCCGACGCAATTTATTCAGAACGGCACATGTCAAATGCTGTAGCGCTGGGCGAGAGTACAGTCTGTGTTATTCCGTTTCGTGCAATCAGTAAGCTGGCTCACGAAATCCCTGAATTACAAACCCAGCTTTTTCGCATTCTGAGTCGGGATGTCATCGGCTCAACGAGTATTGCCGGTGATTTCACTGCTGAGGAGCGACTTGCGGCATTCCTGGTCATGTTGTCAATCAGAATGCAGCACCATGGGGCGCCGTCGGTTGACCTTGAACTGGCAATGTCCAGGCGCGACATTGCAAATTACCTTCGTCTCGCCACCGAGACGATCAGTCGTTTGCTGAAACGATTTCAGCAAAATGGCCTGCTTCAGGCGGATCGCAAGCATATCACGCTGCTGGATCTCAACGGACTCATGCGAAAAGCCGAGTGCGTGAACCCCTGGAGCCGCTGGAACTTTTCGACGAAAGCCCAGCCGGACAACCCACTCGAAATCAACTGACAAAGCATCAAAACCAGACTGGCTCCGGGGCTCCGATAATCCTGCAGGTATCTGCGCCCAGCCAGGATACGCTGCGCGCCCTTAGCTACGGGCTTCCAGCCTGCAGGGGCAATCTAACGCGCAGGGCTCTCTACAATTTAAGTCGCACGATACCCGGCAGGCTTGTTATTCTTTACACCTTATACAAAAGATAAAAGCGGAGACATTCCATGCATCGTAAAGTCGTTAGCGCTGCTGCAGCGCTGTTCGTATTCTTAAGCTTATTAGCCACGGCAGGGGCTGAGACCAAACCGGAAAACGCCATTAAATACCGGCATGCAGTCATGGAGGCAATGGGCGGGCATATGGAAGCGCTGGCCCTTATAGCCTTCAATCTGGTTCAAACCACCGATGATAAAATTCTGGAAAATCATGCCGAATCGCTGGCCAATCTCAGTGATGAACTTCTAATGATCTTTCCTGAAGGCTCCGGTGTTGGAGAGACTGAAGCATTGCCGAAAATCTGGGCCGAGCCGGAAAAATTTACCGAGTCAGTGGAGGCGGCTGTTCAGGCTATTGCAATTCTCGAGGATGCGGTTGAGAGCGGTGATCGCAAGGCCATTACCGGCGCATTTCGAAAAGCCGGCGAGGGCTGCAAAGGGTGCCATGAGAATTTCCGGGAAGAACACGATGAGCACTAACACTGATCGATGATTAAACGCTGCATCGTCATCGCCACCGGACTTCTGGCCGGTGTGCTGACGACGGGCGTAAGTTTTGCGAAGCAAACCCCGATTCAGAGAGGCGAATACCTGCTCAATGCCGGTGGCTGCATCAGCTGCCATACCGAAGACCAGGATGACGCGATCCCGCTAACCGGTGGCCGCGCGCTTGAAACGCCGTTCGGCATTTTTTATTCTCCGAATATTACGCCGGATTTTGAAACGGGGATTGGCAGCTGGTCTGACGAAAACTTCCTGAATGCCATCTGGAATGGCATTAGCCCGCAAGGTAAGAGCTATTTTCCCGCATTCCCCTACACTTCTTATACGGGAATCTCGCGTGATGACGCACTGGCAATCAAGGCCTATCTTTTCAACCTCAAACCCGTGCAACAGGCCAACCGGGAGCACGATCTGCCCTGGTATTTGTCAACCCGACTCGCTGCCGGAGTCTGGAAATGGTTCAACTTCACTCCCGGCCGGTTCCAGCCTGATCCGGATGCCGACGCTGACTGGAACCGGGGTGCTTATCTTGTCGGGCACCTGGGTCACTGCGGCGAATGCCATACGCCTCGCAACTTTATGGGCGCCCTGATCAGCTATGAAAAACTGTCCGGTACTGCGAACGGGCCCGATGGTAAAAAAATACCCAACATCACACCGGACCGCGACAGCGGCCTCGGTCGCTGGAGTGAATCCGACATCACATTTTTCCTTGATATAGGGATGCAGCCCGGCGGAGATTTCGTCGGCAGTTCAATGGTGGCTGTAATAGATGACAATACTTCCAGACTCAGTGACGAGGACCGTCAGGCAATTGCCGTCTACCTGAAATCAGTACCACCCATCGGAACAGCTGCGAAGTAAAACGGACTAATCACAAAACAACCGCGATACTCACCAACTTCAACTCAGCCAAACGAACCCGGTTATGCCCGTAATTCGAACCCCTGAAGCCTGCTTCGACGCATTGCCCGAATACGATTTTGAGCCGCACTACATTGAAATCAACGATGAGGACTTCGGCCATCTGCGCATGCATTACCTCGATGAGGGTCCTGCAAACGGAAAAATCGTCCTGTTGCTTCATGGACAGGGCTGCTGGGCTTATATCTACCGAAAAATGATCCCGATCATTGCCAATGCCGGCTTCCGGGTTATCTGTCCCGACTTTATCGGCTTTGGCCGCTCCGACAAGCTACCTGATACCGAGGACTATACGTTCAACAAACATGTTCATTGGCTGCAGCAATTTTTCGAGGCTCTCGAACTTAAAGGCATAACCGGTTATCTGTTTGACTGGGGAGGGTTCTTCGGCCTTCGAATTGCAGCCGAAAATCCTGAAATTTTCGATCGGATTGCGTTAAGCAACACACAGCTGCCCACAGGCGATTCCCCCGGCGCGCAATGGTTCATCAACTGGAGAAAAGAACAATTCGCGATGCCGAAGTTTCCACAGGGCGACATGGTTAATGAGGGACTCAGAAACAAGATGACGGCCGAAACTATCGCTGCTTTCGATGCCCCGTATCCCGATGAAAGCTACAAAACGGGCCCGCGGCGCTTTCCGATGATTCTGCCGATCAGCCCTGATATGGGCGGCGTCGCTGAAAACAGGGCGGCCTGGACAAAACTTGCCGACTGGGAAAAACCGGTGCTATGCCTGTTCAGCAAGGATTTTAAGGGCACGGCAATGGGCCCGGAGCGCCTGCTTGAGCATATTCCGGGGTGCCGCAATCAGCCGCATGCGCTGCTGGAGGATGCCGGGTTCTACATTGTCGAAGATCAGCCCGAAGAACTGGCGCGTCGCATTATAGAGTTCGCGAACTAAGCAGTCTCAGATCCCCAGCTTGCCTAGAGCGTCCATCAACTCGCCAAGCACCATGGACAATTTGGGATGGTCAGTTTCAAATTTAAGTGCAGCGTCTTCAAGCTGCGCGGCAGCAGATTCGCGGCTTTCAGCTGTTGGCTGGTCGGATCGGGCCAGCTTTTCTATATCCCTGGTCAGGCTTTCAAGCCCGGAGCGGGATTCATCATCGATCGAATCCGCTGCATTAAGTTCGGCGTGCAAACTCTCGATTAGCTGACCAAGTTTCTTCTTTTCCATTCTGCACCCCTTTTGTCGAACTTCAGTGACCGATTGATCATGTATTCTAGCTGTATATCGGGATGACCGGAATGAGACCGGTCAAACACAAAACCCGGATTTATGGTAAAGAGACAGTATCCGGCTGTCACTTTATCAACATAACTCATGCTCCACATCACAGTTAGAAAACGGCACTCCTGATACAGTATTACCCAAATAATAAGAGCCTAGTAGCCTGTCCATTCTTGGCAATGACAGCGAAGTACCTGAACGTGTGCGCGAGATGGTGCTCGGCCATCATGAACGGCTGGATGGCAGCGGCTATCCACAACAGCTTGAGGGTACGGAAATACCACTGTTTGCCCGCATCGCCGCCATTGCAGACACGTTCGATGCGCTGACCCTCGACCGCCGTTACGCGGTCGGCATCTCGGGCCATGATGCAATGCGTTTTCTGAATTCCCTGCGCGGTGAAAAATTTGACGATGCGCTGGTTGGAGAATTCATTCACGCACTGGGTATTTTCCCGACCGGAACCTGTGTTGAAATAATGGATGGATCACTGGGCATGGTGTGCGGACAAAATCATGGCTGGCCTCTGCAACCCCGCATCGTCATGATTCGGGACGAATCCGGTCACGATATCAAACCGCTGCCGCTCCTCGACAGCAGCCATCACGCTCATATCACAGGCACACTGCCATTACGGTCGCTTCATCTGCCCCCTGAAATGCTCAAACAGGCCTTCGAGCGGGAAAGCGCGTAGCGTACCCAAGGCGGCCTGCGCCAATCAAACCGTGACGTAGCTCAACGTTGCCGTACAGCGATACTCCTAAGCTGCCGGGCAAAGGTTTGTCCGTATTTCAACCCAGCAGGTCGGCTATTCAGATATGTCAATCCTGACTATTGCACTCATCACGTCAGCCATCGCTTTCGTGACCGGCTGGCTTGTCAGTAAAGCCTACTTCCGCAGCACGATATCTGCGACGGTCTCGCGCGAAAAGCATCATGAATTACTGAAAACTCAGCGCACTCGCTATCGTAAGAGAATGCGTGCATTTCACAATGTCGTCAAAAGGCATGAGGAAATGCGTGACCAGATTCGTCAGAAGCTGGTTAATGTACAGACTGCTCTCGATAATCAGTCCGAAGCGGAGAAAATTGCCGGGACGGTACTGGACGCTGAAAAAGAGAACTCTGCGGCGATTCAGAATGAACTGGCTCTGCTGAAAATAGAGCGTGATGAACTCACGGCCCGGGTCACGCGGCTCGAAACGGAAGCCAGGGAAAAGCCCAGAATACAACCTGAGGAATCCGCCTCCAGAATCGCGGAGTTGCGAGCCGAACTCGGCACGCTAAGAGAAACGCTTGCATCAAGAGAGCACAGACTGGGGCAAACTGAGACACTGCTCGGGGACCATCAGAAATCCGAAATGGATGCCCTGGCCAGACTGTCGGAATGGAAAAAAAGGGTACGGCCGTTGACGCAGCAACTACATTACCAGCAAGCAATAATCCGCCAATTCAAACTTGATGAGCCGCCCCTCACCAATCCTTCGCCTCAACCTGAGTCACCGACAACTGAAAATGAGCCCGCGGATAACCTTCAGGCGATACGAGGAATAGGGCCCGCCCTTGAAAAGAGGCTACGCTCGTACGGCATCAACCACTTCCGGCAAATCGCTGAAATGAACGATCAGCAACTCAGCCAGATCGCCACCGAACTGTCCATCGCGCCGACACTGCCGGCAACAAATCGATGGATTGAGCAAGCACGCTCTCTCGAAAGGCAACAAACAGCCTGATATCCGGGCCGGCGCCTGGCCTGCTGCTTGAATTCAATGCGCTCAATCGTGGCAGCAGATCTTTCAGGCTTTAGTCCGTCAGGCCTTCGGCATAATCCGGAACGAGCTGACCAGACAAAACCCGGTCGCGTCCAAATTTAAGCTCGGACTGCGCTTCTTGCATCTCATGACCGCCGGGAACATGTAAATCCCGCTCGGTAATCGGCGAATTCAACCTCGTTTCAAGCCAGCTCAAAATGGGCTGCCAGCGTTCTATGTCCTTCTGCACACGGGATCGCGGCATCTCATGAATTCCGATGCCTTGCTCGGCCGCATGGATATAGTTCTGACTATCGCGAAGTTCGCCGACGGTATTAATCGAGAGGCGATCGAGAAAACGGATCAGCTTTCGATGACCGAGCGTATTTTCCCGCACACGGTTGGCCACCACGCCCAATCGGCCCATACGGCGACTGACCTTTGCAACAAGAAGAAGATCTCTGATCAACCGTGAGGCAGCGTGGATGTCGATATCCGACGGAAGTACGGGTAATAAAATCGCATGAACACCGCGCGTGAAACCAATTAACTCATGCACAGATATCGCCGCTGGTGTGTCTATGATCAGAAAACGAATTTCCGTGGGCACCCGCAACCTGAAACTTCGCGTGACCGTGGCATCATGCTCAAATGCCTTGATGCCATAGATCGCCGGATGCTCATCGGAGCGCAACTGCATCCAGCGCATCGACGAGCCCTGCGGATCGAAGTCCATTAAAGCCGTATGGTGTCCCTGAGAGGCCAGATAACCGGCAAGATTGGTCGAAATAGTCGACTTGCCCGATCCGCCTTTCGGATTCAGCACCACAATTTTGCAGAGATCAGAATGACTTGGAAAATTAGGCAGCATCAGCTGATCGTGAACCTGAGCAGATTCGCTGTCCGAGACGTACTTAACATATTACAAAATTCGGCCATAAATATGACCGTTATGTTCCCTTATTCCCACATATACTCACCAAACGGCGGCCTGACCCACGCCGGATTCCGACTGTAATTTCAGCCCCCACACAGATAGTGTACCAGCCGCTAACTCCGGGCAGGATTGAATTCACGCTCGAGGCGTTTTTGAATATCGGGCGGCACAGTTGCGTAGTGGTCGAATGACATCGTGTACATGCCTTCGCCACCGGTCAGAGACTTCAGGGTGGTCTGGTAATCACCCAGCTCACTGACGGGTACTTCGGCGGAAATCCTGACCTGGTTGGCCGATAACGTATCGTTACCGTTAATACGGCCGCGGACACCGGAAAGGTGGCCGGTGATATCTCCCATGTAAGAGCCCGGCGTCGTGACCTCCACATGTGCGATGGGCTCCAGAATGTAGGGCCGCGCGTTCTGGATCGCATTAATAAATGCCTTCTTCCCCGCAGCCACGAATGCGACTTCCTTGGAATCCACCGCGTGATGCTTGCCATCACAGACAGTCACCCGGATATCCTGAAGCGGGTAACCTGCGACAGCACCTTCGTTCATGACCTGGCGTACGCCTTTTTCAACGGCAGGAATAAATTGTGATGGAATCGCGCCGCCCACAACCTTATTGACGAATTCAAAACCCGAGTCGCGCGATAAGGGCTCCACGCGGAGATATACCTCGCCGAACTGACCTGCACCTCCCGTCTGTTTTTTGTGACGGTAGTGTCCTTCCGCCTTTTTCGTAATCGTCTCTCTATAGGCGATTTTTGGCGGCCGCGTTTCTACGTCAATATTGAATTCTTCTTTCATCCGCTCGAGCACCACACGAAGATGCAACTCTCCCATTCCGCGAATGACAGTCTCATTAGCCTGAGCATTAAATTCAATAACCAGACTCGGGTCTTCAGCAGTCAGTTTGTGGAGAGCATCGGAGAGTTTTTTTTCATCGCCTCCCTTGGTCAGCTCCAGTGCAACGCCATACATGGGCAGCGGAAGAGGTAAAGGCTTTAAATGAAATTGATCTTCATCATGACTGGAGTGCAGCACACCATCAAAGTGCAGATCATCCACCTTGGAGACCGCACAGATATCCCCCGGCACACCGATCGGCACTTCAACCGTTTCGCTGCCCTGGAGACGATATAGATGAGCTACCTTGAAAGATTTACGGCGATCACCGACATAAACCTGGTCACCTGGCTTGAGTGTGCCCTGGTGCACACGGAATACCCCCATCCGACCGATGTAAGGATCAACATTCACTTTGAATATATGACCGATAAAATGATCATCAGGATCCGCTTTAACATCGACCAGAACGGCGTCATCTCCCTCACCTTGTAAAAATTCCGGCGGATTAGCCTCCAGCGGGCTAGGCATTAGTTTCGCGATGATATTGAGCAACTGATTCAGACCAGAACCCGTAGCAGCCGAAACAAAGCACACTGGTATCAGGTGACCCTCACGCAACGCTTTTTCGAACGGATCGTGGAGTTGTTCAGGGCTTAAGCCCTCATCTTGCTCAAGGTAGAGCTCCATAAGATTTTCATCGAGCTCGACAACCTGGTCTATTATTTCAGTATGGGCAGCGGAGATAGTAGAAAAGTCAGGTGTCGCATCGGACGGTTCAAAAAAACAGTCCGCCACAGTTGCTGCATTATCGGCCGGTATATTAAGCGGCAGGCATTCTTTCCCGAACGTCTCGCGAATCTGATGCAAAATGCCTTCAGGATCTACGCCGTCAGCATCAATCTTGTTAACGATAATCAGGCGGCAAAGATGTCGCCGGGCAGCAAAATCCATCAGGCGCTGCGTCACCATCTCGACCCCGGTCTGTGCATTCACGACAATAGCTGCCGTTTCAACACCAGGAAGAACACTCATGGCTCTGGCAGAAAAGTCAGGATATCCAGGCGTATCGATCGCATTAACAAAAACGCCGTCGTACTCAAAATGGCAGACGGCGCTGTCTAATGAATGGTGAATGCGTTTTTCCTGCTCGGTGAAATCAGAGACGGTCGTCCCCTTTTCAACATCACCTGGCGAATTAATAGCGCCGGTTTTGGCAAGCAGCGCTTCGAGCAACGTGGTTTTTCCGGAACCGGCATGGCCCGCAAAAGCGATGTTCCGAACGTGCTCGGTGTCGTGGAGTCTGTTGACTACCGCCACGGTTACCTCCTTTTTTATATTTATTTAAATGTCAGGAGGGTTCTTTCGAACCTCAATGTGGATGCGTTCAATATATCAGACATCGGGCCGCTTTGGACCCGATGAACGCGTTCCGTTGGGCTTCCACACCACTTAATGCGTTGCAGCAATAACCGGAATTATTCCGTCCGCAATGCCTCGACCGGATTCATATTGGCGGCGTTTCGGGCCGGCAAAACGCCCGCGATCAGGCCAACAACAAGCGCGACAACCTCGGCGGCGATGGCATAAGGAATGGAGAAGCTGACGGGCAAATCCGGAGCAGTCAAACGAAGTATTTCAACAATACCGGCACCGACCATCAGGCCGACCAGCCCGCCCAGACCCGCCAGAAAAACAGACTCGCCTATGAAAATGTTACGAACCTGACTGCGCAGGGCACCAATGGCGCGCAACAAACCAATCTCAAAAGTGCGTTCACGCACAGAAATAGTCATGATCGTAAAAATTCCGACGCCGCCGACCAGCAACGATATGCTGCCCAGCGCACCCACGGCAAAAGTAATGACATCGAGCACGGAACCAAGAACCTCAAGCATTTGCTGCTGAGTCGTAATCGTGAAATCTATGCCACCATGCCGGGCAATTAAAAGACGCTCTATGCCAGCCACGACTTCCCCGGGCGATGCCGCTTCGTCGTAGAGTATGTCGATCTCCAGTAAACCTTCACGATTGAATATTTCCAGACCCCGTGCTGCAGGAATATAGACGGCGTCGTCCAGATCGAAGCCCAGCACCGTCCCTTTGGGCGCCATGACGCCAATCACTCGATAACGATCGCCGCCGATTCGAATAAACTCACCCAGTGGGCTTACGGCACCAAATAATTCGTCACGCAACGTACTGCCCAGCACAGCCAGCGCACGCGGAGCACGTGGATCGTCAGGTGGCAGAAATGTTCCCAGCGCCACGTTAAACGAAAATGCCACCGGCATATCCGGGCCCACGCCGCTCACGGTCGCGCGCCGCTCCCTGCCATTACCTTCTATGGAAGCATTGCCCTGGACAGCTGGAACCGCATGGATCACAAAAGGCACGCGTTGCAGTGCTTCGGCATCATCAATGGTCAACGGACGAATGGAATTAAAAACACCGGATGGCGTGCCAAACGTCGTCGCCCGTCCCGGGTTAATGGCAATGATATTCGTACCGAACTGCGTGAACTCGGCGAGCATAAACTGCTGTAAACCGGCCCCGATGGAGGTCAGCAAAACAACCGCTGTCACGCCGACACCAATACCAAGAGCCGTCAGACCACTGCGCAGCCGGTGCGAACGGACCGATTCGCCGACAAATTGAAATAACTCCCGCAACCCCATCTCAGCGCCCCGACAATGCAGCGATCGGATCCAGATTCGCCGCTCTTCTTGCCGGCATAATGCCGAACAGCACGCCGCAGCCGATGGCAATGACTAATGCACCGCCAACTGCCCAAAGCGGTGGTGTGAAATCAAGGCTGGGATAAAACCACTCCAACACACCGACCGTCACATAGCCCAGAACGAGACCGGCAAGCCCGCCGAAACTTGCGAGGAAAATCGCTTCGGTCAAAAATAAAGCCATAATCTGGCGCTTTTTTGCACCGAGCGCTTTCAATAAACCGATCTCTCCCGTGCGCTGACTGACCGCAACCAGCATGACATTCATGATCAGAATACCGGCCACGAGCAGGCTGATTGATGCGATTCCGGCCAGCGCCATCGTCAGCGCCCGGAAAATGCCGTCAAAAGTCGACAGCACGGCATCCTGCGTAATCACAGTAATATCTTCTTCGCCGTAATGCCGTTGCATGATGATGCGACGAATATCGCGTTTGGCCCCCGCTATCGCATCCCGATCAGTGGCCTGGGCGATAATCCGGAACAGACCCGGCGAATCAAACAAAGCCTGGGCTGAAACGACCGGCAAAATGACCAGCTCGTCAGTGTCCATCATCACCGAACGCCCCATGTCGCCGAGCACTCCGGTAACACGGCAACGGCGGTCTCCGACGCGGAGCCAGCGCCCCACGGGCGGAACATCACCGAATATTTCTTCTTGAATCACGCGGCCAATCACACACACAGGAGAGGCCCGGTCCATATCTACATCGGGGAGGAACTCACCCAATGCCATATTCCAGCGCCGAATTTCCATGAATGCACGTGTTGTCCCAAGAATCGTCGTTTCCCGTTCCAGACCATCATGGGAAACCGCTGCCGAACCGATGATTACCGGGGCAATAATTGCGACGGACGGACTGCGCAGTGACGCGCGGGCATCATCGAGGGTCATATCCCGCGGCGTTTCACCCATGACAATTCCGGGTCCGACACCGGTCGTCTCGGAGCGGCCTGGCAGGACAATCACCAGATCCGTACCCAGAGACTGGAACTCGTCGGTTACAAAACGTCGTGCGGATTCGCCCAGCGATGTGAGAACCAATACAGCCGCGACACCAATTGATGTCGCAATAAGCATCATGCTGGTTCGCATCGGATTGCGGGCAACAGAGCCAAAAGCCAGCCGGTTACAGTCCCTGATATTCATCAGGCCTGGGTGTCTTCGACTATTTGGCCATCGCGCATTTTCAGACGCCGCAATGCGCGCTCACCGATTGCCGGATCGTGGGTCACAACCAGCAAAGTGAGTCCCTGGCCGTTCAATGTCTCCATAATATCCACGACCTCTTTACCGGATGCACTATCCAGATTGCCCGTGGGCTCATCAGCCAGAAGAATCTGCGGCTCCATGATGATCGCCCGGGCAATAGCGACTCTTTGCCGTTCACCACCGGACAACTGGTCGGGACGGTGATCGGACCGACTGGTCAGACCGACGCGTTCGAGTGCGCCGCTCCCTCTGTCACGCCGCTCCTGGACGGGTGTACCAGCCAGCAGCATGGGCAGTTCGACATTCTCGAATGCGCTTAAGCGCGGAACGAGATGGAAAGACTGAAAAATAAATCCGATCTGCCGTTGACGGGTTTCGGCCAACTGGTCATCAACCATCCCGGACGTATTTTCCCCGTCGAGCAGGTAGCGCCCGGCCGTCGGCTGGTCAAGCAATCCCAGAATATTGAGCAAAGTAGATTTGCCGGAGCCCGACGGCCCCATGATCGACACATACTCGCCGGGAGAAATGCGCAGGTTAACCTGATCCAGCGCGTGAACGACCTGGTCGCCCACCTGAAAATCACGGCATACTTCTTCGAGCCTGATCATGGTTCGAATGCGATTTAATTCTGCACGGCCATGGCGCCGTCTTCAACGCCTTCCCGGTCAACCGAGAGCACGACAACCTCGTCCTCCGAAAGACCGCTGACTATCTCTGAATAGTCCCAGTTGGCGACGCCGATTTCGATGGCCCGCTCATGTAATACGCCATCCTCAAGCACGTACACCCATGATCTGTCTATGACAACCTGGGTCGGAACACGCAGGACATTTTCACGCGTGGCAAGAATCACTTCTACGTCGGCGCTGTAACCGGGTAGAAAATTGTTGCCCTGAGGGTCGTCAATCTCAACTTCAATCTCGACTGTTCGTGCCTGTTTTTCGATATCCAGCACGTACGGTGCCACGCGGCGCACAAAACCGGGAAACGTTTTATCGGGAAATGCGTCCATCGTGATAATGGCTTTCTGACCCTCCTGAACGGCAGGCGCATCAACTTCGTCGATGGGCGCACTTATATAAAGACAATCGGCATCGATCAGGTCGATGGTGGGCGGCGTCGGAATGCCAACCGGCGAAGGAGTAATAAATTCGCCAAGCTCAGCATTAATTTCAGCAATAACACCGTCGAACGGCGCCCGAAGAATACTCCGCTCCAGTCTTGCCGTGGCGACATCCACGCGCGCATCACTGACTTTAACGACATCGCGCGCAGCCGCACAGCCTGCCGCTTTGGCTTGCGCTTCACCGACCGCCACGTCTGCTTCCTCTTCCGATGCCAGTCCCCGCTCTTTCAAACGCGTCAACCGCGCGCCTTCCCGCGCAGCAACCTCCGATCGCACACAAACTTCTTCAGCTTTACCACGAGAGGCCTCGGCATCGCGCTGTGCAAGCAAGAGCTCGGCACGAAGATCCTTATTCCAGAGTTCCAGCAGAATCTGGTCCTTAACGACGCGGTCGCCTTCTTTCACCGGCAAACTGGCAAGCCGGTCGCCCATGGCAGGCGCCAGGCCAGCCCGGCGACAAGCCTCGACCGTCCCGGCCCGTGTATTGGCGACCGTCATCGCCACATCGCCCCGTTTTACACTGACCACGGAAACCCGAACCGGTACCGGACGGTTAAACCAGGTGACCGCTGCCGCAATCAGCAAAACCAGGCCAATGAGGCCGATTATTTTTGTTCTGGTCACAAGAGACTCCGTAGATAGCATCAATACTGCGTTATCAGTTCAGTATATCGACTGTCAGGTCGTAGCTTGAATATGTGTTTGCCGAAACTAAACTGTATATTTATACAGTAGCCTTATCATCATATCCTGACCACTCCGGCAATATCGCCGGGCCTGCCAACCGCGGCGTTGCCGGGACCTCGTGCGTACAGTCAGCTGCTAAATAAACCGCGCAACTCGACCACCGTACGATATACAGGCAGAATCCCCCCCATCAGGCATCTTTCAGGAACTTAATCTTCGTGCACGAAATCATTGCGGATCATTCAAGCCGGCTTACGCGCTCACTGTTATTACTGGCTGTTGTCTGGCTCGGCGGCTGCGCGGGCGGTACAGAATCCGAAACAGCCAGACAGGCCGTCGTTGACTACGACTTGCTGCTCGATCTGCCCGAAGAACCCATCTCTTTTGACGACCAGGTGAAGCCGGTCCTGGATAACAGATGTGTCGTCTGTCACGGCTGCTTTGATGCCCAGTGCCAACTGAAACTGACATCTTATGCAGGAGTCACCCGTGGTGCCAATAAGAATAAGGTCTACGACAGCGGCAGGGTGAAGGCTGTAGAGCCGACCCGGTTGTTTATCGATGCCACAAGTACGCAGGAATGGCGTGACAAAAACTTTTTTACAGTACTCAACGAAGGCGAAAAAGACCCCGAAACTAATCTGAAAAAATCCGTTCTGTATCAGATGCTCCGGCTCAAACAGTTGAACCCGCAGGCCCGGCTCGGCATGCTGCCCGACAGTTTCGACCTGTCACTGGACCGCGACCAGGTTTGCACGACACTCGATGATTTTCCTGACTATTCCAAAGATCACCCGCTTTGGGGCATGCCTTATGCCATGCCCAATCTTGGTACAGCCGAATATGACGTACTCGTTCAATGGCTTGCCCAGGGGTCACCGGCGCCGGCACAACATGAGCCCTCTGAAGCCGCCAGACCGAAAATTGAAACCTGGGAGCGGTTTTTAAACGGCCCGTCGAATAAAGAGCGGCTTATGAGCCGCTATATTTACGAGCATTTGTTCCTCGGACATATTCATCTGGATGGCACTGACAGCCGTGAATTTTATCGGCTGGTGCGCTCAACGACACCGGCCGGACAGCCCATTGATGAAATCCCGTCTGTCAGACCATTTGATGACCCGGGCGCGGGCAATTTTTATTACAGACTGCGCCTTTATGAGCCGACCATCGTGGCGAAAAGCCATGTCTTGTATCAGCTTACCGATGAAAAAATACAACGCTATCGCGAACTGTTCCTGGTCCCGGATTACGAAGTCACCGAACTGCCGGACTATGTATTGAAGTCATCGTCCAATCCGTTTCTGACTTTTAAGGCCATCCCGCCGAAATCCCGTTACAAATTCCTGCTTGATGACGCCAAATTTTTCATTGAAGGATTTATTAAAGGCCCCGTCTGCAGAGGACAGGTCGCGTTGAATGTGATCGAGGATCAGTTCTGGGTGATGTTCTTCAATCCAGAAGAAGAGCTGTATACAGATACGCCGGAGTTTCTTGACGGTGTGATCGATTATCTGGACCTGCCCACCGAGCGCGGAAACACATTGAACCTGCTGGCTATCTGGACAGACTATTGGGGACGACAGAAAAAATACCTGGCCTCCAAGGAAGAGTATTTCGGCCACATCGAACCCATGGATATCAATACCGCAATGAAATACATCTGGAACGGTGCCGGCAAGAACCCCAACGCTGCTCTGAGCATATTCCGGCATGAAGACAGTGCCACTGTAATACAAGGATTTTCCGGAAACTATCCTGAAACTGCATGGGTCATTGACTATCCGCTGTTCGAACGCATTCATTATCTGCTCGTCGCCGGCTTTGATGTTTACGGCAACGTTGGACACCAGCTCAACACCCGTCTGTATATGGATTTTCTGCGTATGGAAGGAGAGGATAATTTTCTATCCTTTCTGCCGCCTGAGCAGCGTAAAGTGATCCGGGATGAGTGGTACAAGGGCAATCGCGAGAAGCGCATGAAATTGTTTGCTGAGCCCATAGACTGGCTGGATGCATATCCGGTCAAGGGCTACAAGACCGACGATACACAACTGGAACTCTACGAACACCTGGTGACAAGAATGGGAAAAATTGCCGGACCGGTGGATTTCCTGAATCGCTGTGATGGTCTTCAGTGTGTCGATCCGGCACCTACCCAGGACGAACGCGATGTAGATCTCTCAATGAAACGTCTGACGCAGATTCATGGACAGAATCTGACTCCATTTCATGATGTCTCATTCGTTCGCATCAAGGATGTGAATGACGAAGGGCTTGAACTGACTTATTCCCTGGTTCTCAACAAGGGATACAAGAACGTCACATCCATATTTAAAGACGACGAGGACCGGCGTGACAGGGACAGTGACACTCTGAGTGTCGTTAAAGGAATTATTGGCGCTTATCCGAATTTTTTCTTTGTCGTCAGCCGCCATCATGCTGATGAATTCGTCAATATGGCATCTACCATCGAAGATCGTGATGACTACGAGCGGTTCGTCGCTCGCTTTGGCATTCGGCGTACAAATCCAAAATTCTGGGCGCTATCCGACTGGTTTCACGATACCTATGCCGTCGCCGAACCGCTGGACTCAGGCATATTCGATCTGAACCGCTACCGGAATCGATAATCGATCAACTCCAATCAGAGTTTCGGCCAAAAGATCAGAATAGTCAGCCCCCGCTATTGGGGGCCAGAAATTAATCAGGCAGATTCAGCGTGTTTTCTTGAATACGCGGAGATCCATTTTTCCTCGAATTCCGCGGCCGGCATGGCGGCATCAAAATGGAACCCCTGGCCGGTTTCAGCGCCCATAGCCAGTAACAGTTGCATCGCTTCCGCATCTTCAATGCCTTCGGCGACAACATTAAGGTCAACAGCCCCGGCCAGCTGAATCATTGCCCCTACGATGCGGCGATCTGCATCATCCGTAGCCATAGGTTTGATGAAGGATTTATCAATTTTCAGCTCATCGGCCGGAATATTTTTCAGACCGGCCAGACTCGAGCAGCCGGTCCCAAAATCATCAATCGAAATGCGTAAGCCGAGGCCTCTGAGCCGATTCAGAATCAGCATACTGGAACCCAAATCCTGCATCATCGCGGTCTCTGTAACTTCAAGCGTGAGCTGCTCGGCAGGAAAATCCCATATCGCCAGCGCTCCTTCAACCACCTCAGGCAGGTCCGGGTCATCGATATTTCCCGCCGCCATGTTCACAGATATCGAGAAACCGGGAATTTCTTTAGCCCATTGTGAGGAATTTCGCAGCGCAGTATTGAGTACGAACCAGAACAAGGAGCGGATGCTCTGGGATTTCTCTATACCCGGAATAAACACGCCAGGCGGAACGCTGCCCAGCTCAGGACTTTCCCAACGAACCAGTGCTTCAGCGCCGACGGGCTTCCCCGTCCTTAAATTAATTTTTGGTTGGAAATGAACTTCAAGTTCACTGCGCTTTAATGCATCCTCTACTTCGAACCATGCATGTCGGGTAACCTCTCCAAACTTTGCAAATTCCGGGCTATAAACCGCGTAGTCTTCGTCACGCGTACGTGCGACCGACAAAGCCAGCTCACATTGACGCAGGAGCTCCTCGGCGGATGCGGCCGAATCAGGTAAAATCGATATCCCCATACGCGCCTTGACGCAGGCACGGCCTGAACCAATCGTGACCGGATCGGCGGCCAGTTGGGCAATTTTCTCGGCAGCCAGTACAGCATAGCCTTCATGCGCCGGATTGCGTACGAGCAGAGCAAATGACGTGCCACTGATTTCGAATGCAGAATCCTCCTCACGCGCAACCGAGCCGATGCGCCCGGCGAATTCCTCGAGCACCTTGTCACCGCCAAGATAGCCGAACCGCTCATTGACTTCGGCTAAACCGTCGAGCTGAATCATCACCAGCGCGATCGATGACACATCATCACTGTGCTGAATATTGTCGATTTCCCGCAGCAGCAGGGAGAATCTGAAATGAGTATTATCCACCATCGTCTAAATCCCGCGCAGGGCGGCCTACATGAAATAATCTTTTGGATCGATACCGAACGCGCCGGCTTCAAAGCCCTGGGTAATCCAGCGTGCCTTCGGATTTCCCGCATCTTCGGGCAGCTTTCGCAAATTCATTGTTTTGTGCGATTTGAGGGGCTCTTTATCGGCATCCAGCAATAACATCAACTGCGGGCGTAACCGGCGCACACGATTTTGCTCGATAACAATGCCAACCTCGCCGGTGTTTATCTCTACAAGACTGCCCGTCGGAAACATGCCCAGGGCCTGAACGAATTGTTCGACCATCTCCCGCTGAAACTGCATACCGGCGGACAGGTTAAGTTCCCGAATAGCATCGTAAGCTGACATGGCCGGTGCATATGCTCGATTCGTCGTCATGGCATCGTAGCAATCAGCCAGCCCGGCAATTCGTCCGAATACAGGGATGTCCATCCCGGACAGCTTGGCGGGATAGCCTGAACCATCATGACGCTCATGGTGGGTCTGGATCATCGCGATGACGTCATCACCAAGCCCTGGAATAACATTGGCAATCTCTACACCGTAATCCACATGCACGCGCAGAATCGCTTTCTCCTCGTCGGTCAGCGTCTCCTCTTTCATCGTCAGCGATTCGGGTATTTTCGTTTTACCAATGTCGAGCAATAGTGCGCCGATAGCCAGTGTATCCAGAGCGTGACGGTCAAAACCCAGGTGACGGCCGAGTATCACTGCCCACACCGATGTCGCGATTGAATGGTTCTGCTCGTATCCACCGCACTTTCTAAGCATGACCAGCCACGACATGGCATCCTGGTTACGCAGCACGCTTTCAATCATTGGCCCGACGACTTTTTTCACTTTATCGACGTTGACGCCGCCGCCATTCCGAATATCGGTCAGAAATCTGTCCACGCCTTTGACCGCAATTTTATAGGCCGCGATAGCCTGCGGCGCTTCCTTTCGGGTGGAGACAGTATTTTGGTACTGTTTTTTACCACTCAGCAGTGAGGCCAGTTTACCGGTGGGATCAAGATAACTAAGGGCTGAAACAAGTCTCCGGCTTAGAGTGACTCGACGCCTGGAAGACGACCGTTTCTTCAAGTCGCTAAACGGATCATTGCTGACTTTTGATGTGGCAAGTTTGTGTGCCTGAAGCACTTTCTTCTTGCCGATAGCACTTCGGGTCGCATCGACATAGACATGCTTGCAAAACTTTCGCAGCAAAGCGATTTCGTCGTCTTTACTGACTTCGAACGCCTGGAAAAAAAACGGGGTTTCCAGCCACGGTCTGTCGAGCTGGGACACATACATGCCCTGCTCTACATTTGTCGTTTCAACTTTGACGCGATTTAGCAGCATGTGCCACCCCGGCGATGATACGCCTGCTTCTGACAGCCGCTCCATGATAGCGACGGCCATGCGGGGAAATCGGGCCCATTTCACAGTTTTACTGCTGCTATAGTCGGGCAGCCGGGCATTTCGGACGTGGTTAACCAAATAGCCCGGTCAACGCATTCACGAGTATCCCGTTATACGGCTTACCCACAACTGAAATGGAGTACGTGGATGAAAAATACGATTCGACTGAATCTGGCGGGGCCACTCGGGGCTCTGCTGCTGGCCGGCTGCGCGGCACATCCGGACCCCATAGTTGACATGCAGGGCGTAGATTCGGCGATGTATGAACAGGATCTTAATGACTGCCAGGGTTACGAGGACCAGATCGATACCGCAACCGGTGTCACCAAGGGAATGGCAGCCGGAGGCGCCGTGGGCGCGGCAACCGGTGCGATCAGTGGTGACACAGCCAAAGGCGCGGGCTATGGCGCAATTGCAGGAGGCGCCCGGTCAGCACAATTAAACGAACGGGAAAAACAGCGGGTCGTAAAAAACTGTATGCGCGGTCGCGGTTACCGGGTTCTGAATTAAATCACCGGGCAACTCACGTTTGTTCCGCCCAGGCCGCAATAGCCGCCCGGGTTCTTGGCGAGATACTGCTGGTGATAATCTTCTGCATAGTAAAATTCCGGAGCCGGCAGTATTTCAGTCGTAATGACACTGAAACCGCTCTGTCCGAGGGCCTTACCGTAGGCCGCAAGGCTTTGCCGGGCGGCCTCGGCCTGTTCATCGTCGAAATAATAGATTCCGGAACGATATTGCGTCCCCGTATCGTTTCCCTGCCGCATGCCCTGAGTCGGATCATGCGATTCCCAGAACAGCTTCAGCAGATTCGCATCACTCAATTGCTGCGGATCGTAAACCACCAGCACGACTTCATTGTGGCCCGTACGCCCCGAACAGACTTCCTCGTAAAGGGGATTGGGCGTGTACCCGGCAGCATAGCCAACAGCCGTGGTATAGACTCCGGATGTCTGCCAGAAAATACGCTCCGCACCCCAGAAACATCCCATGCCGAACATTATGGTTTTCGTGCTCCCGGGAAACGGCCCGAGCAGAGGATGGCCGATCACCTTATGCTGGTCTGCAACCGGCATCTTTCCGGCGCGACCAGGCAACGCATCATCGGCGGTCGGCATCAACGTCTTTTCCTTCCCCCATAACATGGCCGTCCTCCTTAAATTCCGGGTCTGCCCATAACAAATGATCGACTTCCCGCAACAGTACCAATGCTTATCGATGCCATACGCTTTACTATTATGTCACTACGATTCATGGCGGTCTCCTTTACAATCCATGTCGGTAGAATAATGACCTGCGGGCAACCCCTACAGTGACTACGGACTGGAAAGATCAGCGATAGCTTATGGGACAGCAACAGGTTGAATGTGAACCCGGCAGCTTCCGGCATGGTCTCAACTGACAAGACGGCGCAGCCATCTGAAATAGCTAAATGATGGGAAATATCTCGACAACAAAAAGTCTGGCACTACTCGGCCTTCTGGCCGCACTCAGCACGGTGCATGCCCAGCTGCCCGGGCAAGACGAGACCGGGGTTATTGCGGACGCTACCGGACCCGATGAGAGGGTGCCCGACAGCGGCAGCAGACCCCTCGAAATTTCCATTTCCGACCAGCGGGAGGCGGCGCATGATCAATTCCTGCTGCTATTCGAAGAAAAACGCTTTGACGAAGCGCTGCCCGTCGCATTTAATATCGTGAACCTGGCCCGGCAACAGTATGGTGATAACGACATCCAGCTGGTATCAGCCCTGAATAATCTTGCCACAACACAGATTCTTACCGGTGACCTCGTTTCGGCCGAAGCAAATTACAAGATCAGCATCGGCTTGATCGAGAAACATGAAGGAATTCTTTCGATCCGGCTTATTAATCCTCTGATCGGGCTGGGCGGCACATACAATCGACTCGGCCAGCATGAACAAAGCATACAGTCTTTTAAACGCGCACTGCATGTCAATCATGTCAATGATGGATTCTATAATTTCGAGCAATTCCAGATCCGTGATGGACTCACTGAGAGCTATGTTGGCCTGAATGAATTCGAAGACGCCAATTTTCAGCAACAATCTCAACTGGAAATTTATCAACGCAAGCTGGGCATGGAAAACCCCGAAATCGTCCCGGCACTTTATAAGCTCGCACGCTGGTACGAACGATCCGGCCAATCCGAAATTGCCCGCCTGACTTATCACAGCGCATACCGTTTGATGCGTGAAAGTTATGGCAAGAACAGCCCAAAACTCATCAAATCAATGGCCGGTATCGCGAATACTTATGCACGACAGGGCCTGATGCGTGAAAGCGCCAGCTATTTCAAGAAAGCACTGGAAATCGTCGATAAACAGGAAACACCAGACCTCCTGCAACGCGCTGAACTGCACGTCGAACTTGGCGATCTCTATACACGCTATGGAAAAAACAAGTCGGCAAGTGAAAATTACGGGCGGGCGTGGGCTGATTTGTCGAACGATGAATTATTTCTCGACCAGCGGGATGTCTATTTCGAACAACCGGTCCGGATACAGGGTATCCCGTGGACAGCAATCAAATTTCCTGCCGGCACCAACCGGAACGACCCAAAAATGAGCGAGTTCAAAGATGGCTTCGTGCTTGCCAAATACTCAGTGGATGTCCAGGGGCAAACACATGGTGTCGTGATTATCGAGTCAGCTCCGGATGACATGATGGATGCCCAGGTTATCGCGGCACTGGATCACTCGACTTACCGGCCGCGTTATGCCGAAGGCATGGCCGTGCCGGCAGATGGACTGATACACCGTCACGAGTTCAGATATAACCCGGCTGCAACTAATGATGTTGCCGTGAAAACCGATGATGCGGAAGATTCGGATGATCCAGGTGCACTCGTAAACCCGAGCGGATTTGATCGCTCTGACGATTTCGATCCACTTGATTTTCCGGATTTCGATGATGACTTTTGAGCGGAGCAGCTGC
>PVMK01127161.1_pt1 | contig 52485 bp, 42 predicted proteins | sample 1853481 | NCBI WGS metagenome assembly PVMK01 (sample SAMN08533507, study PRJNA380276) | Marine sediment metagenome, whole genome shotgun sequencing project.
TGATGCAGGCTGCGCCATCAGTAATCTGGCCGCAGTCCATCTTGCGGACTCGCCCCTCAATTGAGGGATTCAACTCATCATCATCGCTGTAGTGTTCGTCTGTAAATGTCCATTTGCGCGCCTGGGCGTTCGGATTACGCCGGGCATTGCTGAAATTGATTCGCGCTATGTCCTTCAGATAGTCCGTGTTGACGCCATGACGGCGGTCGTATTCATCCAGGATGACATCGAACATATGTGGCCAGGGATAGTCACAATCAGTCGCCTCAGCACCATACCAGGTGGCGGCGCCCAGGTAATCCGCACCGGTTTCGCCCGGAACATTGCGCATCAATTCCAGGCCCAGCACGGCGGACATATCCAGGTGGCCGGCCAGGATTTCATTCATCGCGGACAGTATGGCCATTGATCCCGATGCACAGGCCGCCTCGTGGCGGGCCGTGGGAATGCCGCTGAGTTCCGGGTAGACATGGCCAAAAAAGCCGCCGATCAGGCCCTGGTGGGCAAACAGGTCGCCCACGAAATTCCCGACGTGACCGGATTCAATCTGACCAGGGTCGATGCCAGTGAACTCAACGGCACCGGTCAACGCCGCCGAAAACATATCGTACAGCGTCTCGCCTTCGCGGGCCCAGTTACGTGCAAAGTCGGTCTGGGCACCACCCAAAACATAAATTTCCGTCATCATCTTTCACTTTTTGCTTCAATCCGGTTCAATTATAAAAGTCAAAACGGGAGATTAACGGCGTCAGGGAGAGCAATCAAGTCTTTTTATAAAAGACGAAGCTGCATTATTCTGGTATCTTCCTATACCTGCAAAAGCGGCCGTTTGTCGCCAGAATTCACGGAGTGCCCATGACACAATCAATGGAGACACACGCCAGTTCCATTAACCGTGCATTAGATCAAATCGGAGATAAATGGTCACTTCTGATCATTGGGGACGTGCTCTGGGGTATCAACACTTTCGGTGAATTGCTGGCCGCGACTGGCATGTCACGTGGTGTTCTCTCCGACCGCCTGAAGTGGCTGGAAAAAGTTGACTGCCTGCAAAAAAAAATCTCCGATGGCAATTCCAGGCGACCCACATATCACATGACAGCCAAGTCCATCGATTTATACGATACAGCCTTGATGGCGCTGAGCTGGGAGCGCCGTTTTTTTTCCGAGCCCGAACTGGATTCGATCGAACTCGTGCACGAAGACTGCCAGGAGTCATTCAAGCCCATAATGACGTGTAGGCGCTGCGGTAAGGAAGTCCTGGCCGGTGATATTGAATATTCTCCTGGCCCCGGTGCAAGAATCGATCTGAGGAGAAAGAAAGTGCGCCGCAGATCCTCCAAATCCATCAAAGAGGCGCCTGCTTCACGAACAGCCTATATAAACCTGATCCACGTGATCGGCGATCGATGGACAGCCAACCTGATCGCCCTCGCTTATCACGGGATAAAGCGATTCGATGAATTTCACAGAGAGTTGCCGATCGCCACAAACGTCCTTTCAGACCGTCTGAAATTTCTTGTCGGGGAAGACATATTAGTCCCCGTTCCGTACAAGGAACGGCCACTGAGGGTCGATTATTTTCTGTCCAAGAAAGGTCTTGCCCTGTTTCCATTTTTTCTCGCCCTGCTGCAATGGGGCGACAAGTGGTGTGGGGACGGCACCGGTCCTCCAATACTCTTGACACATACCCTGTGTTCGGATCCGTTGGAAGCTGAAGTCCGCTGTGACCAGTGCCATCACCATGTCGTCGCCTACCGCGTACACCAAGATAAAGTCAACGAAATTAAGGTCCTTGTCAGCACTGATACAAGCCACCGCCGAACAGGCAATATGCCCACATGAGCAGCACTCCATACAATTCAGCTTTGTCCCGAGTCCCTTGCCGGGAAGTACGGTTGCCGCCGGTGCGGATGGACAGCATCGAGCAAGCCGATGGCAGCATCATTTTGCGCTCCAGGGAATCTTTACAGCAGTTTGATCCGAATATTCCGCGCAATTTCCTTTCCATGGCTGAAAAACAGCCCGGAAAAACCCTTTACGCCCAGCGCCGACGCGAGCCAGACGGCAGCCTGGGCGATTGGAACCATCTGAGTTTTGGCCAGGCAAAAAGTGTCGTCGAATCCATTGGTCAGTGGCTGCTTGACCACGGCTTTGAGAATTGCGACACCGTACTGATCATTTCGGGAAATTCAATCGCACACGCGATGATGCGCCTGGGTTCCATGGCTGCCGGCGTTACCTGTTGCGCGATCAGTTCGAATTACGCGCTCATGGGTGGCGCATTCGAGCGACTCCGCTATGTCGTCGACCTGGTCAAACCCAAAGCCATATTTGCCGAAACAGGCGGTCCCTTCGACGATGCGCTGAAAGCTTGCGACTTGTCAGGCCGGACCGTAATTTGCTGTGCGCCAGAAAACCTGAGTGTGGATGCAGTGGCCTGGAACAGCTTGCTGGCCACCTCGCCCGGCGATGAAATCAGAACCTGTATCGAAAACGCGGACCCGGATGCACATGCCGCCTACATGCTGACCTCCGGCTCAACCGGAATGCCCAAGGCCGTGATCCATACTCAACGTATGCTGAGCACCAATTTACACCAGGCGTTTCAGACGCTGGGCGAGGCATCCGGCTGGGATGACATCATGCTCGACTGGCTGCCCTGGAGCCACGCGTCCGGCGCTTTCAACATGCTTGCAGCCCCCGTATTTGGCGGTACGCTCTACATCGACGATGGTAAACCGGCGCCGGGCCTTTTCCAGGAAACGATCCGCAACCTGCGTGAAATCGCCGTACCCTTTTTCTGCAATGTGCCGGCCGGCTTCGCTGTCCTGGTCGATGCCCTGGAAACAGATGAGATATTACGCAAACGGTTTTTCAGCAAATTGAGAATGCTGCTCTACGGGGGCGCCGGCCTGCCCCAGCCCATTCTTGACCGCCTGCAAAAAATGGCAATAGAGGAGACGGGATACCGGATCTTCATGACCAGCGGCTACGGCGCAACTGAAACGGCATCGGGTTGCATGGCTATCTACTGGGACACCGACAAGGTGGGTATTGGACTGCCCATGCCCGGCCTGGAGGTGAAACTCGTTCCCCAGGGGGACCGCTTTGAGGTTCGGCTGCGTGGCGATAACGTGATGCCGGGATACCTGGACAATCCGGCGGGCAGCGCCGCCACGTTTGACGATGAAGGCTTTTACAAAACCGGGGATGCGGCGCGATTTCACGATGACGGCGACGTCGGACAGGGACTCTATTTTGCCGGCAGGCTGGCGGAGGAATTCAAACTGGGCACCGGCAGCTGGGTCTATGGCGGCCAGGTGCGCGCCAGCTTGATTGAAGCATTGTCGCCAGCGATCAGCGACTTGCTGCTCTGCGGTGTCGGCCGCGACTACCTGGCAGTACTGGGCGTCCCCAACCTGGCGGGACTGCGCGCAATTGACGGCAGACCGGATGCAGGCATTTCCGACCTGGCTCAGAGCCCGAAAGTAAGAGCATTCCTGGAGCAGTCTTTGCACGACCATAACACCGCTAACCCGGCCAGCAGCAAACGCATCAGGCGGTTCTCGTTCATGAAAGAGGCGCCCAGTGCTGCCCGGCACGAGTTGTCGGACAAAGGCACATTGAATCAGCTGATCACCTCAGAGAACCGGGCCACCGAAATCGACGAGTTGTATGCTCCTTCACCCGGCCAGCATGTACTGGTTCTCTGAAATACCTGGAGAGTCTGGATGAATATGTTTGAAGCCAAAGGTCTGAAGCGATGAGTGAAGTAATCCAGATACTTATGGTCAATTTCGTGATACTCATGGCCTGCATGATGGTTCTGTGGCTGATCAGTATCCCTTTACGCGACGTGTCCTTTGTCGACAGCTTCTGGGCTGCGGGTTTCATCGTCGTTGCCGGTTCAACTTATGCCATGACCGGAGGTGGAACCGACCGGCGGCAGTTTCTGTTTGTGATCACGGCAATCTGGGGCGCCAGGCTGGCTGCATACCTGTTTCTTCGCTGGCGGCGTGAAGGTCCGGACGGCCGCTACGTGGCGTTTCTGAAAACAGCGCCCGGCAATGTCCACCTGTTCACTCTTCAGAAGGTATTTCTACTCCAGGGCCTCATGTTGTGGCTGGTGTCCCTGCCGGTACAACTGGGACAGATAGAAGCCGAACCAGCGAGCCTCGGTGTGCTGGCCTGGATTGGCACGGTTGTGGCAACAGTTGGAATCTTCTTCGAAACGGTTGGCGATCAGCAGATGGCTGCTTTCAAGTCCGACCCGGCCAACGAAGGCGAGGTCATGGACCGCGGACTGTGGCGTTACACCCGCCACCCCAATTATTTCGGCGACTGCTGTGTCTGGTGGGGCCTGTACCTGATTGCGGCCGAAACCAGTCTCGGGATCTGGAGTATTTTCGGACCGACGCTGCTGACCTGGACCCTGATGAAGTGGAGCGGTGTCCCGCTGCTCGAGAGACGGTTGCAGCACAGCCGTTCTGGCTATGCCGAGTACCTGGAGCGCACCAGTTCATTTTTTCCCTGGCCACCTGCCAGGGAGAAAGAGACCAGGGACTGAGCAGGGCAGCCTCCTTGCCAGCACAAAGCATGTTTAGAGAGTAAAGGATATGCCCACACAACTTGTTAATCACATCATTTCGACGATCCAGCCCAATGATCATCCCTATATGAATGGTGTTTGGACACCGAACTATGACGAGTACAACGCGACGGATATGGAAGTAATCGGCGAAATACCGAAAGACATCGACGGTGTTTACGTCCGTAACACAGAAAACCCGGTGCATGAACCCATCGGACGCTACCACCCTTTCGAAGGCGACGGCATGATTCACATGATAAGCCTGGCGGATGGCAAGGCCGAATACCGCAATCGTTTCATGCGCACCAAGGGTTTCATGGCGGAACAGGAAGCCGGCCACTCTCTGTGGGCCGGACTGATGGAGCATCCGAGACGCTCGATGCGGCCGGGTTGGGGCGCACACGGACACCTGAAGGATTCCTCATCCACCGATGTGATCGTGCACGCAGGGCAGATTCTTTCCACTTTCTACCAGTGCGGCGAAGGCTACCGCCTGGACCCTTATACCCTGGAGCAGTTCGGCACCGAATCATGGGTGCCACTGGATGGTATTTCCGCCCACCCCAAGCTGGATGAATTGAACGGAGAGTTGCTGTTCTTCAACTATTCCAAGCATGCACCGTACTTCCACTACGGAGTAGTCGGGCCGGACAACCGGCTCAGGCATTACATCCCGATCGACTTCCCGGGTCCGCGCCTGCCGCATGATATTGCCTTCTCGGAGAACTTCACCATCCTGAACGATCTTCCCGTGTTCTGGGATCCGGAACTCCTGAAACAGGACATCCATGCGACCCGGTTCTATCCTGACATTCCGTCCCGCTTCGGTATTCTCCCGCGCATGGGTGATCCCGATTCGATCAAGTGGTTCGAAGCCGAGCCAACCTATGTTTTGCACTGGCTCAACGCCTGGGAAGATGGCGATGAAGTCGTACTTGACGGGTACTTCCAGGAAGATCCCGTGCCCGGCCATTATCCGGGCGCGCCACCTGAACTGGAACGAATGATGGCCTTCCTTGATCAGCATCTGCTCAAGCCCCGTATCCATCGCTGGCGCTTCAATATGAAAACCGGCCAGACTACCGAGGAACATCTCGATGACCGTGTCCTTGAGTTCGGTACCATCAACCAGCGCGTAGCCGGCACTAAAAATCGCTACAGCTACAGCGCCATTCCCAAGCCCGGCTGGTTCATGTTTACCGGTGTGACCAAGCATGACCACGACTGCAACAGGAGTTGGGCCCTGGATTTCGGACCGGAGCGCTATGGCAGTGAACCGGCCTTTGCACCGCGTATCGGGGCCAGCAGTGAGGATGACGGGTACCTTGTCACCTTTGTATCCGATCTGAACCTGGACCGTTCAGAATGCGTTCTGGTTGACGCGAGTGATTTCGAATCGGGCCCGGTATGTCGCATCATCCTGCCGCACCGGATATCCAGCGGCACCCATGCCACCTGGGCGCATGGTGAGGATATCCGCGCCGCAAAGACTATTCGCGCTGCCTGATCTATAACGGTTTCCGGCTCGTGACAGGGTATTGTTTCAGGCTGATTGAGCAATCCCATTCAGGGCGCTGAGTGCATCCGCAGTAAGCTCCAGTTCATCAAGGAATGCTTTTCTCTTCACCTCTGCGTGCGGATCATCGCCGGCCCGCAGCCCCCGGTTATCAGCCACCCGCAAACCGTTTGCCAGCAGGGCGCGCGACAGGCCGGGAACCGATAGAGTTCCGCTATAGTTTCCGTTACGGTGTGAAAACTGCAGGCACTTCGCAATAAATGCATCATCCGGCAGGCCACGGCTTGCAGCATCCTGTGAAATCATTTCGCCCACCAGCCGGTAAGCAGCAACAAATGGAGAAAGTACACCGGCCGCGACCAACAACGGCTTTTGCTTCAACAGCGAGATCACGGCTTCACTGCCATGCTCCACGACCGATCGCCAGTCCGGGTGAAGAGAGTCCAGTTCACTCCTCAACCTGTCCTGGAAGATTTCATTCCGGGAAAAAAAGAACTCGAACTTGAACAGGTTTCGCAGGCGCGTGTACTCTGCCCACAAACTGTCCCTGTTTCCCGGTGATGATGACCGGGCCCATGTAATCAGCGCCAGTTCGGTAAACGCGCTGATAACGAAGTGATGCACCGCCATGTTGCTGTAGTAGATGGCCACCGAAACCTTGTCGGGGGCGATCTCCAGTACTCTGTCCGTTCCTGACCCCGTAGCACGAACCACTCCGGTAGCGATCAGCGAATCAAGGCTTTCCGCCGAATCAGCAGAGAGAATTCGGCTCGGTCTTTTCACAACAGCCCGCTTTCTTCTGCGCCTTATGTAGTTATTCAGTATCGTCACATCGTTCTGGATCTGCCACGCATCACACTGCCCACGACAAAGCAATACCATTACGATCAGCGCCGTCATGGTCGCCGGGGTGATTTCATTGATCCGGTAACAGATTTCGAACGCCAGTTTCTGTATCTCGATCTGCCGCTCACTGACGAGCGCCCCTGAAGACTTGAATTTCGGTGCAGCCGGGGTTTCCTTCATCGCCATTGCATCGCCAAAACGGATATGAATGTTGCCAAACGGCCCACCGAGTCCGCGTACATACTGCATGAACCAGGGCAGGCTTTCCGGCTTCTTTTCCGCCCCTGCTTCCTGGGCCGCCATATCGACAACGTCCGGGATCTGGTCATAGACAACGGACACCGGGATATAACTGACCGCATCGTCGCCGAGATTCCTGCTGGCGTTGCTCAGGTAATTCAGCAAGCCCAGCCGGGGCGTGAGCAGCTTGCCTGTCCTTGAGCGCGTGCCTTCGATCGCCCACATGAAACAAGCCCTATCTTCGATCAAGGACTCGATATATCGCCTCAAAACCGCCTTGTAAATTTCATCGTCACCAAAGGTTCTGCGGATGAAAATGCCTCCGGCACGCCTCGCGAGTCCACCAAACCCGGCAAAGTTCATATTCAAACCGCCAAAAATATAAGGTGTTGAAATGCCTTGCCTGTAAAGAAAATCAAACAGAACAAAGAAATCCAGGTAGGTTTTGTGCGTCACCAGGAACACGATGGAACGGTTCTGACTCTCTGCCCTTACTCTTTTGATTTCATCAAGATCGAAGACAGGATGATGGTGATAGCCGCGTCGGTACACGAAGCGGCCCAGCGCGGCGAACAGACGCACGGCCACGGGATTTCGCACGGCCCGCATCTCCGCGAGATCGCGAGTTGCTTCTGCGCGCACTTCAGTTATCGGCCTGTCGCCGGCGAGCCGCTCAAGCTCGGACTGGAATGAGGCCTTGTCGAAGATGTCCGTCGTGAACTTCGGCTTAGCGTTCATCGGTCTGTCCGAGTTCCCGCAAAAACAGTTCGCGGCAATGCTGGACATGCTCATCCATTGCTTGTTCAGTCCAGTTGTCCGTGGAAATGGGTGGCAAAACAGTAACATTCACTGTGGCCGGTCGGATGAAAACTCCGGACTTAGGCAATGCATCCGAGGAATTGGCAATAACGATGGGCACAATTGGCACCACCGCCTGCATGGCAATGTGGAATGCGCCCTTTTTGAAGGCACCCAGACGGTATCCTGAACTGCGCTGACCCTCCGGCGCAATGGCGATGGAGAGACCACTCTCAAGCTTTTCCAGCGCAGGTTTCATGGCCTCGGCCGGGTTACCCTTGTGCGCCCGGTCTATGAATACCGCGTCTGCAAACGACAGGGCTGGCCCCAACAATGGGTTGTTTTTCATTTCCTGCTTACTGATGCCGGTGTAATCCTGACGCAACAAGCGGGCAATAATGAGAACATCTGTTGCGCTCTGGTGATTGAAAATGAACACGGCCGGTCGATGCGTCCATAAGTGCTCTTCACCCGTAACATGCAGATCAAGACCGGCCACCGCACTGCCAAAATCACTCCAGATTGACAGACCCATGTTGATGACATCACGACGTGAACGGTTGAGCAGCCAGGCCGGCACGCCGGCCAGGAATGACGGCAGGAAGCTGCCGTAGACCAGGCCGGTTCGAATCAGGTCTGCAATTCGCGGAGTTCCACGGCTCTCAAAATTCTGAATGGGCCAGCTACGTTCCAGGGCAAGCGCCGCCAGTTCGGCATCCGGGTTTATGGGCCGCGGATACCCGATTGCCTCGAGCAGCGGGATGTCTTCCACTCCATCGGTGTAGAAGAAACTTTTTTCCAGGTCAATATTGTGCTGTTCAGCAAAATGTGTCGCCGCCCGGCACTTTTCCATTCCGTAGCAGGCGGGGCCGTCCATGTGCCCGCTCAGCTTGCCATTTGTCACCTCGAGGCGAGTGCATATGACATGCTCGACACCCAATTCGTCAGCGATCAACGCAAGCTGGTACTGCGTGGCGGAAGAGAGAATGACAACCGTGTGCCCTTTTTTCTGATGTGAGCTGAGCAGGGCGCGTGACTCGGGGTAGAGGCGGCCCATCAGATCCTTGTGAAAAACTTCATCCGCGAGTTCCCACATGTCCCGGTCGCTGGTACCTGCCATGCTCACATTGAATTCGGACAGCACATCGGTGAAGCCGGAGCGCTTCATTCCGTAGCTGGCCATGGCCCGGAACTGCTCCATGGCTTCACTGCGCGAAACCTGTCCTTTCAGGTAGCGCCGGGCGAGGAAAAACAGCACCGAGAAACCGGAAAGCAAGGTGCCATCGAAGTCGAAAAATGCCGCTGTTCTTCGTCCCCTGCGGCTCTCATTCACTTCACGTGTCACATGTGCGTAAGCTTTCACAGTACAACCATGATAAAGGAGTCAGGGTTCGATTTGGAAAAAGCGGGCTCTGGCCGTTTATTTTCCGACGGCTCTTTTTGGCTTCCGCCCAGTGTATATCGCCAGGGTGTCTTTTGCTGTAGATGTGTAAATCCGGACCAGGTCGTTGCTGCAATCAAGCAAAGACCTGCCCAGGAATGCCGTGTAGGCAAATGGCAGTCCGATGAAAGAACCAGGACCTGCAGGCTTCAGCGATCTTGAAATGACCGACCTGGTCTCCCCGGAAATTTCTTCGCCCAGGTTTTGAATCCGGGCCCACCAGGAACCTGTTCCCTTCTCCAAAGTATCCACTGTCAAAATGAGTCGTTCCAGTGAGAACACTCTGGATACGGTAAATTTTTCAGACACTTTACTTGCTGGGCTCAACAGGTATTCATACAAGGTTCGATGCCTGTTAGCTACGGCCTGCCCGAACAGTGGATCATCGGTGGCTGCGAAGTACGTTTCGATGTCTTTCCAGTCTGCCTTCGACAGCGATTCAATGGCTGCAGGAAACATCTTTTGGTTTTCGAACTGCATGTGAGCGCGCTGATGACTGACGAATGCCTCACAGGCCCACCGGATATCCCGCTCCCTTCCTTCTGTTGCTTCATCAATGGCTTCATCCAGCAGATCCAGCAGATCCTGCGTTTCCCGCGCAACCGCATCGTGATCACTACGCAAGCGCTTTACTGCTTTTCTTCTGGATGGTGCGCGTCGCAGCAAGGCTTCAAATATCCGGTTCTCCGTAGGATGATGGACATGGTCCGGGTAGTCGTGCATATAAGCTACGATGTCACGCATCAGGAAGTAATCGCCCGCGTGAAGCTGCCCGCACTGCGTCGCCCTGTATTCCAGTGCTCGAATCAGGGCAGCCAGATGGCGGTGCTCTTCAAACAGACAACGCAATACTCTCGGTAATCCAGGGGAGTTTTCACTCATGTCACCCACAGGACCAGCCTGTATTTCTAACCTGTCTTTGCTGTTGCCGGTTTCAAGGCTCAAGATTCATTTCCAGGAATGAAGCAGTGCCCTTGTCTTGCCATAGCCCATCCGCATCCGGATACAACAAGCTGGCTGCATGATCGAGGAAACCGGGAAAGTAGTCTTGAGGAGCAAAAGCCCGCCAGTGATCGCGGTCGGCCACCAGCCTGTCCGCAACGGCCAGTAACACCCACGGATTGACACACATGCCGATGTGCGATGACAGGATACGGATATTTTCACGTGGCGCCTTTCGCCCGCTATGCTTCACGATATAACCGGGAATATGACAGGCGTTTTCATCAACGATGCCGTCGATCGGACTATGAATGGCCACGCAGGGCAGCGCGGGACGGTCAGACTCCCAATGCAGTAAACCATCCCGCCCGGCGAACTCCGAAGCAGTCTGTCGGTTGAACCAGTACCCAAAGGTGCCGATTACGCGATTATGGCGATCCTCCTTGTAGGGGTGAAAAGTCGGCGCTCCGAGCATGATGACACGGTCGATCTCCTCTTCCAGCCGTAAAGCCAGTTCGCGGGCATACACACCTCCCAGGCTTTGACCGATCAGCGCCACCGGCGCTGATGTTTCATCAGCCATGGCCATTACCCGGTTCTTCAATTGATTGCCTATCTTGTCAAGGTGCTGATTCCAACCCGTTCCCTGCGGACCGAGGTTCCGGCCCAGGCCCCAGGACCGCGCGTTGAACCCCTGCTGCTTTAGAAACCGGTTCAATCGAAGCAGGGTTGCCTCAGATGCCATGAAGCCTGGAATGCTGATCACGGGCGCTTTCGTATCGCTACCGGGTGCCAGCCGGCTCAGCAATCCACCGCCGAGCAAGTTGGCGGCAAGCTCGGTGTGGGCGCCCAGTAAATCAAATTGCAATCTCAGCAAATCAGTGAGCATCAAATCTCCAATACTTGTATATGCCTTGCCACTCAAAAGCCCGGTTGTGCAAACTTGCACAATTGAACTAAAGTATCATGCGTGTCGTGAATGTCGCAACGAGGATGTCCGGTAGTAGTGCATGGCCCATGGATTTGAAGACAAAGTTATTGTAATTACCGGTGCCGGAAAGGGCCTGGGACGGGCCTACGCGCTATTCCTTGCAGGACTGGGCGCCCGCATCGTGGTGAACAATCACCGCCATTCCGGCGAAACCCAGTCTTCAGCCGACCGGGTCGTGGGGGAAATCTCAAAAAGGGGCGGAACCGCAATCGCGGAATACAGCAGTGTTGAAGATCCCGACACCGGCGGCCGTCTGCTCGATGTCTCGCTCGAAACCTTTGGACGACTGGACGCCGTGGTCGCCAATGCAGGCATTTCAGAAGGCCGTAGCTTTCACAAGCAAAGCGCGCAGGAATTCCGGCGGGTTATTGAGATCAACCTGATGGGGACGGCAAATTTACTGCATCCTGCTTTTCGGCATATGTACGAGTTAAGTCGTGGCTGCATGGTCGTCAGTACATCAGTGGCCGGCCTGTATGGAGAACATGGGCTACCGGCCTATTCGGCATCCAAGGCCGCGCTGCTGGGATTGATGTACTCGCTCAGCCAGGAAGGTGCGGCGCACGGAGTCCGCGTCAATGCCATTGCGCCGTTTGCCGCTACTCAGATGACGGAGAAGGACTTGCCCCCGGCGCTGAAGGATCGCTTACAGGCCGATCTCGTGGCGCCGGTATTGGCATGGTTGATCAGCGACGACTGCAAGCTGAACGGTGAAACCATCATTAGCGGTGCCGGCAAAATTTCGCGAGCCAGGATCATGGAGACAAGCGCCCTGAAAATACCATCCGGCCTCGATTATGATCCCAAAGCAATGCAAGGCCTGTGGGAGGAACTCAAGGCGCGGCCACTGGACCGGGAGCACAAAGGAGCGCTGGAACAATTCGGAGTTTTTATTGCCGATTAAACATCGGTCCGGTGTGGGATCTGGACCGTGCTCCGATCAGGGAATGTTCCTGGCCTCCAGATATTCCCGCTCCATCCGGTCGACAATGGCTGCCATCGGCTCTACCTCGTGAACCGTACCCAGCCCCTGCCCGGCGGACCAGATGTCTTTCCAGGCTTTGACCTTCGTCTGCGCGCCCGTGAGATCCATTTTCCCTTTTCCAACCAGGTTATCCGGATCCAGCCCCGCCGCCACGATGCTTGGCCTCAGGTAATAGGCATAGCCACCCGTGAATGAGTTGCTCAACACGAGATCGGTAAAGTCAGAATCCACCACCATCTGCTTGTAAGGTTCGAAAGCCATGCTTTCCTCGGCCGCAATAAAGCGGGTTCCGATGTAGCACAGCTCTGCGCCGAGTACCTCGGCGGCACGCACGGCATGGCCATCACCAATGGCGCCGGCCAAAATCAGCACACCGTCAAAAAATTCCCGGACGGCCGGAACGAATGCAAACCCGGCCATATGCCCGGTGTGGCCACCCGCACCGGCAGCTACCAGCGCCAACCCATCAACACCGGCGGCGGCCGCCTTGCGGGCAAATTCAACACTGTTCACGTCGGCGATCACCAACCCGCCGTAATCATGTACGGCTTCCACTACGGCGCCTGGACTGCCGAGCGCCGTAATGACCAGGGGCGGACGGTACTTTTGCAGCAAAGCCAGCTCGGCATCGAGTCGCTCGTAGGTGCTGTGGACAACCAGGTTCTGGGCCCAGATGTCTGTCGCACCAGCCACCTGGTTCTTTCGCAACAGGGCAAGCTCTCCGGTAATCCGGTCAAGCCATTCCTCGAATATATCGATGCTGCGGGCGTTGGGTGTCGGAAAAGAACCGATAATACCCGAGCGGCAGGCCGCCACAACAATTTCCGGCCCCGAGACCAGAAACATGGGTGCGCAGACTACGGGAAGCCGCAGTGCCTTACGCATGGCCGCGAAGCGGTTGCGTGAATCAGTCGTTGTCATGAGAATCGCCGTTCTCCAACTTGCGAATAGTAACTTTCATTATTAGACTATCAAACCATCTTTCGCGCATCAACGTACACTGAATCCAGCGGTGTCGCTCGGCCTTGTCCTCAATGGAAAACTTGACCTCCATTGCCCCTTCCATGAAGCGGCGGATGTCCTCCAGCGTCTTGGTCTGCCCGCCGCTCATGAATTTCACCATAGGTGACCATCGTGAAAAAAACGCGCGCCCGTTTCAGGTTCATTTCACGTTGGATAAAATCCGGGCTTTAACTTGCATTATTGAACTGTTAAAATACTGTTATGAAATAAGGAGTTTAGATCAAGCCGTGGTGATGAGTTCTATGATTGACAGGTCTTGGCTGGGATTGCTGTTCTGCGTCGCAACTCTGTTCGCGGCATGTCGCTCGGAAACCAATGAATCGTCTGCAACGGCCATCATTACCGATTCCTGCACAACACTCACTGCACCCGAGGGCGTGGTGTTCAGCACGCCACCGACCTGGGTTGAAGTGGAATCCCTGCCGAAGTATTGCCGTGCAAACGGCATCATTCATGGCCGCGTGCAATTTGAGATGCGACTACCCGAGCAGTGGAGTGGGCGTTTCATGATGGCTGGCTGTGGTGGGTTCTGTGGTTCTTTGTTACCCGACAAAATCGGCCACAGCAATTCCATCAACGAAGCGCTCAAGCGGGGTTACGCAGGGATCAGTCATGACGGTGGCCACCAGGCAAAAAGCTGGGAAACACACTGGGCCTCGGACCGCGAGGCTCTGGAACTCTGGTCACACAAAGTGTTGCCCGTGGTTGCCGGTGTCGGCACCCAGCTTGCCACCTCAATGTATGGGCGGGCGCCACAGTACAGATACTTTTCGGGCTGCTCCAATGGCGGCCGCCTGGGCATGATGGCGGCGCAGCGCTATCCCGAGTTGTTCGATGGTATCGCGGCCGGAGGCAGCATTTTCGAATTGAGTGGCATTGCCGGATTGTGGGGCAACTGGCTGATCTTCAACAATCAGTCCGGCAAGACTTCCCGTTTCCCACAGGCAAAGGTGGCGCTGATTAAGCAGATAGTAATGGAGCGGTGTGACGCTCTGGACGGCCTCACCGATGGCATTATCAACGATCCTCGAAAGTGCCAGCTTGATTTCAATACGGCGGTTTGCGCGGCGAATACCCCGGCTCAGGACGACTGCCTGGCCGAACAAGAGGCAGAGTTGCTCAACAGACTTTACGGCGGGGTCAAGAATGGCAAGGGTGAAGTCGTTTACCCCGTGCTCGCCTACGGTTCCGAACATTACAGCGATACCTGGTTATTTGGCGCCGGCGAAAAGCCGGCCTGGGGCGTGCTCGCTTCGGCTGGTTATCGCCAAATACTGGCGTCCGATCTGTCCGAGGAAGATGTGACGGAAGGTCTGCCCACCGACCAGATGCTGGACTGGCTCAGCCGCTCGTCGATTCCGGCCCTGGCCGATGCGAATGACCCTGACCTGTCGGATCTAAGTAAAGCGGGTGGCAAGTTACTGATGTACCAGGGCTGGTCCGACCCCCTGATCATCCCGGAGCCAATCACACACTATTACCAGAATGCCGCAGAAGCTGCTGGAGGCTTGGAGCAACTCCAGCAGCATGCCCGCCTGTTCATGGTGCCGGGCTGGGGGCACTGCTGGGAGAAGCCGGCAGCTGCGCCGGATGATTTTGACCCTCTGTTTGAGCTTGAGCAGTGGGTGGAAAAAGGTCGGGACCCGGAATACATCGTGGCACGAGAGATGGATGAGGCAGGGGTGGAACAGCGCTCCAGGCCGGTCTGCAGTTATCCGTCAACCGCGCGCCTCGATGCCGGTGAGGATCCGAAAAATTACGCGAGTTATCAATGTGTAAACGACAGTGCTGCGGGAAATCGATAACCATCACTACCCGCATTTCAGCGGTGCAAAGCAGAAACTAATAGGGAGTCATGATGAGCAATCACAAAAGAATCAAGTTGGTCCAGGCAATACTGATGGCAACGGTGCTTTTTTCAGGCCTGTCCCTGGCCCAGGAGGCCCAGGAGGCCAAAGAAGTCCGGGAGATCGAAGAAGTCACGGTAACAGCTGAAAGGCGCGCTCAGAGCATCCAGGAAGTTCCTCTCTCGGTGGCGGCCATAAATGGCGACGACGTCCAGATAGGCAAGATTACTGATCTTAATGATGTGGCCTTCAAGACGCCGGGGGTGACCTTCAACCAGTTCAACGTCGGCGAACCGAGGCTTTACATTAGAGGTATCGGCAACAGTTCTGATTCCGCGGCCAGTGACCCGGCCGTGGGCGTATTCCTCGATGAAGTCTATATCGGCCGCACCGGTGGTATTAACTTCGACCTGTTCGACCTGGAGCGCATTGAGATTCTGCGTGGACCACAGGGCACACTGTACGGCAAAAACACCAACGGCGGCGCGATCAACATCGTCACGTCCAAGCCCAGCCAGGACCGGGAATTGCGGTTCCAAGCGTCAGTGGGCAACTACAGCTCGGCCCACGTCCAGGGCCTGTATAACGGTGGCCTGAGCGATTCGGTTGCCGGCAAATTCGTGCTTTCTTACAAACAACGGGACGGTTTCGGCAGGAACGTCATAACCGAAGGGCAAATCAAATCCCTGGGCAGCCTGTCCAACAGCCCGATCATCGGTCATTCGATCGGCGCCGCAGGCAATGGCGAGAAACTGGATGACGCAGAAAACCTCAGCCTTCGTGGCCAGCTTTTATTTGATTTTTCCGAGAACACCAGCCTGCTGGTCGGCGCGGACTACTCCAAGGATGAAAGCAACGGCGCCTGCCGTCACCTGCAGAATCTGGACCAGGCCATACAGGGTCTCGGGGCATTCTGGGAACTGGGTATGTCGGAGCAATACAAGGAAGATGACCGCAACTGCTCCACGCAATTCAATACCGACCAGGAACGGGAAATCTGGGGCGCCATGGCGCGCCTCGAAGCGGCCATGGATTGGGCGACCTTTACCTCGATAACCGCATGGCGCGAAAGCGATTTTACCCTGGTCGATGATCTGACCGGCGTTCCTCTCAACGACCTGACTGCGCCCTCCCCCCCGGGGCTGCCGTTCCCCCTGTCCTTGCCGGGCGTTTTCACCGTGCCCGAGAACGTAATCGATGGCTCGAACGAGCAAGCCTCGCAGTTTTCGCAAGAATTTCGCCTTACGGGTTCGAATGGCCGATTCGATTGGGTCGCCGGCGCCTTCTACATGAAGGAAGACGTGGAACGCGAGGAAGAGTTCTATACCCAGTACAGCACACTGCTGCAGTTCCTGGGCCTGGCGCCAATCGGTGACGTGCTGTTCACCCAGGACAATACGACCACCAGCAAGGCGCTCTATGGCCAGGCCGATTGGCACTTCACCGACCAGTGGACCCTGACCTATGGTTTGCGCTGGAGCGATGACAAGAAGGAAATCCTGCAGAACGCGATCGATCTGCTGGGGACCGGGTTCCCCACCGGTGTTCCCCTGATCCTGCCGGAATTCGCGGCCCCGGTCGAGGCCAGCGATTCCTGGTCGGAAGTGACGAACAAGTTTTCACTGAGCTACCGGCCGAACGATAAGCTGATGTTCTACGCCACCTGGGCGGAAGGCTTCAAGAGTGGTGCTTTTCCCTCGCAGACCAACACGGCGACGGTCGCAGGCCTGTCGGTGGAGCCTGAGTTTGTCACCAATCTTGAATTCGGCATGAAATCCACATTCTGGGGCAATCGCGCCCAGTTCAATGTCATCTACTACGATATGGATTACGAAGATTTGCAGGTTTTCGAGCTGAACCCGACGTTCCTGCTGGTGCTGCTCAACGCGCAGGCGGAATCCAAGGGTGTCGATGTCGACTTCAATATCCTGGCGACGGAAAGCCTGATGATCTCGACCAGTTTCAACTTCAGTGACGCCAAGTACACCGACTTCATCAATTCCGCCGGCGTCGATGTGTCCGGCAATCAAATGGTGTTCGCGCCCGACTCATCATTTGCCATCGATGCGGACTATAACGTGGACATCGGGTCTGCTGGAATGCTGAATTTCAACGTCAACTACAACTGGAAAGACGACTACTACACCGATGCCCGGAATTTTGAAAAAACCCGGCAGGAAGCCGTCGGCCTGTTGGGGGCCCGCGCTGCCTGGATCAGCGGAGATGGGTCGTGGACCGTCACGTTGTGGGGTAAGAACCTGACCGATGAGCAGCAACTTGCCAACCTGATCGTGGATCCGACCGCCGTTACATCTGAGATATACATGCCGCCGCGCACCTACGGCCTGACCGTGGCCAAGAGCTTCTAGGCGTCGATCATCAAAAAATCCCCGGCTCATCCGGGGATTTTTTCGATCCCACGATTTATGCTGCAGTTCTGAACAAAAGGCGGCCCCGAGGGGCCGCCAATGTTTTCCATGATCAGAAGTGCAATCCGCGCTGCAGGTTATGCCGCCTCGACTTCAGGGATTCCACGGTGGAAAGGCGGAAAAATCTCTTCTTCCAGGTTCGTCCCCATCATTTTGTCGACACACAACACACCGGACAGCGCAGCACCATCGATGCCACCACCCCACAGGCGCTCGCTATACTGGTCGCCGGCAAAATAGAGGCCTTCGACCCAGGGAGATTTGGTAGGCGGCCGCTTTTCGCCGATTGGGCGCCAGAGCCCATAGGCCTCCGGGCCGGGAGTCCAGATGATGAACTCCACATTCTCATCCCAATCGGGGAATGTGGCCCGGGCCCAGTTCTCACATAATTCGATCACGCGGTTGACCTTGTCCGGGTCGCGCATTTCCTTGTCGGTCAGGGCCGTGGAGAACAGGTATTCGTGCTTGCCTTCCGGGCCGCGTTTTGCCGTTTTGTCATCCCAGGCCGAGAAATTGCACATCACCATGTCTACACAGCCAATGTATCCTTCATCACGGATAACCCCGGGCATGAATACAAAACTGCGGGGATCGAGTCCGATATCCTCCAGGAAGCTCTTCTTGCTTCCGACCCAGCCGGTCAACAGTCCCGCACCCCAGAATTTTTCCTTCAGAAGCTTGACCCATTCGGCAGGGAATTGATCTTCAGGCAGAACATTGAAGATGTATTTCGGCGGAATTGTGCACACGATGTTGTCGGCTTCAGCCGTGATGATTTCATCACCGGATTTGAAGGTAACACCGGTGACTCTTCCATCTTCAATCAAAACCTCTCTGACATTTGTACTCCGGCGGACTTCGCCACCATTTTCAACACAGGCATGCTCCATGGCCTGGGGAATGGCAATGGTGCCCGGTTCATCACAGCTGGCAACAGAGCCGATAACCAGGTTCATCCCGATCCGGCCGGCAATCGCCATGTAACCAAGGTAATCACCCGCCGGCGTCATCGCCGGCTCAGCCTGGGCCGTCTGCGCAGCAGCCAGCACCTTGAGGTAATCATAGGCTTCCGGATGCAGATCCCGGCTTTCCAGCCAGTCCTGAAGTGAAGTCGTCATGAGCCCGGCCATATCCTCAAAACTTGTCCGGCTCATTTCGTAAAGTTGTTCCATGGTTTTCTGATAACCCTCTTCCGACATCCATTGGTAAGGCTTGGCCTTGTGGACCTGGTGGGTTATCCCTGCCTGACCTTTCCCGTCTTCACCTTCACCCTGCCATTCAATGAAACCCAGTCCTTCATTGAGCGGCAGATTGACGAATTCACCAAGGTGTTTCATCACGCAACTGACCCGGCTTTTGTTTCCCCAGAACATGCCGTGCCCGCCGGCCTCGAATGTACGCCCGTCAAGCAGTTCTTTTTCGAAAATGGTTTCAATATCGGGTGTGCATTTGCCCAGGTAACAACTGGCCAGCGGCAAGGACTTGCGGAATGCACGGGCATCCATTTCAACACCGTCTGCAACGACCTTGTTGCCCTTGCCCACATAGGACAAGGTGCGCCCACCGATGAATGGCGCGCGTTCCAGCACCAGTACTTTTTTGCCAAAATCCTTGGCCAGAATAGCGGCTGTTGTCATTCCGGCAACGCCGGCGCCAATAACAATCGTGTCAAATTTTTCTGCAGACATTTCATATCCTCGTGAATCCAAAACAATAGCCGATTAGCAGCATTCACAAGGCTCGAATGCTGTCGCGCCCGACTGATGTATGGCACAATATCATCCCAAAGTCTTGCAATGCAAGTGAAAAGTCTTATTATGCAAGTATGATATTTTGCACTCCTGAAATATGCCTGTTTCCCGAGACCGGAGAAGGTGAGAAAAACACGTGAGCAAGCTTAGAGGAAATGTCGCCATCGCGGGCATCGGAGAGGTTCCGACCGGCAGGTTCCCGAAAACGGGGGCGATTAGTTTTGCACTGGAATCGGCCCGCATGGCCATCGCGGACGCGGGACTGACAAAAGACGATATCGATTATGTCATTCCCACCGGGGCCTTATTCAACGCGCCCTTCAATACCGAGCTTGTCACGGGACGCATTGTTGAGGAACTCGGCCTTAAAAACGTGCGCAAGAATATCCAGGTATTCTCAGGGGGGTCTTCGAGCAGCAACGCCCTGCAGATAGCGGGGGCGCTGGTCTATGCGGGCCTGGCCAAATATGTATTGTTTGTCCACGCCGACAAGCTGGGAACAGGTGTAACAGCCCAGGGTGGCATTGACCTTTTCTCCACGGCCGGTATTTCTTCCGAGTGGGAAGTGCCTTACGGCCAGCATTATTCGACCGTCGCCGCCCTGGCCACCACGCGCTACAAGTACGAGACCGGGTGTACGGACGAACAATTGTCTGCCGTGTGTGTTTCCAACCGGAAGTGGGCCGAACTCAATCCCAACGCCTTTTTCAGAAAACCCCTCACGATCGAGGAAGTAATGGCCTCGAAGATGCTGTCGACCCCTCTGCGGGCGAAGCAATCGAATATGCTTTTCGACGGCGGGGGCGCCTTCATCGTGACCTCCGCCGAGCGGGCGCGTGACCTGCCCAACAAGCCGGTCTACATCCTTGGTGAAAGCGGCGTTGTCAGCCATTTTGTTTATTCACAGGAGCCGGACCTGACCCGCTTCGGCTGGGCCAGGGCAGGACGTGAGGCCTTTGAAGAAGCCGGGATCACACCGCAGGATATAGACGTTGCCGAAATTTACGATTCCTATCCGATCTACCAGTTGCTGACCTTTGAGGAAATCGGCTTGTGCGAGCGTGGCGCGGCGGGTGAACTCTTCCTGCGCGGAGATACCTGGCCCGGTGGACGAATTCCGACAACCACTGACGGAGGTATGCTGTCAAAAGGCCATATCGGGGCCGGAGGGTCTGTGTCTCTGCTGATCGAGGCAGCACGCCAACTGATGGGTAAAGCAGGACAGCGCCAGGTGCCGGACGCACGCTTTGCCGTTGAAACCGCCACGGGCGGAACCTATTTCGATGCCCAGGTGACAATCCTCGGTACGGAAGTTCCGTAGGTATGATGCGAAGGAGAACAGAAAATGGATAAGCGGGAACAGCCGGTTGCGCCACCAAAGCCAGTGCCCGTCGTTAATACCTGGGCGCGGCCGTTCTGGGATGCCGCCAGGGAAGAGCGCTTGATCATCCAGAAATGCAGCGCCTGCGGCGAGCATGTTTTCTACCCGCGTATTGCCTGCCCCCACTGTTCCGCGGACAGCCTGGAATGGGTGCAAGCCAGCGGCAAGGGCACCGTTTACAGCTACACGGTAGTGGAGGCCAATGCGCCTTCCGCGTTTCTTGCCGACATGCCGTTTGTCGTTGCCGTGATCCGGCTGGAAGAAGGGGTACAGATGTTGAGCAACGTGATTGGCTGTGATCCTCAGGACGTTGAGTGCGACATGCCGGTGGAAGTGGTATTTGAGAAACGCAATGAGGAATTCACCCTTCCCAAGTTCAAACCTGCCGGGACCTAGCGATGGAACACAACAAATATGGCAATGACTTTAATGTCGGGGATATCTACACGACTGCCGCCATCACGATGACCGAGGCCCACGTGGTCAGCTGGGCAGGTTTGACCATGGATTTTTATCCGCTGCACATGGACAGGGAATATGCCGCCAGGTCACAGTTTGGCGAGCGGTTGGTCCATGGCCCCCTGATTTTTGCCATGTCGGTGGGACTGGTCGGCTCCGCCGGCTTTGCAGGGGACTCCGCGATTGCCTGGCTGGGCGTCGACAATATGCGCATGCTGGCGCCGGTAATGATTGGCGATACGATCACGGTGACCGTTGAAGTGATGGAACAGATCCCCACCAGCGACCCAAAAAAGGGCATACAGGTCTGGCGCTACACGGTGCTCAACCAGCGTGAAGAGAAAGTCATGCAGCATGATTACAAGATGATGTTTCACATGCGTGGATAGGCAGAATTCTCAACGAGATAACCAGTTAAGGGAAGGAAAACCCATGATTCGCTCAACTGTTGGGGAACTCTATGATCGTTGCGTGGATTTCTACGGAGATCACACTGCAATCACCCATGGCTCCCGTTCATTTAGCTATGATGAGATGGGTACAAATGCCAACTCCCTGGCAAGAGGGCTTCAGGATCAAGGCGTAAAGAAAGGCGAAAACATTGCCTTTTTGATGGCCAACTGCCCGGAGTACATTTTTTGCGAATACGCCCTGGCGAAAATTGGGGCGGTCAGGGTTCCGCTGGCAGTGTTGCTCAGTCCACAGGATCATGTCTACATGATGAACGAGGCGGAGTGCACCACGCTGATCTACCACGGAAGTATGAAGCAGCGCGTCGAGGGGATGATCCCGGGGCTAAATACGGTGACCCGCTTTATCTGCGTGGGTGATGAAGCCGATTCGGATCAGAGCCACCTGCTGCTTTCAGATCTGATTGACAAGCATCCGCCGGATCCCGCCCCGGTTGATATCGACCCTGAAGATCTCGCGGGAATCTATTTTACCGGTGGCACCACGGGACGTCCCAAAGGGGTCATGTTGTCACACCGTGCCTGGGTCTATACCTACGTCATGCAAATGCTCGAATTCGGCTTTGGCTGGGAAGAGACCTTCCTGTACCCGACCCCGCTGACCCATGCGGGCGGTTGCCTGATGCTGCCGGTTCTGTTGCGCAAGGGCCGCTGTGTCATCGTTGACCACTTTGAACCCGAACTGTTCCTGCAAACGGTAGAGCGCGAGAAAGTCACGATGACCTTTCTCGTGCCGACGATGATTTACGTGCTGTTGGATCATCCTTCCGTTGACGAGTACGACCTCAGCAGCCTGCGGAATATTATCTACGGGGCTTCAGCCATTGCGCCGGAGCGGCTCAAGCAGGCAATGGAGAAATTTGGCCCTGTGATGACGCAATTGTTCGGACAGACCGAGGCCCCGATGGCCCTCAGCGCCCTGTCAAGGGAAGAACATGTCGTTTCAGACCCGGAAAGAGAGAAGCAAATCTTTTCATCGGCCGGGCGGCAAACCATTCACACCGAACTCAGGCTGCTGGACGATGACGGCAACGAGGTGCCGCGGGGCGAGGCCGGCGAGATCGTGGTGCGCTGCGCCAACATGATGAGCGGCTACCTGAACAACCCACAGGCGACGGCCGAAACAATCCGTGATGGCTGGCTGCACACCGGTGATGTCGCCTTCCAGGACAATGAAGGACTTATCTATATCGTCGACCGCAAAAAGGACATGATCATCAGCGGTGGATTCAACATCTACCCGCGTGAGATTGAAGATGTCCTGCATGAGCATCCTGCAGTCAAAGGCGTTGCCGTAGTGGGTGTGCCGCATGACAAATGGGGCGAGGAAGTGCGCGCCGTTGTGCAGTTGCACGACCAGTCTGCAGTGGACGAAACGGAACTCGTCGCTTTTGTCAAAGAGAGAAAAGGCAGCCTGGTTGCTCCCAAGCGCGTGCATTTCTGGGATGAAATCCCTCTGACCAACCTGGGCAAGATCGACAAGAAAGAAATTCGCCGGCTGATCGGTCAAGGCTGAACCAAATTTTGTTGACTTCCTTTATTTTTTTACCTGGGCCATTTCTTCAACCAATTGCTTGCACTCCGCCAATACCTTGCCGGCTTCCATAAATATGGTCATGCGTTCGGCCATGGGAGATCCCTCACCATGCAGGCAGATGGTTTCCAGGTCTGCACTGGTGATGCGTCGAATCAGATCAAACATCCGCAGCCGGTTTTCGGTACTGACTTCCTTGACACCCTGCAAGTATTTATCGATGTCGCCTTGAAGTTCGGGCAACTGGTAATCCTTATAGCTGGGAGCGGTTACAGTCAGGCCGCCGGCTAAATCCTGTACGGTTTTCACGACATCATGGTAATAGTGGGCAAAATGATATTTGGCCATGTTGGTTGCGATCGGATTGGGAACAGCCAGTCCGCCGCGCATAATAAAGTCGTAGCAAGCCGTTTTGGACAGGGATTTCAGGGTTTCAAGATAAATGACCAGGTCGGTGAGTTTCTCCCTGACATGGGGGGCCTTGGAAATGCCGTTGTACTCGGCAATCGCAGCGCCGACGCCGACAAATTGTTCGGACAATGGAATCCGGTAGGAACACCCGGTGCGCCGGTGCATAAGCGCAAAATTATAGACAAGGGTAGCGGCATGTTGCCATTCCCCGCACAGGAACACCCTGTCCCACGGAACCAGGACATCGTCAAAGATGATCAGAGAATCCGTGTGTACCCGAAGCGGGCGGTCATTGGGAAATTCCAACGGGCCTATTTGGGATCGAAACGGCCGGCAGACTTGCCGGATGCCCTTGGTATTGGCCGGAATCGCAAAGGAGACGGCATAGTCCGCGTCCTCTTCCATCATGGCACGACAGGGAATTACGATAATATCATTGCTGTATGCGGCACCGGTGATGTGAACCTTGGCCCCTCTGACAATGATGCCTTTATCATTTTGCCCCACCTTGTGGACATAAAAATCCGGATGGGCCTGCCTGGCATCGGACGGCCGCAGGAAGCGGTTGCCTTTGACATCGGTAACGGCGGCACAGGTGGCAAGATCTTCCTGCTGCAGGATTTTGCGGTAATTTTCAATCCGATCGATATAATCCTGATTCCCGGCGATGTTGGCCGTAATATTTATGGCATTGAGCGCGTCGGCACCGATGTCATGGGCCAGCGGTATGAATCCGTCTCCCAATTCAGTAGCGGTTACAATCAACTCGTGGGCCTTCAAAAGGTCTTCGGCGTTTTGGGGTTTGTAATAATAACGGCTGATTTTCTCTCCGGTTTCGGGATCTGTCATGACTGCCATTTCGCGGTATTTCGGATCCTCGGCCATTTGATAATCGATGGCCGCCAGGTCGGTGCAGACCCCCAAATCCGGATGAGTGGCCACATTTTCCACTTTCTCGCCTTTGTAATAGACCACCCGGCCGTCGTTTAAACTTTCCTTATATGCCTGCGGTGTAATTAAACCCATTCAATGTTCCTCCTTTAAAGTTTCTTATATAGATATGTCAGGTCCACGCTTATCTGGTGGGAAGCCCAAGCCGGTTGGCAATATTGTTCTTCTGCATCTTGGATGAACCGCCGACTATCGGCATACAGGTGATGTCCCGCACGTAACGCTCCATGTCATATTCCTCGGCGCAGCCATAGGCGCCCATCACCTGCTGGCATTTCAGCACGATCTCAACACCGGTATCGGCAATGAACAGCTTGGCCATGGAGCTTTCCACGCTGCAGTCCAGTCCTTCGTTGGCTTTCCAGGCCGCGTGGTAAAGCATGTGGCGGCAGGCCTCGAGTTTGGTCCGTGCATCGACCAGGTCGTGCCGCACGGCCTGGTGGGCGCAGATGGGCCGTCCGAATTGTCTGCGCTCCTGCGCATATTGCCAGGCGTCTTCCACCGCGGCTGTTGCGATGCCCAGGGCAACAGCGGTGATTTCCAGTTTCTCCACATCGAGCGCCCGCCCGGCCAGCATCGGCCAGCCCTTGTTCCAGCGTTCCATGCCGCCGACGATATTTTCGACCGGGACCCTGACATCCTCGAAAATGACATCGGTGGTGGCCGAGTAACGCAGCCCGGAATGGTTGATGTTGACAATGGTGATTCCCGGCACATCAGTGGGGACTAAAACAAACGACAGGTTTTTGTATCTCGCATCGGCCTCCCCGCTGCGCACCAGGGTGTAGATGTAATCCGCCTTGTGAGCGCCGGTGCACCAACGCTTGGTGCCGTTGACGATAACCTCGTCGCCTTCGATTCGCGCGGTCACTCCGACCGAAGCCAGGTCACCGCCCACATTGGGTTCGCTGAGCCCATAGGCAAAAAGCAGCTTGCCTTCGGCAAGTTGGGGCAGCAGTTCCCTCTTCTGGGCCTCGCTGCCGTTCTCCACCATGTTCAGACCGCCGTAGAATGCGCAGTGGATGAACGGACCGCACAGGCTGCTCCCGCGTTTGGCCAACTCCTCGATCGTGGCCACAGCCGCGACGACATCGATGCCCAGGCCGCCATATTCTTCAGGGATCGTCAGACCGGTAACGCCCAGTTCGCACAGTTTGGCAAAGGTTTCATCGGAAAAGTCGCATTCGCGATCCAGTCGCTGGGCCTCCGCGCGGGGCAGTTCCTTTTCAATGAAACGCCGCAACGTCTCGCGCAACATGGTGATGTGTTCAGCTTCGTCAAAATTCATGGCGGATTCCAGGGTTATTTTGTGGCAAATTGTTCCGGTTGGCTCCAGGGCATCGATCGGGCGCGTGTGGTTTCATGCGCCCTGGGAAATTGACATGCCGCCGTCGGCAATAATCGTTTCGCCGGTAATGAAAGCGCCACCCCTGGTGGCGAGGAATGTCGCCAGCAGGCCGATATCATCCGGCTCGCCAATGCGGCCCAGGGGAGTCATGTTTTCCAGGTGGCTGCGCATTTTCGGATTTTCCCACAGTGCGCGGGCAAAATCTGTCTTGACCAGGCCCGGTGCAATGCAATTGATGCGGATATTCTTCTTACCCCATTCCACGGCAAGATTTCGCACCAGCGCCATATCGGCCGCCTTGGTGATGCCATAGGCGCCGAGCACGGAATTGCCGCGGATACCGCCCACGCTGGAGATGACGATGATGGTTCCGTCCTTGCGCTCGGCCATTTCGGGTAAAACCTGTTTGCACAGGAACAGGTTGTCACGCACATTACAGCGCATCATCTGGTCGAATAGTTCGTTACTTACTTCAGCCAAAGGGCCGTAATACGGGTTGATCGCAGCATTGCAAACCAGGATATCAACCCTGCCCCAGGTCTCGCGCGTCTGGTTGATCATGGCCTCCAGCTGATCCTGGTGGCCCAGGCTGGCAGCAATGGCAATCGCTTCACCGCCTTCCTTGTGAATGGCACCGGCCACTTCTTCACAGGCCTCCAGCTTGCGGCTGCTGATGACTACCCGGGCCCCGGCCCGCGCCATATTTTCAGCAATTGAGCGGCCAATGCCGCGGCTTGCGCCGGTGATAACGGCGACTTTTCCGGAAAGATCAAACATTTTTATTCCTTTGTCAGGTTCTCGAAAATGGCCTGGTGACCGTCCTGCGTCTTTAGCTTGCGGATGTACAACCCGCATGCGACTCATTATACTAACAATAAGTCTTATTATGAAAGTCATATCATGAGCACAGTTGAAGGAATTAGGCTTGTACGCTCGCAAGGCCATTTAGCGAGACGTAAGTGATGAGGCCACAGATGCCCACTTTCGAAGATATTCTCGAGCTTCCGGCCTTGCTAACGAGGCTGGTACCTCCCGATTGGGAAGATCTGAACGGCCATGTAAATATCCAGCACTATATGGAACTCTATTGCGAGGCAAGCTGGCCGATGTTGGCAGTTTTCGGCGTGAATGATGATTATTTCAAGGAGCGGCACAACGGCTTTTTCGATCTTGAGCATCACCTTTTTTACCTTGCTGAGATTCATGTTGAAGATAAAGTCAGCGTGCACTCCCGATTAATGAATGCGAGTGCGAAACGATTCCACGGCATGATGTTTGTTGTTAACCAAAGCCGGCAGCAACTTGCGAGCACCCTGGAGTACGTGACCAGCAGCGCCGATCTCAGGTCTCGCCGGACCGCGCCATTTCCTGATGACATAGCGAGGGTTCTGAGTGGACTGGTCAAAGAACACGCCCGCTTAGCCTGGCCGGCGCCCGCCTGTGGTGTGATGTCCGCCTGATTTCCGGGGAATGATGTCAATGTTTGCACATTCTGACTAACATGGGCCAATGAACCCAACAATAAAAAGGGAAAGACGTTATGCGAGTTGACGCAACTGGTGATTTGATCCTGAGCTGCCAGGTTGCACAAGCATTGAAAATCCTGGGTGACCGATGGTCGTTCCTGATATTGCGAGACGTATTTTTGGGCGAACACCGGTTCGAGGGTTTTCGGCGCCGCATCGGCGCTGCCCGCTCGACCCTGACCGCCAGGCTGAATTCGCTGGTTGAAGCAGGGATTTTGTATAAAACCCCCTACCAGACCTTGCCTACCCGGCATGAATACCGGCTGACCAGGATGGGGGCTGATCTCTATCCCCTGGCGCTAACGGCGTGGAGATGGGAACACGACTGGGCCACGGAAACGGAACACTTTATCCCCTTGAAACTGGTTCACAGCGATTGCGGCAATACCATGGTGCCCGAGCTGCGCTGCGATCACTGCAGGGATATTGTCAGAATCCATGAGGTGCGTTATTCACCCGGACCTGGAGCCAACCAGGTAGAACCGGTGCCGCCGCGTTTCCAACGTCGATCGAGGTCCAAATCGACCCATCCGGAAGGCGTCGACACCCGGTTTTTTCACCTGGCTGATGTCATTGGTGACCGTTGGACCGGGCTGATTATCGCCGCACTTTTTTTCGGCTTGCGCCGTTATGACGAGATTGGCTCTGCGATTGGGATTGCGACGAACATTCTCTCAAATAGGCTGAAACTGCTGGTCGATACCGGCATCGTTACACGCGAGGCCTTTCAGCACAAACCCGCTCGATATGAGTACATACTGACCGACAAGGGCCGGGATTTGTACGGACACACTTTGATGATGCACCAGTGGGCGGACAAGTGGGTAGTGGCTGGCCGCGGCGCTCCACTTCTGCTGACCCACAAGACCTGTGGAAAACCACTTCGTGGCACTGTTGTTTGCAGCGAGTGTTCCGAAGAGCTTGCTCCGGACTCCGTGTCCCGGGAGTTCGACTAGAGAAGTGTGAGGGCAGCAAAGCAGGAATGCAGACAAACCCTGTGCAATGAAGGGTTGCACCATAAAACTGAAAAATCATGAGACAGCTCAGCGGACAAGACGCGACTTTTCTCTTCCTGGAAACACAGGCGGCCTATCTTCATCTGAGTGGTTTGTATATCTATGACCAGTCATGTGTTCCTGGAGGGGCGCTCAGTCACAAGGATGTGCTTAATCACATTGCAAGCCGCCTGAATACTTCAACCGTTTTTCGGCAAAAGCTGTTGAGTGTGCCGTTCAATCTCGATTTCCCCTACTGGGTAGACGACGCTAATTTCGATATCGAGTTTCATGTCCGGCATATCGCATTGCCTTCGCCCCGGGACTGGCGCCAGCTCTGCATTCTGGTTGCCCGGCTGCACTCACGCCAGCTCGATATGTCAAAACCACCCTGGGAAATGTACGTCATCGAGGGACTCGACAATATCGAAGGCCTGTCAAAAGGCTGTTTCGCCATTCTGGCCAAGTACCACCACGCAGCCGTTGACGGAGTGACCGGAAACGAAATCCTGGGCGGGCTTCACGATACGACGACAAACACAAGCATTGATGCAGAACCGCCACCTTGGCGGCCTGAGGCGCCACCATCCCTCGGTGGCTTGATGGCCCGCGCAGCTGTGAGCAACGTCCGCACGCCATTTCGCCTGGCAAGAGCAGTGGCCGCGAGCCTCCCCGGCCTGAGTCGGTCACTGTTGGGCTGGGGCCAGCAAAAACCGCAAAAGCGCGGCCCTGTTCCAAAGACGCGATTTAACCGGAAAGTGTCTCCTCACCGGGTGTTTGAAGGGCAGACTTTCAATCTCAGTGATTTCAGCCAGATAAGGAAGGCCATCAACGGCGCAACGGTTAACGACGTTGTCCTGGCTGTCTGTGGTGGTGCATTACGCATGTATCTGGAGCACCACAAAGAACTGCCCGATAGCTCCCTGGTTGCGATGGCGCCCATCAACGTTCGCAGCCAGGACGATCATCACATTGAGGGCAACCTGATTTCCGGCATGCTCACTCCCTTACACACGGAAGTCATTGGTCCTCTCGAAAGATTACGGGCGATTCATGCGGAGACAAAGAACGCGAAAGAACTCGAAGGCGCGGTCAGCGCCAGGCAAATGACCGATATCAACCAACATATCCCGGCCAGTACACTGGCGCTTGCCGGTCGGCTTGTAACCGGGTTGGGGCTTACACACCAGACTATCCGGCTGTGTAACTGCGTGGTGACAAATGTCCCAGGTCCACAGATCCCACTGTATCTGAGTGGGGCAGAAATGGTCCATGTTTCAGGTTGCGGGCCCATCATTGATGGTGCCGGTCTTATCATCCTGGCGGCAAGCTACAACAGGAAGCTGTTTTTTTCGTTTACCTCCTGTCGCGACATCATGCCGGATCCGGAATTTTTTTCAAAGTGTCTCTGGGATTCGTTCTCAGCCTTGAGATCTTCTGCCCGTAAAAAGACGCAGGGAAAACGGCGAAAGAGCAAAAACAGCAAGGATTAACAAGCCCGAAGCCATCTGTGATTTTATGACTCTTGCTGACTTTCCACCTTCTCCTTGAGCTTGGCACGTAACACTTTACCCAGCGGATTGCGCGGCAATTGATCCACCATCAGCAACCGCTCCGGCCATTTGAATACCGCAACCTGTTTTTCTTTCAGAAACTCGACAATTTCTTTGAGTTCCAGCAATTCACCCTCTTTTGGCACTGCAACTGCACAAACCCGCTCCTCCATCACTTCGTCGGCGTAGCCTACGACCGCAACCTCTGCAATCTTGGGATGACCTGCCAGGAGATTATCGAGTTCATCGGGGGAAATTTTCACACCACCACGGACAATGATGTCTTTGCAGCGCCCGACAAAGCGGTAGAACCTGTTTTCTTCCCCACTGCCCGCGATTTCGAACAGATCACCCGTGTGAAAGAACCCGTCCTCGGAGAAAACTTCTTTGTTCGTTTCGGGTGCATTGTAATAACCGTCAAACACCGATGCGCCCCAGATCAGCAACTCGCCCGCCTGTCCGGGTTCAGTGACCTCCTCGCCGCTCTCGATGTCCACGAGCCTGGTTCTGATCCGGCCGGCGACACGGTTATTCCATTCCAATCCGGCAACGCCAAACCTGGGGAAATACTCAGCCCGCATCGCAGGATCGGGTATGTCTTCAAACCCACTTATCAGGACCATGCCCTCGTTGGATCCAAAAATGTTGATGACGACGATATCGTGCTTTTCCTGCCATTCCCTGACCATCCATGGCGACAATGGGGCTCCGCCGGATCCGATTACACGGACACTCGACAGGTCGGCCATGGACATCAGCGATGGGTCTTTCAGGAGCATGGTAAGAATGGCGGGCGCCGTTATGGTGTACGTCACCTTTTCTTTTTCGATCTGTTTGAGGAACACCGCCAGGTCGAGAGGATGGTGTAAGACAAGCGTGCTGTGGCTTAACAGCCAGTTGTACAAAAAACCCCCGATACTGGCCATGTTCACCAGGGGAAAGGGGTTCAGGAAAACGTCCCCTTCGCGAAAACGTACAACGTCATAGCTGGTATACGCACTCGTAAGCCACATATTGTGGGTCCTGGGCACTCCTTTGGGCTCACCGGTGGTACCGGAAGTCCAGCAGATGGTAAAGACATCATTCGCCGACACCGACAACGACTTGAGATGCGTTTCGAGCGATTCGAGTTCCCCGGCCGTGGGGATTTCATCATCCAGGGCGACAGCGCCGTCCGGTGCGTTTTCACCGAAAACAAATATTTTACAGTCCTGTGGAAACGCCTCCCGGTGTCCGACCGCAAGATTGCTCCCCTTGAAATCCGTAATTGAAATAAAGGCTTTTGCCTGCAATTCCTGCTGGATCTTGGTGAGTTCGTGCACGCCGTACTGCACCGGCACAGGGCTGACGATCACACCCAAACGGGCCAGCGCAATGTATATCATCGCCAACTCGACAACGTTCGGCAGTTGAATAACCACCGTGTCGTCCTGGCGGATGCCATGTGCATGAATAATCGCGGCAAGGTTCCTGATGCGGGTGGCAATCTCTGCAAAAGTCAGTCTCTGGGGGTCGCTGCCGGTTAAATCAGACCGATTGAACTGATCAACCAGGGCCAGCCTATCAGGGCAATCTGATACTGCCTGATCGAATATTGAGGTCAGGGTATCCTCTCCCCACCACCCCCTAGCAGCAAAATCCGCTGCCCTTTCCGCCGGTGTTGTCCGCATATCTTCAGCCTCCTACAGCAATAATTAACGCGGGTGATTCAAGAGCTTACGGGTCACTGAATGATATCTCGCATAAAGCACAAAAAATAGCACGCTGCCCTGATGAACTCAATCTCGCCGAATGGAGTGATTACAGCTCATTGCATTCGAAAACCACCGTCTACTTGTATGGTCTGGCCGTGAATCCCCGTTGATAAATCAGATGCGAGGTACACAACACAGTTGGCCACCTCCTGCTCGGTTGGCATTCGACCGATTGGAATGTCCTTTGTGAAGAATTGTCTGATCTCCTCCACATCTTTGTCTTCCGCCTCCGCCCTGGCGACAAACACGCGGTTGCTGCGATCGCCCTCGATCGGACCGGGGACGACGGTGTTTACCCGTATGCCAAGAGGACCCAGTTCGGCAGCAAGCGTATGGCTCAAACCGATGACTCCCCAGCGCGTCACAGCATAGGGGGCACGCAGGGGATAGGCCGTGCGACCCGCGACTGAAGAGATGGTGATGATATTTCCCGACCCGGCTTTCAACATGAACTTTGAGACGTGTTTGCAGCAGTAGAACGTGCCGCTGAGGTTGATGTCAACGACCGCCCGCCAGTCTGCTGGATCAATGTCCGGAATTATCGCCGTCGGCCCGGTAATCGCTGCGTTGTTAACCAGCACGTCCATGCCGCCATATTTATCGGCCACCGCTTCGGCCATGTCTCTTACCGTACTCTCAATCCCAATGTCCACAGTCAGGGCCAGGGGATCGGTATTCATACCGCGCAGTTCTTCTGCAACCGCCTCCAGCTTGGCCCGGCTTCGGGCCGCGACAACAACGTTGGCTCCGAGCCTGCCAAACGTCAGAGCAATTTGCTTGCCTATGCCATAGCCCCCACCCGTGACGATGACGGTTTTTCCGGAAAACGCCTGGCTATCGAGTGAAGCCTGTTCAGTACTCATTAAAACTTCCTTCTGAAAGGTGAGAAAAGGGGGAAATCAAGAATTCCGGGCTCGGCCACACACACTGCAGGAATGCTGTTTATCACGGAACCGGCTACTCCATATTGCACTGCTTTCGTCTTGACACTGGTATCTTCGGGTTCAACCAGGTCCATGGAAATGTCCAAGCCGGGTTTGCCACGAATATTAATGGTCCAGTGGTTGAAGTCCTCGTAGCCTGGCAAATTCTCATCCATGATCCAGTTGATCGATAACGTGATGAAGCGTTTTCTGGTAACCATCCCATGCCAGCGCCAGTTGGTTGCCGCCACGGTTCCGGCCGGCACCACTCCCGCGACTGCATGAATGTCTTTCGGGGTGGTGATGACTTCATGATCCGGTTCAATCCCCTCAAGCTCCACACCAAGTCGATGCGCCAGTTGGCATACCAACTCTGCGAACAAGCCGTCGTAGAGCTCGGCCAGGGGTCCGGTACCAAGATTCAGTTCGCCCGGATTCGAACCCATGCCCATCACCTTGAAAACATAATCATGGGAAGGCATTTCCCAACAGTTGTAAACTTCGCGGATGCTGATCGAATCAATCTGGGTGCAAATGCCGGTTGCAGCTGCTGTTATCTTGTCCACCACAAAACCTGGATTGAGGCCCGTGCCAAACAAAGTCGAGCTTCCAATTCTGCATGCATCCTCGAATTTTTGCGCGTACTCTTCTCCGTGATACGCTGGAAAGCTGTGACCGTTAATCGTAATCAGGTTCTTTCCGGACGCGAGTAAACGGCAGATATCTTCCCCGTGAGCATCGTAGGGAAACTGAATGCGTGGTGCATGAATGACGACGTCGGCATCGATGTCCAGAATTTCTTCCATGGATCGCGTCGCAACGATACCCGTTGGCTCACGGCGCGCGATCTCTCCCGCATCATGTCCTTCTTTACTCTCGCCATATACGTAGAGCCCGACTAGTTCCAGATTAGGATGGTCGATGACTGTGCGTAAGCAAGTCTTGCCCATCGCCCCGGTAGCCCACTGAATTACTCGATAAGACACGTTCACTCCTTGTTCAGCAGCAAATATCTTCATACACCAGTTGTGCTGACTTGGCTGCCCCCATGGAACCTTCATAACCAGAAGGGCAAGCCGCATCTCCTACATTGTAGAGGTTCTCTATGGGTGTGCAGTGCCCTGCGTGCTTCCCGGGCACGGTTCTGAACCCCGGCCACTTCCCCCGGTAGCAGGTCCTGGTCAAAACAGTGCAGCGCCTGTCGAAATCGGGAATGATGTCATTCAGGTCCTTCATGACTTCTGTAAATTCCTTTTTGATATCGCCCGGATTCAGACTGTTCAGCGGTGCGGCACCAACCGTGTACAGATGCTTTCCGGGAGGTGCAATTCCTTCGGCCTCCAGGGATGGCACATCGATCATGTTGACCCGCCGGCTGCACGCGACGCTGATCGCGGAATAATCCAGTAACAACTCATCACTGCAAAAGTGTAGCCACATAATGGCGGTTGGTGTCATCGAGGCTTGTATTTGCTCGAGATACTCTGGCTCCAGTTGTTCTTCAGGTACCAGCTTTGCTGTCCCTCCGGGACCGATATTGCTGATGACCACCGCTGCATTGATATCATGTGTTTCCCTGTTCTTGCGAATGCGCACACCCCTTACCTGGCCATTTTCGACCTGGATGCTGTCTGCCGCAGCGCCTGTCCACACTTCACCACCAGATTTTCGAATCAATTCAGCCATCCGCTCCCACAGGGCGAGACTGCCGTTCTCTATAAATCCAAAAGTCAGCGGTGAGATGACTTTCATTAGCCTGAAATACTCAGCGGCCCGCAGTTCATTGCTGTTAACGGTCAGCAGCGAGGAAATAGTTGCCTGGAAAACACCGTGTATCCCGGGATTGCGGGTGTACTGATTGAGCCAGTTTTTGAAGCTGATGCCGTCGCGCGGCATTTTCAATCTCATGGCATCGGTTATGGCATCGAAGACACGACCGGCTTCTTCTTCATCTTGGGCAAGCTGCTTGATGATTGAGCGGGTGCCGCCTTTGCTCAAATCAAAATATTCACCTTCCAGCCATAATGCCACTTTGGTAGAAGGCTTTACCCCGGAAGGAATCCCGACAGCTTGGCAAACCTGTTCCAGGTTTTGACCAACGGGTACGGCCAGGCCCCCCGTGGCACACAGGTATCCATCGTGGTTGACGGTGGAAAAACGGCCACCCAGGTATCTGCGCTTTTCCGCCATCAAGACACGCCAACCATCGTTGGCAAGCAACGTGGCGGCACACATGCCGCCAACGCCGGAACCGATTACGATTGCGTCATAATTTTCTGGCACAATTCCTGACATCTGTTCTTGATCGGCAAGACCTGCTAAGAGCTAAAATCCAGGCTACAAAACAACCTGCGCTTCGCCGGCTACTCTTTCGCCAAGCTCTGCACACAAGATAACTTTTATAACAAGACTAATAGTCAAACACAGTGAATGTCAATGCGGCAACATTAAGAGTAAAGTAGAATAAAGGCCCTTTTCGATGTACCCCACGGGTATTGAACAGCCTTTCAACCCTGTTTTTCAGCCGGGTCACCATGAATATTTGTCAGATTTGGATGCTGGGGACTGGGTTCCATCCAGTGATGCAGCTATGTCAGACCGATTTCCAAGTTCGGGGCAAAAGACGCTGTGCCGCGAAGCACAGGGATGTGCGAGAGCGGCCAGGTCATTGCGGCCCGTTGTTCGGCGGGCGTTTGATTCGTTTCCAGTGACCGGGTCTGGCTAACTTTACCCCGGTTTGCTGGGGTGATGTGGACACGGTGTTTACTATTGGGGGCGAAAACGCCGTGAAAACGGGTGAGATTAACTCTTGGTTTAGGAATCAGGGAAACCAGCCTGGAGAGGGCCGCTCCTGCGCATCCCTGCGCCCGCGGCATAGCGTCCATCCTGAACATAAAATCCAGCGGTTCGAAAATCACATGGGTCGTGCCGTTGCGCCAGGGCGTCTTTAACTCATAACGTATTTGACCATTACGGGTCAGTGAAAGGCGTGGGTTAGAGACGGCAGGCCTGGCAATATAACGACACAGTCGGTCTTTGCCGTAGTTGGAGTAAAACCTGCTTTGTGGGTCAGGTGCGTAACGATAGCGCGGTAGACGATGCCCAATGCCTTGCCCATTACAGCCGGTTGACTGGCAAACAGAAAGCGCAGCGGGAACGGTACGCTGAGGACCCATTGCCTCATCGGCTGACGCGGCAGGACTTCATCTACCAACAGAGCAGCGCTGTCAACCATACGCCGTGCACCGCAACTGGGACAGAAGCCGCGGCGTTTGCAACTGAACGCCACCAGTTTCTCATAGTGGCAGGCCTCACAGCGAACCCGCAGGAAGCCATGCTCCAACCGACCGCACTTCAGGTACTCATCAAATTCGCGGCAAATGAAAGCGGGCAGGTGTTTGCCCTGGCTGGCCAGTTCGGCCTGGAACTCAGGCCAGTACTCACGGACGACCTGGTAGAGCAGGGTGGTCTCGGGGCGGTGGCGTACGTATCTTGCAGAAGATGTTGGTGGTGCCAGGGAAGGGGAGAATCTGGTAGATTCGGAAGGCCGCCCTGGAACTCGGTGCTGACGTTGTCATAATGCTGCATCCCGATTACCAGTGCACACCTAAAATATGTCGATCAATTGCATCAATATTGTCGGATGGTATTTTTGATTGCGCATTGGGTTCCCGCATTTTGGGACAAGGCGCTCTCAAAGGCGGGATGCCTCTGCACAAGTACATTTCTAACCGGATTTTGACCGCTTTCCAGAATTATTTACAGCCCCTAAAAATATGTGACGTACACCGCGATCGCGATGTCGCCTTCCACGCGGTCGAAAACCTGGAACTGTCTGCCCAGCAGCAATTTGCGCAGCAAGTAGGCGCCCTGTGCGTTCTCTGCGATGGCCAGCGACGACTCCTGGCGGTTTTCAGCAGGCAGGGCGCCTGATTGTTGCGAGGTGTCAGGATCATCCGCAGATTCTTCAGCGGCCCCGTCCACGCCTGTACACCGCTCCCCGGCCTGCCCCTTTGCCGCCCCGGCTGCACCGTTGGGCGGGCCAATTGGGCAGTCGCTCATCGTTTGCGCCTCGTCAGGCGAGGCCGGCGCTGTGGTAGCGGCAAACGCGCCCGGGACTACGTTCAGGGCCAGGCCGGCGATGAACAGAAGCGTCACGAATTGGGTTGGGGTCTTCATCGCTTGATGTTGAGGGCACTTTGCTTGCGTTCTCCCATCCTGGGTGCGGGCCGCCCGCGACCACCCGATGCGACGGGGTATCTGCTCATCCAAATGGATGCCCCGCCACTGTAAAGCCACCACGATACCAGCCTCGGCGAAACAAAACCCGTTTCTATCCAAGCTTCAGCCTAAAGCAGCAGGGCGGGTAAAATTCTGCTTTTCACGACACAAAATTGTCTTCGGATGAATTGGCTGGGCCTTTCCCCATGCCAGTTACACCCGGGAAGAATTTCCAACAATTGCCGCCGTCAACAGCGCTGCAACGGGTTTGTAGCGCCAAATTAATCCACTACCTTGATCCACTGGCCGTCGCTCGGTTCGCCATTAGGGTATTCGCCGTTCAGTAAGCGCAGTTGCTCTTCCTGATACTCCTCCAGCGGGCTGTACCTGCCGAGTTGTTCGAAGGTCAGTCCGGGGCTGGCTTGCAAGTACCTGATTTTTCGGGATAGGGCGAGAATTTTATCCGCCTCGTTAAGGGGCCGAAAACTGGATATGGATGAAACGAAAAGCGTGTCATAGAAACGTTTCAGGACCTCGTTGTCGGCTTTGGCCAGGAACACAAACGCTCGCCCGCGGTGATAAATGACCGCAATTCGCTGTATTGTTTCGCCCTCTTTCAGGCCGCTATAGCCGGTGAGTTCGCCCATGGTCAGTTCTTCTGTTTCCCGCAGGTCAGTAATGCCCAGTTTTTGTTCGACATATTGCCTGGGCGTCAGGTCCTTGATTCCACTCTTGACCCGCAGTTGGATGACAGCATTGTCATCGGGCCCCGTCGCCTGAACGGCACTGGCGCCTTTTTTCACCTCCCAGCCGGTGGGGAAGGCCACGGTAAAGTCCAGGCTCCGGTGGTAATAGCGATTGCCAATGATCGCGCTGACCAGACTTTCGTCCGAATATTTCAACAGATCGAGGCGTTGCCGAAATTCCGTATTGTCGTTTCTGATTTCCGGGCCGGTCTTGACTGCGTCGGCATTCTTGATGACGTTCTGCAGGCGCTGGTCATTGCGTGGGTGAGTAGAAAACAAGCCGTGGTAACCCTGGTATTTTTCTCCTGTCTCCCTGGCTTTCAGGCGGCTGAAGTTTTCGTGGTCCTTGAGAATGCCGATGACTTCTGCCGTGGCTTGCGGATCATAGCCTGCCCGGGCAAGATAAGCGGCGCCCAGTTCATCCGCTTCAAGCTCCATATCACGGCCATAACCCCGAACCAGGGCCGTGCTTGCAAGCGAGGTAGCACCAAGCACTTCGTTGGCGGCTACTGAGCTGCCGGTCTGGTAAGCGACCAACGCAGCCAATATGTTGGAAACTGCATTGGCGGCGGTGCCCGCAGTCTTTTGCCGTGAAGCATGGCGAGCTGCAATATGCCCGATTTCATGGGCAAGTACGGCCGCCAGTTGTGCTTCCGTGGTCATATAGGCCATCAGTCCACGGTTAATGTAGACGTATCCTCCCGGTGTTGCGAATGCATTAATATCATTACTGTCGATAATGGTGAAATGATATTCCAGGTCGGGCCGGCTGCTTTTTTGCGCCAGTTCCTTTCCAATCCGACCCACGTATTTCTGCAATTCCTGGTCATAATAGATGGGCATTTTTTGCAGAATTTCGGCGTGCATTTCTGCGCCGATTTCTTTCTCCTTCTTTTCCGACAGGGAGAATACGGATTGCGCGGCGGACAGGTCTGGCACAGGCAGAAACGAGCTTGCGCATAACATCAGCAGCCATAACAGGACTGGCCGGTAGTCGATTATTCCTGTTGCATTTTTTACTGCCATTGGCTGTTTCAACCTGCGATGTTTTCTGTAAACATCAGTATGATCTGGTCGGCGATACTTTCGCAGACCTGTGATTTGACCCGGGCTATCAGCGGTATGGGTGCAATGAACGCAGGCATATACGAAGTGCCGGTCGCGGACGCGCTGAGCCAGGCCACTGAATTGAAATTAGCTACATCCCAGATGGCAATCTCATAAGCTGCATCATCCTCCCACATGCCAAAGCCGAAGCAGGCTACACCTGTCGGGCTAATCGTACAGGACATGGCCCCCGTACTTTCGCCACGCTGGGTGGAACCTTCCACCCAGACCATATAGTGCAGGTTCATTGCTCTGATTTCGGCAGCAATTTTCGGGTTTTCCATCATCAGGCGCAGCCGCTCTGGATTTAACGGTGCTGTACGAGGTTCAAACCAGGGGTAAAGGCGATTGATGAATTCAATTTCGCCAATGATATTCACGTCCTGCTCAACGGAATGGAGCTCTTTGGCGATACAGTCTATAAGGAAAGGTTCGGTTTCGTTTTGGCCGCTTTGCCTGCGCCCCAGTATGACCACTGAATCCTGGTCCGCCAGTTCGATCGGCGCCTGCCGGAATTCATTGATGGTGGTTGTTGTACAGCCGCTCATTACCAGGCAGCCAAGCACCAGTATCTGGCTGATCCTATTCATTACTGATCTCCTGATGGTTGAACTGATTTTCCCCGGCAGTGCTACCGATTGTACTTTCCAGCCATTGTGCGACTTCCGGCACTTTGGAAAAGCCGGTAACAAATGCTGCTCCGCAGTCTCTCAGCGCCATCAGTGATGCCAGGTTGATAGCCTCCTTGCTTGACTTGAGAAAAGCAGTTGGTGTCTTGCCATAAACAGGCATTGTCCAGATTGCGATTGTCGAGCCATCGGGCGCCAGTAAATCGAATTGGTATTTGATCCAGACTTCGTAGATCTTGGCCTTGCTGGTCAGTGGCACGGAATACTCAACATCGGCTACCCGGGGTACCAGGATCGCATCCAGGCCCGCGCGTAAACTGGCGGGCTCTCCCCGTTCGAGAACTTGTACCTGGGTAAAAACAGACGGCAATATCCGCTCAAACAGAGATACCTGCGCGCTGCCCAGATCAATACTGGTGTCATCGGCGCCCTGTACATCTTTACTTTCGTCATAAACAAAATTGCGAAAGTTCTCCGGGTAGTAAACCCCCATATGTACAGGAATTGGCTCCACCAGCGGTGTGGGGAATTCGAGAATGGGGCTTACCACGACTTGCGTGGCGCCACATGCCGCCAGGCAGGCAACAAATATACATGTGACTATCAGCCGATAAGTTTGCAAAATTTCCTCTCCTCTTTACCTGAAGTCGTTCAGTCCCACAAAAGTACCACCGTTGTGGTAGCAGAGTTCACGCATCAGGGCGGCGTAGCGAATGGCCGTGGATTGCAGGTGCGATGGGGCAGAATAGAGCACCGGGAAGCCGACGGCGTGAATACGGACACGGCGCTGACCGCTCGCATCTTCGGCGTTAATGCGATCGACGGTATCCAGGACGGTTTGAATGGATTTACCCTGGAAATCATCCCCGAAGACGTACAGGCTGATCTTCTTGTCACTCGAATAAAACGTACGAATGGCAGCCGTAATACCTTCCACCGGGCTGCTGTTGCTGAACGGGTTCCAGGTACGGATGCGCTGGATAATGGCCTTGCGACGCCCGGGCGTGTCCGGTATCCACTTGCCCCGGTAGTGGGAAAACATGTATTTCCCCATGTCGTTCATGATCTGTATGCCCTTGACTTGTGGATAAATGTCCAGGGTGGCGACAAGTTCCTTTTGCATCCGCGGCCAGGCGTAGCTGAACATACTCCCGGAGGTATCAATGATAAAAATCAGGTACTCACTGTCGACCGGAATACCCCCAATCAATGAATTCCTGCGGGTAAAGTCTTGCCCCAGCAAGCGTTCCATTTCCGCGGTGAGTTGTTGCCGGGCAATTTCCAGCTCTCCCTGGGTGATTATGTTGGCCGTGGATTGGCTTTTAGTTGCCGCAAATTGACCTTTGATGGCGTTCAGGTCTCCTTGCAGGCGCGCTATTTTCTCACGCTGTTCTGAAAGCTGTTCCCGTTTTACGGTCAAATCGCGATTCAGGATCGTGGTCTCACCCCGGATGGCAAATAACTGCTTCTGCAAATCCGCGACGATGCCTTCCAGATTCCGGGTTGCCTTCTCCAACACAATGGGCTCGGTGACCTTGGTGATCATCAGCAGCAGGATGATGGCCCCGAAGCCGCAGGCGATGACATCCAGAAAAGACAGACTGGTATCCTCTTCATTTCTTCTGCGTAATTTCATGGCCAATCCCTCGATGGGCTCAGGAACGATCCGCCGGTAGCCTGGGCCAGGCGCCAAAAGGCGGATGCAGCCATGTAATCACCTTCCATCGGAGCGAGGATGATATTTACCGGTATTCCGGTGGGCAGTTCCTGCAACGCCTGGTTGTAAAGCTGGAGGCGTTTTTTACCCGAAACAGTGAGTCCCTTGGCGCCTTTGCGGCCCTGAGTCGGCAGGCCGTCGGTGATCAGGTAAATATTGTCGGGCCTGGGAACCAGATTGCCCACCTCCATGAAGGCGTCCTCCAGACTGGTGCCGCCGTTCGGGACAATGTCTGACAGGTTTTCCACGGCCTCGTTTAGTTGTTCGCTATCGTTAATGGGCAGCCACTGTCCCAGCGTGCCTTCAATTGACGCTGAAACATCGGTGTTAAATGTATATAGCTGGTAATCGCTGTTCTTCGGCAATTGAGCCACCAGCCAATCAACTGTCGCCACGGCGCGCAGCCACTTGGCGCTGTTTTTACGGGTAGCTTCCGGCATATTGCGCATTCGGATGATGTTGACGATGCTTTCGTCCAGCATGCTGGCAGACGCATCGAGCAGGATGAGCAGCCTCCGGCCTCCCAATTTCAGGCCGGTCAGGTATTGCCGGTCACCCTCACCCAGGAATTGCCGCACATTTTCCCCATCCTGTTGCTCTCCCTGGGCTGCCAGGCGCTCACTCTCTTCCTCCAGATTCTCAAGCTCGGTTTGCAATTGATTGATATGGTCAATCCGGGACAGGGAATCTTCCGTGAGCTCAGCCATTTCCTCCCTGGACTGCAGGGCTTCGTCGATGATGCGGCGCGCCAGCCCCTGGGCTTCGGCCATTTGCTGGTCGATGGCGGCGATGGTATTGCGGACTTTCACCCGCCGGTCCTTTCCTTCCAGCACTTCTTCTTCGAGCAGCGAAACCTCGGCAAGGAGATCGTAGTTGACCTCCTCAAAATGCACATCACTGGCGTGGTCGATAATCAGGTACAACAACACAACGGCGCCTAAGCCGCAGGACATGATGTCCAGAAAGGACAGGCTGAAAGTGGTGGGTTTGCGTTTACGCCTTGGCATCGGGGCTGACCCGTATCAGTTGCACCGGCTGTCCCTTGAGAGTCAGGCTCAGTGAGTCACCCACGGCCAATGCGGGTATCGGATCACCGCTGCTCAGGGCCAGGCCATTCAGCCAGATACAGGCATCACCAAAAATCTGCAGGCACAGCTTGTCATCCTGCAGGCCGAGCGTGCATTGACTGTTTGACTGCCTTTGCCGCCGGCAGCTCAGGCCATGGCCGGTATCTTGCAGAAAGCAGGCGGCCGTTAATGGGTAGGCGGTAGAATTCACCAGTACATGGGTAGCTGACGGGGATGCCGGCGGCATCGTTACAGCGGCCACGGGCCTGGCCTGCAGCGAACCCTTCATTGCGGGCAGGCGGGTTACAAAGCTGACGGCCGCCTCTTTGGAACGGACGAGGCCGGCATGCTCCAGGCATGCCCTGGCTGTCGTGTCTGCTGTCAACAGAAGGCTGCCTGGCGAAAAGGTTTCTACGCCCGGGACCGCAGACCACTGGTGGCCCAGCAAGCTGCGGTCGATGACGGAGCCCATGATTGTCGCCCGATCGAGCAACTGCTGCCAGATTTTGGCGCCGACTTGCAATAACGACTCACGCTCGACCCGGGCACGATGAACGCTGCTGCCTTGCGGCACTTCGAGATCAACCAGTAAATCACCCCGGGACAGGTATTGCGGTATGTGATCGTAAATGTACTGCTCTGTCGTCGCGCTGTGCAGAGGATCGAAGCGACACTGTTCGATAAACGCGTCGGCGATGATGTGTGCCCATCGATCATACAGGGATAACAGGCCGGCTCCTTCCACGGTCTGTACCGCTTCGCGAATTATTTCACCGGCCACTGAGAGCTTTGTCAGCACAGCCTGGTGGAGTTGCAGGTCAATGTGAACGATATCGTCGGCCAGTTCGACACCTGCGGCTGCAGCGACCGCGGCATCCACCAGTCCGACGGCCTGGAACGGACACTGCCTGGCTACGCCCAGCAGCACCGACAACTGCTGATTACTGAAATTGCCAGGGACAGCAAAAATGACTTCTTCGGGTTTGCCAGCCAGTTCGTGCAGGTGTAACAGATGGGCATATGCCAGGTCTGCATGGTGTCGCACCACGTCACCGGAATGGCTTATGGGGTCCATGCCCAAACGCTGCCAGAAGCGGTTATTCAGTTGCTGCGGATGAAGCCTGGCCTGGGCCTTCGCAGCTTCACCGACCACCAGTTTTGCCCCCTGAACAAGAGCGTAACCCGGGCTGCTGATGGGCTTCAGTTCTGCCGAACTGGCGACTACGCCGATATCATTGAGTTCGATAATACAGGGAGACATCGGAGCTATTTAGTCCTCAGGTGGGCCATCAGGTTGTTTTCACAATACTGCTGGCTGTCAATGACCATTCGCTCCTGGTGCAGTTGCAGCTGGTACATGAGGAACATCACCAGAATACTGATCACCAACGCGATAAAAGTAGAGTTGAAAGCTACACCCAGACTTGCGGTTACGCCCGAAATATCGCCTTCTACGGCGCGGTGCGCCTGTCCCAGGGCCGACCCGATACCGCGAACGGTGCCGATAAAACCGATGGAAGGTATGGCCCATGCGATATAGCGGATCATTGACAGTTCGGAATCCAGGCGATCCGCTTCGCTCTCACAGGTTTCCTTGATGGAGGTAGAAACATCCTGGATGTTCTGGGTCGAGCCGAAGCGCTGCAAGCCGATCAGCAGGGCGCGCGGCAACAGGCTGGTGCGCTCCTCCTCGGGCAAGGCCTGCAGTGCGCGGGAATGCTCGCGCGCATCCTGCGGCAGGATGCTCATTCCATCTGAAACATTGATAAAACGCCGCTCCAGCAAGGAGCGGTCCTTGCTGATGTTTCTGGCTTTGTATCCCATCACCGCTATGGCCCAAAACATCAGGATGAAACAGGTTTCCTGCTCATAATCCTTGAGAATCACAAAGAGGGAGCGTGATGGTTCGAAGGCCTGGCCCGCCGCCTCCAGCGCAGCCTGTTGTTCCAGAATGGCATCGGCATTGGGGCGTATCAGGCCCACGTAAAGTGTATGTACCACAATCACTGAAATTAACAGCGCCGCCAGTTGGTAAACAAACTCGGTTGAAAGATTACGTTTCACAATATGTTGCTCCTGCGGGCCAGAGGCTCCTTAAATATCGACGGGGAAAGGCACGGATATATCCTCGGATATTTCCTCGGTGGGAATAAATCGACTGGGAGGCGTTTCAACATCGATAGGAATCGGTTCCGATTGCTCTGTTTCCTGTTCCTCAGTTGCCAGTTGTTCAATTGCCGGCTGCTCAGATTCGGCCTGATCTGATACGGCTTGTTTGTCAGTCTCTTGCACCGGCGTTTCGTCACCGGTTTGGGCATCCAGTGCTATTGGAGTCCAGATCAGGCTGGCGCCAAGCAGCAAAAGGCAAGCTCTAATAAACATAACGTGCAATCCTGAAGCCAACATCGTCACGTGCCTTGTCGCCATAATCCCGGAAGGACAGGCGCAATTCGACCACCGTTCCGTGACGCCAGCTGGAATCGCGAATAACGTGGAATCCACCTTGGTCCGGGCCCATCGGATTCGTTTCGATTCTCCCACTGGCCTTGGCGATCTGGCCGTAGAAATCATGAATCCATTCTGACACATTGCCGCCCAGGTCATAAAAGCCGGCGGCAGTGGGGGAAAAACTACCCACCGGTGCAGTAACTGCAAAACCATCATCGTAATCGGGGACTATCCGCCCCAGCATGGACTCTGCTGAGCGGTCGGCAAAATTTCCGGCCTTGCCGGCTGGTGGAAACTGATCCCCCCAGGGGTATTTAAGCAGGCCTTCAACTGTGACTCGCGCAGCCCAGGCCCATTCTGCCTCGGTGGGTAAGCGATAGCCCGTGGCCTGAACGTCAAATTCCAACAGTTGCTCGCCGGAAAAACGATAGGCGGGAGTCAGTCCGTCACGTTGACTCAGCCAGTTGCAGTATTGGGCGGCTTCTTTCCAGCTGACGCCTACCACCGGTTGCTCGTCGCCGTTCAGGCTGTAGCGACCGGCTCGTGCTGAGGAATGGTCGGGCTTGAACAGCCGGAATTGTGCGTTGGTCACCTCCCGGGTTGCCAGATAAAAGGGGCGGGTGAGGTCCACTTCACGTAAAGATTCGTTGGCGCGGCGCCCCGCCTCCCGCCGCGATGCACCCATGGTAAATCGGCCTGCGCGAATCAGTTTCAGGGTCTGACCCGCTGATGTTACCAATTGCGGCTTGACCGCATCCCATTTCGCCTGTTCTTCGGTTTTCAGAACGACATCGATCTGCTGGGTAAAACCGGGCTTGGGAGTCATCGTTGTTTGATAATCAACATAGCCTGGCTTGCTGATGGTGATGCGCTGGGGCACCGCAGGCAATTGAATTTTACCACCGCCCAATTCAATCTCCCGGCCATTGACGCGGATGGTGGCATCTTCGGGTTGTGCGCGGATAACGATTTCACCCAATTCCGCCCGCAGTGTCAGCGTCAGCGTCTGTTGCCGGCCGGAGACAATGGTCACAGTTTTCCTGGCGCTGAGGTAACCGGTCTTGAAGGCTTCGATTTGATAACTCTTGCCGGGCGCCAGTTTCAACTCCAGCTCGGAACGGCCGGCAAACTGCTTGTCAACCAGAATGTTGGCATTGCCCGGGCGTGTGGTGACGAGTAATTGCCCATCCAAAACTTCCAATTCGACTGCCGGCACCGCCACCACTTCATTGGCTGGAATCTCCATTTGGGTTTCCCAGCTTTTATATCCAGGCAGTGTCAGGCGGATGTCGCGCTTGCCCTGAAGTAATTCCAGTGTTGCCGGGGTAAGTCCGCGCTCCTCGCCATTTACGCTGATGGCAGCGCCCGGTGGTGTGCTTTCAAAGGAGACTTCAGACCATGCCGGTTGCAACTCGGCGGTGAGGTCAAGCCGCTGACCGCCACCGGTCAGGCTCAATAATTCGGAGTAGACCTGATAGCGCGGGGCAGTCAATTCCAGTGTATGCTCACCGCTGGGCAGTTCAATGTCACTCAACGGGGTTTGCCCGACTGGCTGACCGTCAATTCTGACGCTCGCCTCGCTTACGGGTGAGCTGTTGATGCTCAATATGTCCGGCAGCAAAACCAGTTGAAATTCAAATTCCTGCCCGGATTCAGCCGTCACCAGAAAGGGTTCCCGCAGTGGGTAATAGCCTTCCGCTGCAGCCTTCAGCATGTACTCGCCAGGTAGCAGCAGGTAGCGATTACCCACTGGCAAGACCGGTCCGCCATCTATGTTCAACTGTTCCACCAGTGGGATAGTATCGATGGTAATGGACCTGGCCGAGAACAGGAAAAAGATGATGGGTAAGCAGGCCAACAGTGCAATTGCAACTGCAACCAAAGGCCGACTGGGTTTGAAGCGGCGTCCCCCCGGCCGGCCGGTTGGGGGTGTAAATTCGGCGGGTTCAATGGCCTTGTGCCCGCCATTGTCCTCCACTGAAGGAATCGACAGGTCATCCGGCTGATTGCCTGTTGGGTCAGATTCGTTCTTCACACTGGATGGCCATGTGCAGTGATTGGTTGCGCGGCGCAACCGTGAATTCCTTGCGCACGTCGCGGTAGCCCTCACGGCTGGCAACGATGACATAGTTTCCTGGTTTAAGCTCGAGTTCGCGGGTGGCAAAGCTGCCCAGTTGTGCCACCTTGTGCAAGGTGACCTGGGACAGATTATCTGAGCTGAAGGTAACCACAACCGGTGTAATGGCATCCTGTAGTTGCTGTTGCAGGGTAGTGATTTGCCGCTCGAGCCGTGGCCCGGGATTATCGATCGCGCTGGCTTTGCGGTAAAGCACCTGAGCGGCTTGCCAGATAACGTCGCTGGTCAGGCGTTGCGGACGGGTGGTTGCATCCTGCAGGGCTGCATCCAGTCTGGCGCGGGCCGCTGTTTCCTCCCTGCTCTGCAGGACCACAACCAGGTTGGCGTCAATCTCAAGCGCCTGGTTGTATTCCTTGAGTGCCTGCTGCCATTCTTCCTGCGCGCGCAATTGTTCCGCCCTCTCAAGGTGGCCATTTATCGCGAAGAGGTTTTGCTCGTTTTGTGCCTGTTTCAGCGCCTCCTGCGCTTCTGTTGCTTGCGTGTCCAGTTTGATGGCGGCCTGATAAGCGGCAATGGCCACGCTGTAGTTCCCGCGTCCGAGCGCCTGGTAGCCGGCTGACATCTGGCGGTTAAACTCGCTCTGGTCGAGCAATGCCCGCAAGCGTGCAATGGAATGTCCTACTGAGCCGTGCGCCGGGTCAAGCCCGGCGACTTGCTGTAGCGTCGCCAGCGCTTCGAGCATACTGCCGCTTTTTTCAAGCTCCCCCGCCCTGGCCAACAACTGCCGGACTTTGTCCACGACACTGGCGCGTTGCAGTCCCTGTAGCGCTTGCGGATTGTCGGGATCAATAGCCAACGCCAGTTCGAAGGCACTTGTTGCGGCCGCCGAGTCTCCTTGCGCAATATTCGCGTTGCCGGCCGAAATGGCATCTGTCAGCGCCTGCTCCTTCTGTGCCAGCAAGTGTTCCATGAGCTGCAAGCCTGCCTCATAGGAGGTCAGTGCTGCCTCAAACTGCCGGCTGCGGTAATGCTCATCGCCCTCATTAGCCAGCGCCACAGCCCGCGCGAAATCTTCGCCGGCCCATTGCACCACTGCAATTTCCTCGAGTTGAAACTGGCGGTCCAGCAGCTTTTCCAGCAAATCCTGCGCGGCTGTGCGCTGTTTACGGAGTTGGGCTTCCTGCCAGGGGGAGGCGTCCGGCTTGCCTTGAGGCACTTGTAAGCCATTTGATGGCTGATCACTGATTATGTCAGGTGCTGCCGGCTTTTGGATGTGGCTCGGCAATAACAGGATTACCAGCAAGGCAAGGCCAACCAGGCCGCCAAACAGGATCCCCAGCCAAAATGCTTTTCCAGCCTTTTTGTCATTTTGCGCTTCATTATCACCACGACGGGCAGAACTAAGCGTCAGGTCCGCTGGCTGTATCTGGACAAAAGCTGTGCTGTCCTCACTGCGATCGTTATGTCCCATCGTCTGGCTAATGAATAATCATAAATCGGTGTTGCTGATGCTACCGTCTCCCACTTCGGAAACATATATGTCGCGTAAAATTACTCGCCATTGTTCATATTGGTCCTGTGCGGTTCCTGTCAGGGTAACTGTTCGGTCTTCCAGTTCAATAACCTGAGGGCCGACTTCGGCACTCAGGGAAGCCCCAAGTTCCTGTAGCGCCTCGGCATGAATCGATGATTCCAGATGCTTGTCCATCGCATTCTTGATCAGCCAACCACCCCCGACCACCGCCGCGCCGCCGGCAGCTCTGACCGAGCGATTGCCGCTGCTGGCTGCCAGTATTCCGGCGATCATTGTTGCAGCACCGGCAATGGCATTCTTTCTGGAACTGCTGCGCAGTTCGTCGTAGGCTAACACCTCCTCGTAGCTGTTCCGGAGCCACTCCTGGTAGGGTTCTTCCATTTCACGCACAAATGAACCGTAGTAATCCTGCAAGGTATCGATATACAGGTAATCACGTTCACGAATCCTGTGGATCCGTTCCATCATCGGATCGTTGTCTGCCGGTAAGCGCTTGAAAATGTAAATCCCCTTTTTATCCGTTGCCAGGTACCCGCCAAAGGCTTCCGGGGAAAAACTCTCGGCGAACCTCAATTCCGCGATGGTGCGTATTTTCTTGACTTGTACACTCGACAGCTTCTTGCGATAACGTGCAATGTCATTCGCAATGCGATTGTAAATATCCTGATAAGGGTCCTGGTTGTGGTTCCTGCCGGCCTCGTAACTGAATTTGCTGGCCTGGGCACTGTACGTTTTTTCAAACCACTCAAGCCCGGTTGCGTCGCTGACCCTGATATTCAGCGACATGCTTTCACCATCGGAGTGCAAAATTTCACCCGCGACGATGACATCGACCGAACTGGTGTCCCTGGGAATAATTCGTACTGCGCCCCAGTTGGCGCTGGCCTGCATGGTATCCATCAACTGGTAGGGCATATACCTGGCTTCGGCCAGGCGAACTTCGGGGTAAGCGGTGATATCGTCTTTCCTTGATATATTCGAGGCCCGGATTGAACAATTCAATGCCCGACATCCACCAGCTGTTGTTCCGGGATATTGTGGTCCCCCCGCTCGACCGGCGTCACCGCAGTTGTCCTGACCGTGGTGGTGCTGCAGCAAGCGAGCAACAACAAAAGCAAGATATTGGGGGTGAGTTTCAGGGATCGACGTATCATGATTTCACTGGCTGCCCTAATCACTTCTGTTTGTACTTGCGATATTCTTCCCACAATTTCTCGCGCAATTCGGGGTCAGTTTCCGCCATGGCGGCTTCTCGTATCTGCCGGGCCACCACATCATCATCGGAGCCGTCGGGGATGTCGGGTGGTATATCATCTGCTGAGGCAGTATGGCGATAATCGCCCTGCCGCCGGCTGCCGGGAGACGCCGGTATGCCACCCTGCCCACTATCGGCAGGGTCGTAAGCGCCTGCTCCCGGGATTCCAGCCTCTGTACCTTCTCCGCTACCCTGTTCCCCTGTTTCACCATCCAGTTCCCCCAGTGGCGAGCCACTGACACCGACATTTTCCTGACCGGCGATGGTGTCTCGCTCAGTCAAAATGTTGCCGTCAAACCGTTCCAGGGCCTGATCGAGTTCGCGATTGAGGGTGGCCAGTTCTTCCGCGCCCGACATGGCGCCAGGACTGCCGGCACCACTACCGGCGGTATCACTGCTCGATTCTGCTTCGTTACCTGCCTGGGCGCCCCCGGTATCCTCGAGCATGACATCCTCGCTGGCTTCGGCCCCGGTTTCGCCTTCCTGCGCCGTGGCGCCAGCGCTATCGAAAACTTCAAGGGCTTCTTCGAGCACCTCATCGCTGGCAGCATCTTCAACACCCATGCCTTCCAGGCCTCCATCGGTGCTTGCCGTATCTCCTTCGGACTCTTCCAGGGGGATATCCTCTGTCGGACTGCCGTCGGCCTGGTCCTGTTCTCCACCGGCCTCCATCCCGCTTTCAGATTCCGACTGGCTTTGGGATGGCTGGCTCTGCCCCGGGCTCCCCGGCATACCCTCTTCGCTGGGTGTGTCGGGGCTCTCAGACCCTGCAGCGCCTGGCGGTGGTGATTGACTGCCTGGCGGTGGTGATTGACTGCTCGGAGGTGTAGATTGAGTGCTCGGCGGTGGTGGCTGACTGCTCTGAGGGGGCTGTGTGCTGCTCGTTGTTGCGCAGCCATTGAGTAACATAGCCCCTGCCAGAGTTGCTGAGATATAGAGTAACTTATTCCCCATTGCTGGCCTCCGCCATAGTTTGTTCAGGATCCGGTTCAAAACGATAACGGATACGCGCATTTTGGTTCTCTACCGCGATGCCATTTTCATAACGGGGCCGGAAGCGGGAAGCTTTCAATTGTCGCCTCGCTTTGTTGATATTATTTTTGCTCGCCCCCGGATCCGTTTCCACCACCTCTGGATCCATTGCCCGACCTGTGGTTGAGATATCAAATTCAAACACTATAGCACCAAGTTTGGTGGTGTTTTGGGTAGAGTCCTGACTGGCACTGTCGTTGCTATTTTCAGAAAACGAAGTACCGCCATACGAAGTGCCGCCAATGTTGATACTTGGCAGGCTTACAGGTCGAGCAAAGATTTCCCCGATGTGACGCTCATGGTTTTCAAGTTTCATGGCTTGTTCCCATACCTCTTTGTAGATCTCATCGGCAGTCATTTGCTGTTTAAAGATCAGGTTCCAGTCGGCAAGCAATACAAGGGTGTCGACTGCCGTCCGCGGCGGCGTTGCCGCGTTATTCTGCGTGATGTGGATCATTTCCCCGATATGGTGTTTGCCCCGTGTAAACATATTCTGGCTGAAGCCCCAGAATTCGGATTGGGCCACGTCAGATTCTTCCCGGAAGCTGTTGATGCCGGCCTTTGGTGATTCTTTCTGGTATTGCGACTGCGTCACTGCCAGGTAAAAGTCGGTCAATAACAAAACCCCAAAAGAGTCCAACTGGCGGAGATCATCAGCGCCATAGTTGAACTTGATGATATCTATAGTTTGAACAATCAACTCCCTGGCCAGGAGGAGGTGACTGACGGGCTGCTCAGTCAATTCCGCGCCAAAGGCATACAAATGCCACTTGATCAACTTTGCCAGGCCTGGCAAGAGCTCGACATCGTTAATGTCGAAATTTCTTGCATAGAGTTGCATCAGGGTAAAGTAGCGGTCCTCTACGGCCTGCCAGTCTCCAGTGGCTGCATAGCTGACAATGAGTTGCTCAATCAGTGGGATTTTGTTGACATGATAGAGGCCGTGGTTGACTCGATTGATTTGCAGAGCCCGTTCAAGAGACAAAATTGCATCTTCGTGATTTCCCTGCTGCTGTTGGGCCAGGCCAAGACCCAACATGGCCTCGGAAAGGTCGGCATGGTAAGCGTCATACTGGCTTTCCAGCAGATTGACCTGCTCCTGGTAGCTGCGGATGCTGTTCATGCCGTCAGCATCTGATTCCGCAAGCGACTGTTTCGCTGCCGCTGCGCTCTGTGGGTCGGCGATATCAGTCTGCCCGGTATTGGTGGCAGTGTCGGGGGAGGGCAGTGGTTGGGCGAAAAGACTGCCCGCCAGGCAAGCGCTTACTGCCAGCGGCAGCAGCGTCGATGCAGCTTTTCTCAGGTGATTTGTAATGATGTGACAACCGAGTTTCAAGCTGGACTCTCAACCGCTTCCACGTTGTTTGACCACAAGCCCGCTATTTTATCCAGGCTCAGAGGTTCCATGGTGCATTCATGTATATGTTCTTGCTGGCAACTGCCGTTTCAGCCATGCCATTCTAACAGGTTGCTCTCCGGATCCGGGAGGTTCCAGGGATTACTATTAGTGCCAGGCTATCCGCACCCATGCTCACTTCGGCGCCGACGATTCAGCGGAAACACATAATATGTTAAATAGGAGCGGGCCGGGGGCATATTTCTTACACAGAGAAAACAGTATTCTGCATTGCGTTGCGGAACATTTACGGGCCTCTAGAATTTTTCATAATTTTTCACTCTTATCACATAGAGTAGATCATGACAGATAGTAGATCAAGTAGAAATCAAGATGATACTCATCTTTCATCACGACAGGAAGTGGGAGTTGGGGTCAGAGTAAAAACTCTTAAAGGCACGTCAAGTGTTGCTGCACCGCCGGTGAGTTTTTACTCTGACCCCTGTCGTTTCAGCCAGGCTGACACAATATCCAGCACTCGGCGATGTTCAAATTCACTACGGGCACAATATTATCAGGTGGCAAGATCGAAAAGATGGGTGTCTCCA
>PVMK01125722.1_pt1 | contig 52484 bp, 41 predicted proteins | sample 1853481 | NCBI WGS metagenome assembly PVMK01 (sample SAMN08533507, study PRJNA380276) | Marine sediment metagenome, whole genome shotgun sequencing project.
CAAAAATGCTACAGCAAGCTTACCTATGCGATGGCGGCCTATGAAGAGCTGGACTTTAACTATGACATCCTTGGCCTTACTCAGGAGTACGGACTGGACGGATTCTCAACGCCGCAACTTCTAGCCTTCGCCATTGAACTTTACGAAGCCGGCATTTTAACTGACAAGGACCTGCCAGGATTTCCGTCCGACTCCGCGGGAAGATTTTTCTGGCTAGTTGAAAAAATTGTTCGGCGGGAAGGGATTGGAGATGCTTTAGCCAATGGTGTTTATCATGCAGCCCGTCAGATTGGTAAGGGCGCAGAAGAATTTGATCATAATACCATGAAAAAATTTGAGCAGGTGCCTCTCAAGCTGAAAATGATAAATTACCCCTACTTCCTTATGTATGCCACCGGTGAGAAGATGTGTATCACCCAAACTGAAGGGTCCTACCCCCAGATACCCATTGCTGATAAGGAAGAGAGAGAAAAGTTTATAAAGAATTGGGACGCAGCTCCTGATAGGTTTAAAAAATGGTTTTCGGAATGGGAGCCACGTCAACATCCATCTATTGAAGCGTCTGTCAACATTTGTGATTGGAATGAGACCATGCATTACATTGATGACGCCATCGGGACCTGCGCCTTTTTGTCGTCATTTAGGGGCCAATTTGGCGGGAGGCCTCCGTATCACATTTATAATTTACCAAATTTCATCTCACATGCGATCGGGATGGATCTTGATGATGCCGGACTATGGAGAATAGCCACCAGGAACCGAAATCTGATTAGAGCCCTTAATGTAAGAAGAGGCTTAAGAAGAAGTGATGAGAAGCCTCCTGAAGACCATTGGAAGATAAGAGACCCTGAGATGGAAACCAAGCTGCTTGACGCGTATTATGAATTCAAGGGGTGGAATAATGAAGGTATTCCTACCAAAGAGACGTTGGACGAACTGGGCTTGGATTACGTGAGCGAAGACTTCGTACAGAGGGGGATCTTGACCGATAATGAAGGTACTCCTTCCAAAGAGACATCGGCGGAAAAAGATTAGAAATAACGTAAAAGGGGTCGTAACCGTGAAGGATGGGTTAAAAAAGAAAATAGTTAAAGAAATAAAAGTTGATATTGATAAATGCATTGGTTGCCGTGCATGTGAGATAGCCTGCTCCGCATTTCACGCCAGCCCGAAATATAGCAGCATTAATCCGGCCAGGTCTCGGATCCGGGTGGTTATAGATGAGCTGAACGATTGTTATGTTCCGATACGTGCCGGTGATTATACGCCCGCCGAATGTACGGGCAGGCATACCTATACGATTAATGGAAAGCAATACAGACAGTGCAGCTTCTGCGGGGTTTCCTGCCCGTCCAGAGATCTTTTCAAAGAGCCCGATTCCGGTCTGCCGCTAAAATGCGATATGTGTGAAGACGATCCGCCTTTAGAAGAGCCCATGTGTGTTCAGGTGTGCCCCCATGACGCTCTGACTTACGAAGAAAGGGAAGAAGAAGGCGAGAAGAAGAGACCCGGGAGGAGATGGAGATCGGATTGGAATCATTGGCAAAAAAACATGGATTGCAGAAGATAATGGATGCCATTGCGCGCATGTCAGTATCAAAGAAGGGTTAAAACATATAACTCCCAATTATGTTTAGCTTAATTGGGGTAAAACGAAAAGGGATTAAAAGACAGTGGAGACAGTAGCCCCTTTCCAAGAAGTACTAGATGAGATAAAAGAGGCCGGTGGAGAAGCCTTCAAATTATGCTATCAATGCGGATTATGCGATACGGTTTGCCCGTGGAATAAGGTTAGAACCTTTAGCATACGCAAGATAATCCGAGAGGCTTCCTTCGGTTTGACTGAGGTAGAAAGTGAAGATATATGGCGTTGTACAACCTGCGGAAACTGCCCTCAGCAGTGCCCCAGGGGCGTAAAACAGATAGAAATTGGGGTATCCTTACGCAGGTTCGCTTCGGAATATGAGGTTTTTCCTGCTTCTGTCCGTTCTGCCCGCACCGCGAGAGCAAGCATCATTTCTGAAGGTAACCCCTTGCAAGGAGAACGAAAAAAGAGGGCGGATTGGGCGGAAGGTCTGTCTGTAAAACCGTTCACCGAGGGGATGGAAGTTTTATTTTTTGCCTGCTGCTACCTCACCTATGACCCCCGAATGAAAAAGGTAGGTGCTGCCACAGCCGATATCCTTAACAGGACAGGAGTGGATTTTGGGATTCTTGGCACCAAAGAGAGTTGCTGTGGCGAAAGCATTCGCAAGACCGGAAGTGAAAAAGTATTCAAAAATTTAGCCCGGGCAAACATCAAAAACTTTATCGATAATGGCGTGAAAAAGATTTTTGTCTCTTCCCCGCATTGCTACCACACCTTTAAAAACGAGTACCCCGAATTTATGGTGAACTTTGAGGTCGTTCATATCTCCCAATATTTATCCCAGCTTATTAATGAGGGGAAGCTTGAACTCACCAAGGAGTATGGGAAGAAAGTCACTTATCATGACCCATGTTACCTGGGTCGACATAATGGCATATATGACGAACCCCGAGAAGTTTTAAAGAAGATACCGGGTTTAGAACTGATTGAGATGCCTGATTCGCGGGAAAATAGTCTCTGTTGCGGAGGCGGTGGCGGCCGGATTTGGATGGACACGCCCCAGGCTGAAAGATTCTCCGATCTCAGATTAAAACAAGCTCATGAGGCTGGCGCTGAAGTGCTGGTTACTGCCTGCCCATACTGCATCACCAATTTTGAGGAAAGCAGGTTAAACCTGGAGTATGATGAAGTCCTGGAGATTAAGGACATCACAGAAATTATCCAGGAAGTGATTTAAGTGAACGAAGAAACCTGAAAAGGACAAAGAAAAGTGGAAAACGAACGAGTTGAAGAAAATATTTTTGACAGTCCCACGGACAGCAATTTTGGAGATGTTCTGGTTGTCGGTGGAGGAATCAGCGGTATTCAAGCTGCTCTTGATCTTGCCACGACAGGCTATAAGGTTTATTTAGTTGAGAAGGGGCCGAGCATTGGCGGGCCATATGGCCCAGCTTGACAAGACCTTTCCCACCAATGACTGCTCCATGTGAATACTCTCGCCCAAACTGGTCGAGGTCGGCCGGCATCCCAACATAGAGGTCTTTGACACTATACTGAAGTTGACGCGTGTAGAGGGGGAACCAGGAGACTTTAAGGCCACCCTGATCACAGAAGCCCAGATACATTTTAGAGGACAAATGCACGGGTTGTACGACCTGTGTAGAATACTGCCCGGTCCAGTGTACCCTGATCCATACAATCAGGACTTATCGTCGAATAAAGCCGTCCATGTATACTTCTCTCAAGCAATTCCTCTTATCTCATATATTGATGAAGAAAGCTGTCTTTTCCTTAAAGAGCAGAAATGTCTTATTTGCGAGAGGCGTCTGTAAGAATGACGCCATCGATCTTCATCAAGACGGCGGAGAAGGTAGAAGTAAATGTAGGGGCGATAATTCTGTCTTCCGGCCTTGAGCCATTTGATCCTAAGCTGAGGGGTGACTATGGTTACGGAAAGATGCAGAACGTGCTGACCAGTATGGACTATGAACGGCTGTTATCCGCCACCGGGCCGCACGAAGGTGAGGTATTGCGCCCTTCCGATAAGACGCATCCCCATAAAATAGCCGAGAGCGCATGCGTCGGTTCTAGACAGGTTCTCGAAGGCGGTAACAGCTATTGTTCCGCGGTATGCTGCACTTATACCCAGAAACAGGTGATTTTGACAAAAGATCATAACCCAGATGCCGAGTGTACGATATTCCATAACGATATCCGTTCCCATGGCAAGGATTTTGAACGATACTACCAAAGAGCAGAGAACCTTCCCGGGGTTCAATTTATTAGAAGCTACGTATCCATAGGAAAAGAGATCCCGGAAACTAAAAATGTGACGATAAGATATGCTACTGCCGCGGACGGCGTAAAAGAGGAAGAATTCGATCTGGTGGTATTATCCGTTGGATTGAACCCGCCTGCTGACGTGAAGGGCTTGGCCAATAAGTTCGGCATCGAGCTCAATTCACACGGATTCTGTAATGCAATTCCTTCCAACCCTATAGAGACCAACAAGCCCGGGATCTATGTAAGCGGAGCCTTACAGGGTCCTATGGATATCCCCGAGTCGGTTTTTACCGCCAGCGGGGCCGGCGCCCAATGTGGTGAACTCCTTGACTACCGGCGAGGGAAGCTGGCCAAAGAAAGGATATATCCGCCCGAAAGGGATGTCTCCAAAGAGGAGCCAAAGATAGGAGTCTTTGTGTGTCATTGTGGGGCTAATATCGGAAGAGTGGTAGGTGTTCCTTCCACCGTTGAATATGCCTTAACCTTGCCCAATGTTGTCTACGCTACAGAACAGCTATTTTCATGTGCTACTAATGCCGCCGGAGAAATAACAGACATAGCAAAGGAAAAAGGGCTCAACCGCGTGGTTATTGCTGCCTGCTCCCCCAGGACTCTTGAACCGTTATTCCGGGACACCCTCCGGGAGGCGGGAATTAATCAATATTACTGCGAAATGGCGAATATCAGAGAACATTGCTCCTGGGTCCACTCTAAAGAAAAGGAAGATGCCACCCAGAAGGCAAAGGATATCATCCGTATGTCGGTCGCACGAGCTTATCATTTGGAGCCTCTGCAGGAATTTGATCTGCCCGTCAACAAGACGGCGTTAGTGGTTGGTGGAGGTATAGCCGGCATGACTTGTGCGCTTTCCATAGCCACCCAGGGCCATGAGGTTCACCTGCTGGAAAAGGATACAGACCTGGGGGGCGTGGCACGAAGACTTCATTACACTCTGGATGGGCTGGATGTTCAGGCCTATTTGCGTGATGTTATACGCAAGGTTTATCAGCACCCCTTAATACATGTATCTCATGATGCTACCATCATAGAGGTTTCCGGTTATGTGGGGAATTTCATAACCAAGGTGAAGTCTGAAGGAACGGTTAAAAAGATACGCCATGGAGCAACCATCCTCGCTACTGGTGCTGAAGAATATAAACCCACCGAATACCTTTATGGGAAAGATGATCGGGTATTGACCCTGCTGGAGTTGGAGGAGCAGATCACCAAAGGAGAAGAAAGGCTGATCAACTCCCGGAATCTGGTGATGATCCAATGCGTCGGCTGCAGAAATGAGGAGAGAAATTACTGCAGCAGGATATGTTGCAGCCATGCCATAAAGAACGCCTTGAAACTAAAAGAGATAAACTCCCAGATGGATATCTACATTCTCTTTCGGGATATGAGAACGTATGGGTTCAGAGAGGATTATTACCGCGAGGCGGCGGATAAAGATGTAAAGTTCATCCGCTGGGAACCGGATGATAAACCACAGGTGGAAGCTGTTGAAGAGGGTGGCAAGTCTATTATGCGGGTTACCGTGACCGATTCCATCTTAGGTAAAAAGCTTGCTATAGATGCCGACACCTTAGCTCTGGCTGCCGCTGTTATTCCCTCCGCAGGAACCAAGGAAGTAAGCGAATTATTCAAGGTAACTTTGAGCCCGGATGACTTCTTCAAAGAAGCCCATGTAAAATTAAAACCTGTTGACTTTGCCACAGAAGGCGTTTTTCTGTGTGGGACAGATCACTATCCTAAGCATATACCGGAAGCGATTAACCAGGCTTATGGAGCTGCAAGTCGGACTTTAACCCTACTCTCACATGATACCGTCACAGTCTCAGGCTCTGTTGCCGAGGTAAAAGACGACGATTGTGTAACGTGTGGGGCATGTATTACAGCTTGTACATATGATGCTATAGAGTTTCGTGATACACCAAAAGGCAAAAAGGCCTGGGTTAATCCTGTTATCTGTAAAGGAGATGGTCTTTGTAACGCAAAGTGTCCAACACGGGCCATTGTACTAAAGCACTTTACCGATGAAGCGATCTGTGGCCAAATTGATGCGGCGGTTTCAGAGGAAGAGATCATACAACAAATTGATGCGGCGGCTGGGGCCTAATTGAGTGAGAAACGCTCAATTAGGCGTTATTTGTTAATCGTTATTAGAAAAAGATAACAACCTCGATATATATGTCTATGAGATAAGAAATAAAAATAGATTTCTTCCTTTTAAACTATTAACCAATAACGAATAACCGATAACTCCAAATCCGAATGGATACCGACAAGGAGTAAGATTTAATGAGCACCGGACTTAGATTTAAACCCAAAATACTCGGTTTTGTCTGCCACTGGTGAGCTTACGGCGCTGCTGACATGGCTGGAGTCTCCAGACTACAATATTCAAATGAAATCAGGCTTATTCGCGTCATGTGCACCGGCAGAGTCGACCTGGAATTTATACTCAGAGCCTTCTTAAAAGGACAAGACGGAGTCCTTATTGGTGGCTGCCGGTTAAATGAATGTAATTATGTTACTCAAGGAAACTACGATGCATTAGGCAATACCTATCTATGTAAAAAAATAATGGAACACATAGGGCTGAACCCTGAACGGTTAAGGATCGCATTTATGTCTTCCGGTGATGGAATCCTTTTGGCCGAAGTTATTAATGAATTTACAAACAGGATCAAAGAGTTAGGGCCACTAGGCAAAAACGAAGGAGAAGACGAAAATGGATTAAAGGTCAAACTTGAAGCCATTAAAAAATTAGTCCCCTACATCAAACTGGTGGAAAGAGAGAGGCTGAGAGTACCTTCTAAATCGGAAGAAGCGTATCATAAATTTTTCACGAGTGCCGAGTTTGACGGTCTGTTTAATGATTTGATTGTCAATAAACTGGCAATAAGCCAAATTATGTTACTCCTGGGGGAAAGGCCCCTTTCAACCGGAGAAATCTCCGAGATTTTGGGCCTCGAACCGTCTGAAGTATCCAGACATATGAATAGTTCCTCAAGGCAAGGATTAGTCAGGTACGATGTAAACAGCAAATGCTATGCTCGCGCCTAAAGTGAAAGAGCAGGCAGTGGATTCTGGGGAAGAAGAGGATTGGGAAAGCGGCTATGGATATTAATCGAATCGATCAGATTGTTGATAAATATCAGGGTGATGCCAGTGCGCTAATTCAGGTATTACTGGAGATTCAAAGCGAAAATCATTGGCTTCCCAAGGAAGCATTAGAGAGGGTCAGCGAAAAATTAGAAGTTCCTTTAAGCCGGATACAGCATATCGCTACCTTTTACAAAGCCTTTAGTTTGGTTCCTAAAGGACGTCATGAAGTTCACATTTGTATGGGTACCGCCTGTCATGTTCGTGGTGCGACGCGTGTCCTCGACACGGTGGAAGACCTGACCGGAATTAAACCTGGCGAGACCGACTTGGATTTGAAGTTCAGCCTCGAAACGGTTAACTGCCTCGGATGCTGTGCTTTAGGGCCGGTGATGGAAATCGATGGGAAGACTCACGGTAAGATGTCGCCAGCCGAGACATCAGACGTGTTAAAAAGCTATGAGTAGGGGAAAATTATGGCGCAGTTAAATTCGCCTGAAGAATTAGAGAAATTTAGACAAGAAGTTGTATCCAAAAGAGACCCAAACACGCCTTGCATTTCAATATGTGCCGGTGCCGGTTGTATTGCCTCCGGCGCAAGTGAAGTCATAGCCGCGTTTAAAGCTGAGATTGAAAAACAGGGCTTAAAGACTGATGTGGCGGATACCAAAGAAACAGGGTGCCCCGGATTTTGTGAGAGAGGACCCATTGTGGTTATTTATCCCGAGGAGATATGCTATCTCCAGGTAACGCCTGAAGACGTCCCCGAGATTATCTCACAGACCATAAAGGAGAAGAAGGTCGTCGATCGTCTACTCTATGTCGACCCAAATACAGGCGAAAAAGCAACCCATGAATCCGATATTCCCTTTTATAACAATCAAGAACGAAACATCATCGGCAATAATATTCACATTGATCCGAAGCGCATCGATGACTATCTGGCACTCGGTGGTTATTCCGCATTAGTTAAAGTTCTTTCCGGGATGACCTCCGAGGAAGTAGTGGAGGAAGTCAAAAAATCCAACCTGAGAGGAAGGGGCGGTGGCGGCTTTCCTGCAGGGAGAAAGTGGGAAGGATCCCGCAATGCTCCTGATGAACCAAAGTATGTGATCGTCAACGCCGACGAAGGTGACCCGGGGGCATTTATGGATAGAGCTCTCCTTGAAGGAAACCCGCATTCAATTCTCGAGGGGTTGATCATCGGAGGCTATGCCATCGGCTCACACGAGGGTTATATTTACGTTCGACAGGAATACCCCCTGGCAGTAGAGAATGTAAACATCGCTATCAAGCAGGCTGAGGCATATGGTTTTATTGGGGAAAATATCCTTGGCTCAGGCTTTGATTTTACGATTACAGTGCACCAAGGGGCCGGCGCTTTCGTCTGTGGTGAATCGACTGCTTTGATGACAGCATTGGAAGGCAGGGCAGGAGAGCCCAGGCCGAAGTATATCCGCTCCAACATCAAGGGCCTTTGGGAGAGACCCAGCGTGTTGAATAATGTTGAGACATGGGCGAATGTGCCGCTTATCATCAATAAAGGCGCTGACTGGTTTACTCAATTCGGAACGGATGGAAGCAAGGGCACGAAGATTTTCTCCCTGGTCGGTAAGATAACCAATACCGGCCTTGTGGAAGTACCCATGGGCATGACCCTGAAAGATATTATCTACAAGATAGGCGGTGGAATCCCTGGAGGCAAGAGGTTCAAAGCAGTGCAGACCGGGGGGCCGTCCGGAGGATGTATCCCCGAGGAACTGTTAAATTTGGAAGTGGGTTTTGATGAACTCACCAAGGCCGGTTCAATGATGGGGTCAGGTGGGATGATCGTAATGGATGAAGATACCTGTATGGTTGATGTCGCCAGGTACTTCATCAACTTCCTCACGGATGAATCCTGTGGAAAATGTGTCCCATGCCGCGAAGGCCTGAGACAGATGCTTAAGATTCTTACGAATATCACCGAAGGAAAGGGAAAAGAGGGTGACATCGAGCTTTTGGAGGAGTTATCCGAGGTAGCCGGCGATGCCTCACTGTGTGCTTTAGGCACGAGTGCCCCTAACCCGTTTAAGAGCACGGTGCGCTACTTCAGAGATGAGTATGAGGCCCACATCAAGGACAAGAGGTGCCCGGCTTTGTCCTGCAAGGAACTGATCTCGTATCATATTGACCCGGAGAAGTGCACGGCCTGCATGATTTGCCTTAAGAAGTGCCCTGTCGAGGCGGTTGACGGCGGCAAGAAAAAGATCCATATAATTGATCAGGAAAAATGCACAAAGTGCGCAACCTGCTTTGAAGTTTGCCCCTCTCGTTTCAGCGCGGTGCAGAAGATTTCCGGCGAGCCGGTTCCGGATCCTATCCCTGAAGACGCAAGAACTATAGTTAAAAAGAGTAAAGAAAAATGAGTAAAATCCTATTACAGATTGATGGAAAAGAAGTCGAAGCAAAGGAAGGGATGACTGTCTTGCAGGCAGCCCAAAGTGCGGGGATATCGATACCCACCCTATGTCACCACGAAAAATTGGAACCTTTCGGGGGGTGTAGAATTTGCATCGTAGAAGTAGAGGTTGGCGGCTGGACAAGGCATGTTGTTTCCTGTGTTTACCCGGTAGCAGAAAATTTGGTGATAAAAACCAGATCTGAGAAGATAGATAAAATTCGCAAAATGATCTTAGAGCTATTGCTGGCTCATGCCCCGGATTCCCCTCAATTGCAGGATTGGGCTCAAGAGTATGGAGCAGACAAAGACCGTTTTGAAAAAGATGCCTCATTTTGCATTCATTGTGCTTTATGTGTCAGGTACTGTGCTGAAGTCAAGAAGGCAAACGCTGTTGGATTTGTTGACAGAGGAATTAGGAAAGAGATAAGTTTCATTCCGGAAATAGCCTCTAAGGAGTGCCATAACTGCATGGAATGTTTTCCGCTCTGCCCTACATCGTATCTCCAGGCAGTTTTTGTTTTAACCGAAGCCCTCGCGTCTCCCTCACCTTCTTCCGACCCCGAGCAAAAGCAAGAATCACTTCCGCCTACGGGCTCCGGTTAAAAGGAATAAAGGAAGCACAGCGTGCGGTTATTGCAAAATTTTGTTGAATTAGACCAACCACTTGGCGTATGGTTTGGCTAAAAGTGCCTAAAGTGAACTAAAATGCCTAAAGTGACTAAAGTTAAGGCGTCGCTGCGCTCCATCTTTTATATTAAATAGATAGAATTCCACAACTTTAGTCACTTTAGATCACTTTAAACTTTAGCTCACTTTCTAAAAAATCGAACCCAAAAGCCAATCATTAGGAGGACAATTTGAAAATTCTCACAACCGTAAAAAGGGTGGTCGATGTGGAATTGACTATCCACGTGGAGGACGGCGCCATTGTTGAAGGGGGGCTACAATACGTTATAAACGCCTGGGACGAAAGTGCTGTGGAAACCTCTGTCCAACTTAAGGAGAATAAAGGTGCGGAAACAACTTTGGTGAGTATCGGCGGCGAAGACAATACCGACATCATCCGTAGAGGCTACGCCATAGGTATTGAAAACGGGATTCATATCAATGATCCGGCACTGGCCGAAGCGGATTCGTTTGTCTACGCCAAAGTTTTGCAAAAGGTTTATGAAAAGGGTGACTATGATCTTATTATTACCGGTAAACAAGCCCAGGATACGGATAACGGCCAAACCGGGATCATTTTGGCAGAGTATTTGGGATTGCCTTGTGTCAGTAATGTAATTGCCATCGAAGTGATTGACGACCAGCACATTAAAGTATCCCGATTGGGTGATGCCGGAACCGAAATCGTTGAACTGGAGTTGCCAGCCGTAGTCACGGTTGATGTTAGTATTAATGAACCTCGACTGCCCGCAACGCGCGGCATCATGATGGCAAAGAAAAAGCCCATCACTGTCATGGATCTGGCGGCACTCGGTACTTCGTATGATGAAGTCTCAGGCGCTACCCTAAAATCGGAAATTGTTGAATTTATAGAACAGCAGGAACGAAAGGGCGGGCAAAAATTTGAAGGCGATGCTGCCGAAATTACCGCCCAGGTCGTTGATCTGCTGGCCAATGAAGCAAAGGTTTTATAGCCAGTTCAATAGATCATTTATCACCATCATTGGATACTAATCATAGGCTTACAAGGAAAACAATATTATGGCGAAAGCACTCGTAATTGCAGACATCAAACAAGGTGTACTAAAAGGCAGCACAGCCGAACTTTTATCAAAAGCCAAATCCATCGGAGCAGAAACCGCGGTGGTCGCGATTGGCAGTAATATCGAACCGTTAATTCCCAGCCTGGTAAACGCCGGCTCCGATACGCAATATGTCGCCGATGATCCCGGCCTGGATCTGTTTTCAGCCGGTCCATACGCATCCTGTGTCGTCGACGCAGCCAAACAATTTGGTGCCAATCTGATTTTGTTCGGTTTTTCCGAAAGCGGCAAAGCGGTCGCCCCGAGGGTTGCAGCCCAACTGGATGCCGCGTGCGCTACTGATATTACCGACGTGATGCTTCAGGGAGATCAAATAGAAGTCATAAGACCCGCCATCACAAATAAAGTGCTTCAACGCGTCAAAGTCAATACCGAACAACTGGCGGCTGTTGTCCGAGCGGGCGCGTTCGAAGCCACGGAAGGAATCACAGGAACCGAAAACGTCGTCAAGCTTTCTCCTCCGGCACCTGATTTAAAGGCCGTGATCAAGGAAATCGTATCGGAAGCAGGCGGTGAAATCGATCTTGCCGATGCCAACGTCGTCATCTCAGTGGGCCGAGGCGCTAAGGATCAAGCCGGTATCGATCTTGTAAAAGAACTGGCCAACGATTTAAAAGCCGGTTTTGGCTCTTCCCGTGCTATGGTAGATGCTGGTCTCTTGCCACATTATAAGCAAGTCGGGCAAACCGGTAAAATTGTAGCACCGACCCTTTATATCGCAATCGGCATCTCCGGAGCCATCCAGCACCTCGCGGGAATGAAAGGCTCAAAAGTGATTCTGGCCGTTAATAAAGACCCCGAAGCACCCATATTCAACGTAGCTGACTATGGTATCGTCGGAGACCTCTTCGAGGTGGTTCCGATTCTGCGCGAAGAGATTAAAAAAATTGGCAGTTAGACCGCCAAATCTAATTTCGACCCGCATGTTACTGCTTCTGCAGGAACATGCATTATTGAAGTAATCCTGAAGCTGTTTCCAGCAAAAGAACGCCCTAATATTGTTATTAAACTTATTCATTTCCAAAATTTGAAACGCACAGCCTGAGTCTTGGCTTAACACGGTTAACATTCGTTGATGAGGTTCCGATGAATCCCCTATTGATGTCTATTCTACTCATTGTCGCTCTGACAGTTTTCGGCCGTGCGATGATTCGCAAAATTCGATTGTTAAGCGCACTCGAACCCACAGATAGAATCAATCATCTGAAGGAACGACTGAAAAATATGGTCATTCTGGCCATCGGCCAGAAACGCCTGGTCGGAAGAGCCAAAGAAAGAAGTTCGGGTATTGTGCATGCGTTCATTTTTTGGGGATTCTGTGTTCTATTGATTCGCAGCTTGAATTTGTATGGACAGGGATTTCAAGAAGGATTTCACCTTCCGTTTTTGGGCGACAACTATTTGCTTGGATATCTTTATATCGCCTTAAAAGATATCATGGAAGGGGATTGTCTTATTGATGATCATCTGGGCAATTTTTCGTCGATCCGTTCTAAAACCAAAACGATTGCACGATACCTTCGAAGCTTATCTGGTTTTGGCGTTGATCGGGATTTTGATGGTGTCCGATCTATTGCACGACGGCGCACGGTACAATTTAATTCAATTTTATAACAACCCGGGAAGTATCCACTACTTCAATAATCCGCAATATGGTTCCGAATTTTCTTTTGGACACCGGTATCGGTGGGAGCGGCAGCCCTGATTTCAGGATTGAGCGCGGAAGCCAACACCACCATCCTTGTCATTATGTTTTGGCTTCACATCTGTGCGCAGCTTACATTTTTAAATCTTCTCCCTTTGGGTAAACATTTTCATGTGATCACCGCACTTCCCAACGTTTTTCTGAAAAGCCTGGGCTATCCTCATGAAAAACCTAAAGTGCTGGATTTGGAAGACGAAGCCGCCTGGGAGGAAGAAACCCTGGGCATCAATCATATCCATCAACTCAATTGGAAACAGGGACTGGACCTTTACACCTGTACCGAATGTGGACGATGCAAAGATGTCTGCCCGACATATACTACCGACAAACCGTTAAATTTGCATGAATTCAATGATCAACTGAAGCTTGAACTATTGGAAAATACTGATAATATTATTAAAAGAGCCAGGTTGTCTTCCACAATCCAGCAAAGCGAAGATCCCGGGCAAATTGGAAAAATCAAGGAGGAGATCACCGGGCTCAACAGCAAAAAGCAATTAATCGGTGAGGTCATCGCAGAAGACACACTTTGGGCATGTACGACATGCCGTGCCTGCGAAGAAGTTTGCCCGGTGACCATTGAGCATGTGCCGAGAATCATCGCCATGAGACAGGGTCAATTCTTGATGGCGGAAGCTTATCCCAAGGAGCTGGACACGGCCCTAAAAGGACTCGAACGCAACGGCAATCCTTGGGGAATCGGTTATGATAAACGCGCCGATTGGGCCGAAGGGTTGGACATCAAAATGATGGCGGACGACTCGGAGGTCGATTATCTCCTCTGGGTTGGATGTGCCGGTTCATTCGATGATCGATCCAAAAAAGTATCGACAAGCCTGGCTATAATTCTGCAAAAGGCAGGTATCAGCTTCGCGATCCTGGGGGTGGAAGAAAAATGTACCGGCGACTTTGCCAAGCGAGTCGGAAGTGAAATGTTGTTCCAAATGATGGCACAGGAAAACATCGAAACCGTGAACAATTACAAGGTTAAAAAAATTATCACGGCATGCCCCCATTGTCTCAATATGCTTAAGCATGAATACCCGCAATTGGGCGGAAATTACGAGGTGATCTATCATGCCGAGTTCATCGATCAACTCGTCAAAGAAGGAAAAATAAAACTGGAACAAACGTGGGGAGACACCCTGACATATCATGATCCCTGTTACCTGGGACGATATAATAACATTTTCGATCAACCGAGATCAATCCTGCGATCCGTTTCTAAAGACGGACTCAAAGAGCTCGAACGCACCGGTCGGGAAAGCTTTTGTTGCGGTGGCGGTGGGGGAAGAATGTGGATGGAGGAGACCATCGGTAAAAAAATCTATCTGGAGCGTTCGGAAGAAATCGTCGGTCTACAAGTCTCGAACGTAGCGGTTGGTTGTCCCTTCTGCCTGACGATGCTTGAAGACGGGATGAAAGAGCTGGGGAAGGAAGAGGCGATCAAGATAATGGATATCGCTGAACTTGTGGCTAAGAATATGGCCTGAGTCTAGCTTTAAACTCCTGCCAATCATTAACAGAAGGATAGCGCTATGGTTGAAAGCAAAGAGATCTTTACGGATTGCACGCTCTGTTATCACAGCTGCGGGACCAAAGTGACGGTGGAAGATGGGAAGGCCGTGAAGATCAGGGGGCTGGAATCCCACCCCCTGAACAAGGGCCGGTTATGCCCAAAAGGAGCCAATGCCCTTGATGTCATTTACAGCCCCAACCGTCTGAAACGGCCGCTGAAGCGCAGCAATGGCGGATTCAAGGAAATTACCTGGGACCAGGCCTTGGACGAGATAGCTGAGAAACTGACCCGACTTAAAAACGATTACGGCCCGCAGGTCTTCGGTTTCTTCTGCGGCTCCATCGGCGTGGAAAATCTGGAGCTGTCGACCCTGGTCCACCTGGTCCGCTCGGGATTCGGATCCCCGAACTTTTTCTCGGTGGAAAGTATCTGCTACCGCATGCGCATTCGGACAAGGCAAATGACCTTCGGGCGGTATCCCACCGAAGAACCGGACTCCAACCTCTATATCCTCTGGGGGCACAACCCCGACCAGTCTGATTTTCCGCTTAAATTTTTTATGAAAAAGAACCTGAAAAAGGGGGCCAAACTGGTGGTGATCGATCCCAAGCGTATCCCCATGGCCGATCAGGCCGACATGTACCTGCGCATTCGACCCGGTACGGACGGCGCCCTGGCCCTGGCCATGATGAACGTGATCATTGAAGAGGATCTCTATGACCGTGACTTTGTGGAAAGGCATACCACCGGTTTTGACAAGTTGGTCCCCCATGTGAAATCTTACACCCCTGAATGGGCAGAGGAACTGACCTGGGTTCCAGCCGAGGATATCCGCGACCTGGCGAGACTCTTTGCCAACACTAAGGGGGCCAGTATCTTTCAGGGCACTTGCACGCAGGATCAGACAGCCAACGGCACACAGAACAGCCGCGCCTTTGCGGTTCTCCAGACCATCACGGGCAACATCAACGTTCCCGGCGGTTGGGTGACGAGTCCGCCGCCGAGGTTCGGGCATCCGGGCTACAGTGTGGAAGGCATGCCTTTGGGCGGTGACCAGTATCCGCTTTTTTCCGAGCTCTGGGGCCGAAAGGCACCGTACGGCGTGGTGACGATCATCCCTGAGAGTATTCCTGAGAAGCTCAAGGCCTTTCTGGTCATCGGCGGGAATCCCCTGATATCCATGCCGGACAGCAATGCCTTCAAATCGGCCTTTGAAAAACTCGACCTTCTAGTCGTTCACGATCTTTTTATGACGGAAACCGCCCGTGTCGCCCACTACGTGCTCCCGGCCTGCTCGCACATAGAAAAATGGGGCGTCGCCTATACGTATAACGTCTGCCACTGCCTCCCTTTTCTCATGCTTCGGAAAAAGTGCATCGAACCGCTACATGAGAGCTGGTCGGAATGGAGGTTCCTGACGGAACTTGCCAACCGGCTCGGCTTGAGCGAGAGGTTTCCGTGGAAATCCGAAAAGGAATTTGTCTCTTTCATGATCGCGCCGAGCGGTTTTTCTTTTGATTATCTACTGAACGAAAAACCGGAAGGGGATTATTATGCCGAGAAGAATTACACGATCCCTGACGGCTTCTTTCGCACCCCTTCAGGAAAGATTGAGATCTACAGCGATGCTCTGGAACAGGTCGGTTTCAATCCCCTGCCCTCGTACCTGGAACCGGAAAGGGGCCCGGTCCGCGGGGAGAAATCATTTCTGGAAAAATACCCGTTGATCCTCTCCGTCGGCAACCGGAACCTATATTATAGCCACAGCCAGTTTCACCAGGTCGAGGCCCTTCGGAAACTTTCCCCTGAACCCCTGACCGAGATCGGACCTGAAACGGCTGAGAAGTACGGCATTGAAGACGGTGATCCGGTCGTGATCGAGACCAACCGGGGCCGGGTCGAAATGAAGGCCCGTGTGGATAAACGGGTGGCCGAAGGGATCGTGCTGGCGCCTCATGGGTGGGGGGGTGATGCTAATGCCAATCTGCTCACAGACGTCGCCTGCCGGGAACCCATCATGGGGTACCCGGATCAGAAATCGCTTCAGTGCAGGATTCGAAAAGCATAGAAGTGGTTTCACTTCTAGACAGACATTATCGATTTTAATTAGTGCCCATCCAGAAATTATTATGGACACAAATTAGTTTCCAAAGGAGTGCTGTTCATGGAAGCTGCGAATTTATTTACCCTCAAAGGAAAAACAGCCCTGGTGACCGGGGCTGCACAGGGACTGGGGAGGGAGATTGCCCTGGCTCTCGCTAAAAACGGTGCTGACCTGGTTCTGTCTGATATCCAGTACCCGGAAGATACGGCAGGGGCGGTTGAGGAGACAGGTGCCCGATGGATAGCCGTCCAGGCGGATATAACCGATGAGGACCAAATAAAGACCATGGCCGAAAGGGCTGCATCGGAATACGGCAAGGTGGATATACTCATCAATAATGCCGGTGTTTCACAGTTGAGCAACACCGCTACGGAAGATCTATCCAAAACGGAATGGGATACCATCATTGGGATCAATCTGACCGGAACCTTCCTTTGCTGCAAAAACTTTGGCAAAGGAATGATTACAGGAGGAGGCGGGAGCATTATCAACATTGCTACCACAGCAGGTATAACGGGTGTACCTCGGGCACCGGCATACTCCGCTTCCAAAGCGGGTGTTATTTTGCTGACAAAAAGCCTCGCTCTTGAATGGGCCAGATACCATATCCGGGTCAATGCCGTCGCGCCACACTACCTGGAGACTCCTTTGACAGAGGGACTTAGGGCTTCTGAAAAAGTCTATGCGGGCCTGGTAAAGCAGATCCCCATGAGGAGATTCGGAAAGCCGTCTGAAATGATCGGCGCTGTCTTGTTCCTCGCTTCTCAGGCCTCTACATATACAACTGGAACAGTCATTGTTGCCGATGGCGGTTATCTGGCCCAATAAAATCAGGCCCGGATTAAAATGGCGTCTATCGCCAGCGCTTTTCGCAATCGACTGTTACCAAGAAATTATTTGACATGAGATGCCTTTTGAAATCCTTCATGAGAATCCTCCTAATTTAGGGTTGTAATTCTTTCGCAGCGAATCAATATCTAATGTTGGGCGGCGGACGGATTGCCGAGGGAAATGCCAATTAAAAGGAAGCAAAATCATGCAGGAACGAAGATATGACGTCGATTGGCTGAGGATTATCGCCATGCTGGCCGTCTTCTTCTACCACTGTACCCGCTTCTTCGATCCAGAAGGGTGGCATTTGAAGAACACTGAGCAAAGCGAGCTGCTCTTCGTGTCGATGCGTGGTTTGATTTGGGCCTGGGTCATGGAGCTCTTCTTCCTGTTGTCAGGAGTTGGTACCTGGTATGCGCTAAGGTCCAGGCGCGCCGGGGCGTATATCTGGGAGCGGGTCAAGCGGCTTCTCATCCCTCTGTATACCGTGGGTCTCTTTGTCCTGCTGCCAATCCAGTTCTACTTTGAACTGTTTACCAATTCGGGGTATCGCGAAAACTTCTGGCAGTTTATCCCGCGCTACTTCGCCGGCTTTACGCCACCCCGTATAACCCAGTGGCCCGGGACTCTACTGCCCATTCCCTTTTCCGGGCACTTGTGGTTTCTCAAGTATCTCTTTCTAATTTCGCTGATGAGCCTCCCACTGCTGCTCTATTTGAAATCAGGACAGGGGCAACGCTGGGTCGCGAGACTTGCCGGATGGTGTGATAGCCGAGGCGGGATATTCCTCTTCGTGATACCGCTGTCCCTGGCGAGCATCGGACTCCGGGGGCTTTTCGAAACTCAGTTTAGCTGGGCGGATCTTCTCTGGTACGCGATCTTCTTTGTAATCGGCTACATGATGGCGGCTGATAAACGCTTTACAGTAAGCCTTAGGAGACATGGGTGGATCTGCCTGGCGCTGTGGATCGTCGGCTTTGCCGGAGCAGGTCTATTAGTGTCGGTACTTGGCTATAACCCATACCCGGGTAAAGAGCCCTTCTCGTTGGTATACGTGCTCTTTCAAATCGCATGGAGCATTACGAGTTGGAGCGCGGTTGTATTTGTTCTGAGCATTGGAGCCAGGTACCTGAACACGAACCATAAATTCCTGACCTACTGCAGCGAGGCGGTTCTACCTTTCTACCTGTTCCACCAGACGATTATCCTTTGCGTCGGCTGGTACGTTATACGCTGGGACATGGGCATCCTGATCAAGCTCCTGATCATCGCCGTGGTCTCCTTCCCCTTGATCATGATCCTGTATGAACTGTTCGTCAGGCGCTTCAACATCGTGCGTTTCTTCTTCGGCATGCGACCAAAGAAGAAGCCACCAGCAACGACCGTCACGCGCCCGGAAGGGACTTCCGCCTGATCGTCAAGCGAGCGGACCGGATGGGTGGCGACAAGGTACGTCGCTGCACCTGATCGCCCTATCGCACGCGAAATCAGCGGCAACTTGGCTACCGGCGGTGACGTTGGCAAGGAAGACTCGGCGCGCAAGCCGGGCGGCAGGTGAGCTCAATCGTTAGATTTCAGATTACTTGAGTGTTAGATGCATTTTTGAAATAAGTTAAAAAAAGGGCAGTGTGCCCACTGCCCTTTAAGGGAGGAGAATAATAATGCTTGGAGGTCAGCTCCTATCAAGCCTGTTTGAAGACAAGTTTATATTTGGTCTTCAGGCACAAATGACTCTGAAGCCAAATCCAGCTCAGACTCCTTTCTTTTGAAAGAAAACAATAGATTCAAAAAACTCTGCAGTCTGCTCTCGCCCACCAGTCGGATGATCAAAAGACTCCCCGCTATAGCGGCCGCAATAAGAAGCACGCCGGCACAGCTCTTAAAAGTATTGCATTTATCAGAAAAACAACCTCTTTTTTTACTTTGATAATTACCCCCCATAAAGTAAAGGGGAAGCAAAAACCATGCACACTTCCCCTTATATCCGATTGATATAATTTCGTGTTCGATTTCAAATAGTTAATGCAATTGGGTGAAATTACACAACATAACAATATGAAGCCCATTGCCCAGTTTTATGGAATCCCTTTCCCAGCCGGGGTCGTCTGGGGGTTCTCATTACTCAGAACTCAGCCTTTTTGCCATCGCCTTTTTATTTAACACCAGCCAATTACCGATCAATACAATTGCCATCCCAATTACATTATGAGCAGCCCACTGATAACCTTCATAAACCGTGGAGATGCCGAGCGCGACGATCGGAAACAGCATGGTGGCATAGGCCGCCCGATCCGCACCGATTTCGCCGATGAGTTTCAGATAGCACCCAAAGGCGATAACCGTTCCAAAGAGGGACAAATAAAAAAGAGAGCTAATATACGGAAACGAAATTTCAAAATTGAATGGCTTGCCGAGGAAAATTGCGATAACCCCTATGATTACGGCGCCATAAGCCATGCCATAGGCGTTGGTCTGGATAACCGGCAAATTATATTTTTGATGCCTTGCGGAAATAATGTTACCCAGCGAGGCCATAAAGGTTGATACAACCGTCAACAACAAACCCAGGGCTGTTTTATCAGAAAGACTGAAAGATACCAGCTGGGGCCAGAAAACAAGCACGATTCCCAGAACCCCAATTCCGCCCCCCAGCACCACATTTGAGCGAATCGGTGAACCCAGCAGCACCGCTCCGTTGACCATGTTCATAAATACAATACTGGAGAAAATCACCGCAACCAGCCCACTGGTGACATGCACTTCAGCCAGATAGATGAGCCAGTAATTGACGGAAAACAATACCAGGCCCTGCAGCGCCATAAAGATATGATCCTTGAGGCGAAACCGCATATTCAGGCCCCGGAGTTTGCAATATACAAGCAGTATCACTGCGGCGGCGATAAAACGGTAGAGGACCGAGACCATGGGGTCAACACTGCCCAGTTGAAATTTAATCGCCAGCCAGGTCGTACCCCATATGATGACGGTTGATCCGTATAAAAAAAGAATATTGGCACTCATCTCCTAACAACCTTTTAACTTGCAGCCTTCGACACTGTTTCTTCTCTGCTCTCAATTGCGCGCCGGCCGGTTAAGCGCTGCAGCAGGCCCAGGGCGCGTCCGTCAATAATGATCAGCCCCAGGAAAATACACCCCATTCCGGCATATTCCAATACTTTTATTACCTCACCCAGTATGCCGACACCGAGTAAAAGCGCACTGATGGGTATCAAAAATGTGACCAGCAGAACATTGGTCGCCCCGGCCGTGGCCAGTATTTGAAAATACAAAAGGTAAGCAATGGCGGTGCTGATAACTGCAATGGCGAGCACGGCTGACAGCGCTTCTAAAGAAGGCCGAACCGACCAGGGAGCATCGATGATGATTGCCAGCGGCAGCATCATGATACCGGAGCAAATCAGCATGCCGGCCGAATTGACGGCCGCAGGTATATCCTTGAATCGTTTGCCGAATATCCCGGCAAAACCATAAGAGACAGCAGCGCCAAGTACGGCCGCCTGCCCCAGACCCCGCCAGCTGAACCCATCTGTCAGTTCCGGCTTCATCATCAAGTAAACACCGATAAACCCGATCAAAATACCCATGATTTTTTTGCTTGTCAGGCGCTCGTCCGAGGTTAAAAAGTGAGCCAAAAGCACCGTGAAAATCGGTGTGGTGGCATTTAAAATTGAGGCCACGCCACTTTCGATGCGAGTTTGTCCCCATACAATCAGGCTGAAGGGAATCGCATTGTTGAGCAAGCCCATCACAACATAGCCAGCCCATGTTTTAAAAGACGTCGGCAGGCGTTTACCACTGATATACACCACTCCCACCAGGACGAGCGCTGCTAAACCAATACGCAGAAAAACCAGCGTAAAGGGTTGAAAATCGCGCAACGCGACTTCCACGAAAAAAAAGGACGCTCCCCAGAACACTGCAAGGATGACAAGCAGCCCCCACTCATTTGGTTTCATAGAACCCATGATACAAATTTTGCCTCCGTTTCAGATGAATAAATTCTGTCCCACTATAATGGCTCGGTAGGAATGCTTCCACCCGATTCTTGCGATGTTTATTCATAGAGGTGCTATAGTGGTTGTCAAAAAAACGTTCCGGTATTCAAACGTTTTTTTCTACAACCACTTATGCCGCACTTCTGTATTTGGGTGTTTTCAAACCGGGTGGTTGTTTGTAAACAGACCGGGTGCTGCGCACCCGATCACAAACGCAATGATTGAGGCACTGCCGTGCCTTTGTTTTTTTCCGCCGATGGCGGAAAAATCCAAGCCACCCGCTCCGCGTGTGGTCCGTGATTCGGAACATTATGATGGAAAACGGTATAAATACCAGAAGTAATATTAAATGAAAAGAATCTTTATTATCCGATCTTCCTCAGTCCTCAATCCTCAGCACTCAGTCCTCGATCGCATCCCTGAACGTTGTCCCTATATATGTAAAACAGGTAATAAAATCATGAAATTTACTACCCAATTTTCAGGCATGCTAAATTTAGCTTTTAGCATAATTATGTAATATTATTATATATAATATAATTGAACACGTTGGCATATTTTTTGCTTTTTGCAGAAAAGCCTGCCGATGCTTTTACCTGTAAGCTCAGGTTCGGCTCGAGGCAGGCGCTTCTATTGGCCAGGGGGCGGGTTCTCAGTTTACCCCCTTTTACCCATAAAATCGGTAGTACCTTTGGGAACCCCACCCCTTTCTTCCTCAGAAATTCAATGAGCGGGGGCTCTAGGGGGAGCGAGGCCTAACAAGGTCGCTGTCAGGTTCGAATCCTGCACCCGCTCCATCTTCAAGATGATATATGAAAACGTTAATCGCATTTCTGTTTGCAATTGTAGCGGTCTATGGCTTTATTGGATTGGCCGAGGCGGGACTTTTTGAAAGCATTATAAGCCAATTCAAAAGCAACGTGTCAAATGGTGCAGGCCAAATTCCGTGGACTGCGGTATTGATTTTGCTGGCGACCGGGGTTATCGGTTTTTTGGGAATCAGGAGAAAAGGAAAGAAGTCTTAATGGATAGGCTCAAACACCTGAAAACCAGAAAGGATGCCAGATTATATTTTGATAAAAACCAGCCCGTAGGCATACGCTGTTTAACGGGTAGGTGTAATTTTGAAGCCACGATTCAGGATGTCAGTTCTTCCGGAATCTTTATCAGCACCCATCAGGTCTTACAAATCGGTGAAGAAATAGCTATAAAATTCACTTTCCCGGAATCAGGCAACAGGGTCCAGGCAACAGGGGAAGTCGTCAGAACCACTGATTCCGGAATTGGCGTAGAAGTAAAAGTTTATTTCCAAGACAAGCGCAAGCGTTACAAATCCCGATTACCCCACAAAACCGACAATTCCAAATTCATTTCTTAAACTCATCCAATCCAACCAAATTACCTGCGTTACAACTGCCAACCCAATAACCCAACAAACCTTTACCCCGTTAAATGCTTGCCCAATGAAATGTTTACCCCGTTGAATGTGTAACCTATTCAACTGGGGTGTAACCTATTTCATCGGGGTTTCGAAGAAACCGAGCGAAGCGGATTTAACCGGGGCAAATAACTTGTATCGCCATCAAACTGGCAACTATGATGCAAAAATGTTATAACCTACCTACCGGTAGGTAATCTTCTTGACATAGCTTGATTTTTAACGTACACAAGGCCTTCTTTTTAAAACTTTATGGTTGAGATGATGGGAAGCGCATGAAAAATAAAAAAGCGACTGGCTCCCCGGAGCCCAATGCCAGAGAAAGATTACTGGAGACAGCTATCGGCATATTTGCCGAAAAAGGGTATGCCGGTGCATCCGTGCGCGAAATTGTGGAGCAGGCCGGGGTGAGCAAACCGGTGCTGTATTATTACTTCAAGAGCAAGGAAGGGCTGTTTCTTGCCATTCTGGATATGGCTGAGAATTTACAGAAAGACCTGCTGGCCGGAGTTTTAAAGTCAACCGGCAATGTACTGGATCGGCTGCTTATTCTTTATCGCCGGGTGTACGCGGGAATCGATGAAAACCGCAACCTTTATAAAATGATTCACGGCCTCATATTCGCCCCCTCCCAGGGGGCGCCGGATCATGACTTCACGCGCTATCATCGCCACATGATCAATGCCATTCACAAAATTTATGAAGCCGGGGTCGATGGTGGCGAGGTTCAAAAGACCGCTGCCGATGAAGTCGCCTATCTGGTTCTGAGTCTGATCGATTTTTGTCTCCACCTGGACCAGGTCCAGCCGCAATTATCAGATCCGCAGCGCCCCGAACGTTTGCTGCGGCTGGCTTTTCAAGGAATAAAAAAAGGGACGGAAAATTAAATGCAAACAAAACGTTTAATTTTATTTTTGGCAGTGCTGCTTTTGGCCGGTTTTTTAGCGACGGGTTGTGATGATAATGAAGGCCTGGCCACGACCGAATCTAATTCAACCCAGCCCGCCGCAATTCCGGTCTCTATAGTCGAGATTCAGCCGGTACAAATGCAGGATGTTATTCATTTACCGGGTACAACCGAGGCCTGGCAGGATGTCCAGGTGGCGGCGGACACCCCCGGTCGTATCGAGTGGATTGGTCCGCGCGAGGGCGAAAGAGTGAACAAGGGAGATCTTCTGATCAAGATCGACGTAGCGGCACTCAAGGCCGCCCTGGACCACGCCGAAGCCCAGCTTAAATTGTCCGAAGATCTGTACCAGCGACGCCGGCGGCTTTTTGAACGCAAGATTATTGCCAAAGAGGAGCTTGATCAGAGCTCAACCCAGCGCACATTAGCGGCCACCGATTATGAACAAATCAAAGTTAAATACAATCATGGCTTTCCGCGATCCCCCATTACCGGTATCATCAACCATCTGTATGTGGATGTCGGTGAGTTCATCGACACCGGCAAACCGATCGCCGACATCGTTAATATCGATCGCATCAAAATCAATGTCCGGGTACCGGAGCTCGATGTTCGCTTCGTGCTCAAAGGCCAAAAAACACCGGTAAAAATTGATGCTTTTCCGGAACGCGAGTTAAACGGCCAGGTCGATTTTGTGGCCTTTAAGGCCGATCCGGCCACCAAAACCTTTCTGGTCCGCACGCTGATCGATAATCCCTTTGGCGACATCCGGCCGGGCATGATTGCCCGGGTGGCCTTTGTGCGGCGGGTGATTACCGATGCCCTGATGGCGCCGCTTTTTGCTCTGGTGGACAAAGGCGGAGAGCGTTTACTTTTTATCGAAAAAGACGGTGTGGCGCAATCGCGCACTGTTTCGATCGGGGTGATTGAAGGCGATCGGGTGCAGATTACCAGCGGCTTGAATGCCGGCGACCATTTGATCGTCAAGGGGCATACCGAGGTCGAAGACGGAATGAAGGTGAGCGTGCAATGATTATCAATCAACTTGCCCTCAAACGGCAGGCAACGGTCCTGGCGCTGCTGGTTATAATTGTGATTGCCGGTCTTTACTGCTACGCCACCTTGCCGCGGGAATCCTTTCCGGATATCACCATCCCTTTTGTGTTTGTCACCACCACCTATGAAGGGGTGGCGCCCGCAGACATGGAGGAGCTGATCACCATTCCCATCGAGCGTAAGCTCAAGGGTATTGATGACGTTGAAGAAATCCGCTCCACCTCGGCCGAAGGCATTTCCACGGTGGCCATCAAGTTTTTGCCCAAAGTCGACCTTGATGATGCCCTGCAGAAGGTCAGGGATAAAGTGGACCAGGCCGAAGACGATCTGCCGGCCGAGCTGCAGGATGATCCGGTAATCAAAGAAGTCAGTTTTTCAGACATGCCGGTCATCCGGGTCATATTGTCAGGACCTTTCAGCCTGCGGCGGCTGCAGAATATTGCCGAAGATATGCAGGATCGGCTCGAATCCATCCCCGGGGTTCTGGAAGCCCGCTTGACTGGCGGATTGGAGCGCGAAATCCATGTGGAATTCGACCTGGATCGCGTGCGCGCCTACAACGTTCCTTTTTCCAACATCGTTGCCTCGTTGACCAACAGCAATGTAAACATGCCCGGCGGAAGCATGGATATCGGCGAGGGCAAATACCTGGTACGCGTGCCGGAGGAATTCCAGCATCCGTCTGAAATTTTTTCCATCGTGGCCTTTGTACGCGACGGCAAACCGGTCTACCTGCGGGATCTGGCCACCATCAAAGATGCATTCAAAGATCCACTGACCCGCAGCCGCATCAATCAGAAAAAAAGTGTTTCCATCGGGGTCCTGAAACGCAGCGGCGAAAACATCGTGCGCGTCACCGATGAGGTCAAACGCGTGGTCAACGACATGCGACCGGAGCTGCCGCAAACCTTACAAATTGATCTCACCGCCGACCAGTCCAATGACGTGCGCCTGATGGTCTTGGATCTGGAAAACAACATTATTTCCGGGCTGATTTTGGTGCTGGCGGTTATTTTCTTTTTCATCGGCGGCCAATCCGCTATTTTCGTGGCTCTGGCCATCCCCTATTCCATGTTCATCACATTTTCGCTGCTGACCGGATTCGATGTCACCTTGAATATGGTCGTGCTGTTTTCTTTGATTCTGGCGCTGGGCATGCTGGTGGACAACGGTATTGTGATTGTGGAAAATATCTACCGGCATATGCAGCAGGGCATGTCCCGCGAGGAGGCGGCCCGCGTGGGAACCGATCAGGTCGCCTGGCCGGTGATCACCTCAACCCTGACCACACTGGGGGCCTTTTCGCCCATGCTGTTTTGGCCGGGCATCATGGGCGAGTTTATGGGGTATCTGCCCCAGACGCTGATTATGGCATTGAGTGCTTCGCTGTTTGTGGCCCTGGTGATCAACCCGGTTCTTTCGGCCCGCTATCAGAAGGTCAAAATCAATAATCCAGCCAAAACTTCAAAAGGCAAAGAACCGAAGATCAAACGGGTCTATCTGGTTTTGCTCAAATGGTCTCTGCGGCATCGGTGGGTGGTGATCGTATCTGCGGTCGTGGGGCTGATCATTGCCACATTGACCTTTGTCTTTTTCGGCAAAGGCACGGAATTTTTCCCGCAAACGGAACCGCGCCGCGCCTATGTCAATATTAAAGCGCCGGAAGGCACCAATCTGGACACATCCGATAAGCTGGTCGCCCGGATCGAAAAGATTGTCTCCGAATATAAAGACATCCGCTATGTGATCTCGAATATCGGTGCCATCGGCGGAGACCCCTTTTCCCAGGGCGGCACCGGCACCCATATCAGTCGGGTCGTACTGGACTTTAAAGATTTTCACGACCGCTCCCGACCCTCTGCGGAAATCGTAAAAGAAGTACGGCAGAAAATTTTAAAGACCATCCATGGGGCCGAGGTGCAGGTGGAAAAAGAGGAAGAAGGTCCGCCCACCGGCCCGCCGATCAATATCGAAATATCCGGCAAAGATATCCATATGCTGGGCAAGCTTGCCGCCCGGGCACGTAAAGCGATCAAGAATATTGCCGGGCTGGTGGATCTAAAAGATAACTTTGTCAAAGGCAAACCGGAAATTCTCGTACGCGTTGACAAGGAAAAGTCAGCGTTAATGGGACTGGACACCTACACCATCGCCTACACGGTCAAATCGGCCATCAAGGGTGTTAAAGCCGGTGTGTATCGCGAGGGCAAAGATGAATTTGACATTATCGCGCGCCTGCCCGAACGCGATCGCAAATCCATAAAGAGCCTTAAACGCATTACGGTTTCCGGCCCCCGGGGCGAACCGATCCCTTTAACGAGTCTGGCCGAAATTTCTCTGGGCAGCGGCATCGGCGCCATCATGCGGCTGGATCAGAAACGGGTGGTCACCATTTCAGGCGATGTGACCGGCCGATTGGCCAATGACGTCATTAAAGACATTGACGCGCGTCTGGCACAACAGATCCATTGGCCCAAAGGATACAGTTACCGGTTCACCGGTGAGCAGCAAGAGCAGGCCAAGGCCCAGGCATTCTTAGGCAAGGCTTTTTTTGCCTGCATCGCCATTATTTTGCTGATCCTTTTAACCCAGTTTAACTCTTTGATCACTCCCTTGATTATTTTGGCTTCGGTGCTGTTTTCATTGATCGGGGTATTTATCGGCCTGCTGGTCACCGGAACCGCTTTTGGTATTATCATGACCGGCATCGGGGTGATCAGCCTGGCCGGGGTGGTCGTCAACAACGCCATCGTCTTAATCGACTACATCAACCAGTTGCTGGCCAAAGGTCTTTCTTCAACCGAAGCGCTGCTGCAAGCCGGATCGGTTCGCTTTCGTCCGGTGATGCTGACTGCCATCACCACCATACTGGGGCTGCTTCCCATGGCCACCGGGATCAGCTTTGACTTCCGCAAAATGGGCTTTGACATCGGCGGTGAATCTTCCCAGTGGTGGGGTCCCATGGCTGTGGCCGTAATCTTCGGACTGGGATTTGCCACTTTGCTGACCCTGATCATGGTTCCCGTGCTGTGTTCCCTGGCCCACAGCCTCCGCGGTCAGGCTTCAGAGCACAGAGGTCAGACGACAGAAGACAGATGATAAAAACTTGAAAACGAAACACCCTATCTGACTTCTGTTTTCTGTCCCCTGGCTGCTCGCTGCCGGCCCGTGAGTTTAGTCGATTCGTTAATTGGTCGAATGGTTAAATAGTTTAAAATGGATTGAATCCTCTGACGAATTGACTATTCAACTAATCAACTATTTAACTATACCCTCTGACCTCTGTCTTCTGTTATCTAACCTTTGAACCCGATGTAAATACAATTTGACCGAATGCACCTCCATAGGGTATAAGATCAACGTGCCGCTGGCCATTTGACCTGCCGCGCATTTCTGAAACGGACAACATCAAAAAACATGAGAAAATGAAAAAGAAAACCGTTTTCTTACTGGCGTTTGTTGCTTTCACCATCCTGGCAGTTTATACGGTCTGGCATTACAGCCCGCTGAGATATCTCACCAAATCCAGATCTCAATCCGGACAAACACAGATCGCCGCCCTTGGGGCTAAAAACCAGCCCGTTATTGTCAGAAAAAAGATCCCCCTCCGTCCTGAAACAGCTGTGCAGGAAAAAGACATTCCCCAGCCTCTGATCGTATTAAAAGATAGGGTTCCCAAATCTGCGCCGGAATCCGATGAGCAAAAGAAGCTAACTGCAGATACCGCGGTAAAGAAGAATAAAGTGCTGGTGCTGCAACCCGATGGCACGTTGCTGTCTCCCAAAAAAAAGCCCCGCAGCGTTCAGCCGGACGATGCTTCGAAAACAATCGCCCGCAAAACAGAACCTGCGGCGCTGGAAAAAAAATCAGGCCGGCCCTATTCCATTCTGCTGGCCAGCTGCCGTCTGCCGCAAAGCGCCCGCAAAGTTATATCGGATTATCAAAAGGTGGGTTTCGCCCCTTATGTCGCCAAAGTTGAATTTAAAAATGGAGAGGTGTGGTTGCGGGTATTTACGGGACATTACCAGACGCGCAAGCAGGCGCTTAAGGTGAAAAATGAGCATCACCTTTCAGGTGCCATTATCAAAAAAACCCCGTATGCAAACCTTATCGATACCTTTTCATCGGAAGACGAGATGAAGGACTCCCTGAAACGGCTTAAGAATTTGGGCTATTCCCCCTATGTCCTTAAAAACCCCGCAAACAAATTTCAGCTGGTGGTGGGCGCTTTTATTACCCGAGAAGGCGCTGAAAAACAAAAGTCAGAATTGCAATCCAAAGGCATTTCGAATCAAATAATTAAACGTTAGCCCGCCTTCTTTGAACCTTTTGATCATCAGACCGCCCAACCTCCTCCTCCAGGATCTGTTCCGTTCAAAATGACGTTCCCCGCAGTCCGCCGGAGAAAGACTATCAGGCTGGAGGACGGGTGGCATCCATTTCCGAGCAAATCTGCAACCTGGAATCGACCACCGACAATTTTTTGACGTTATGTCATTTTTTCCCGGCAAACGGGCAAACGCTCTACTGGCTCAACCTGTGAACATTAACGGATTCCCCGCTTTTATATCGCCTGACCGGCACCCATGTTGGAACAATATTTGCATTTACCAAATGCGTTACCTGATGGCAATTGCTGCCGAAGCCATATTCAGTTAATCTGCTAAAATTACTCAATATTTTTCCTGAAAAAAAAGATAAAGGTTCGGAAAAATATTCCGATAATACTCATGTTCCGCGTCTACAGGCTAACAGCGGTTATTCCGTAACAGCATACCCATTATAAACCCGCAAATCTCAATAGTTTATTAAGTTATAAAGCGAACAGGGAGGAAATCATCATGAAAAGATTAGCGTTTACCATTTTGACCCTATTATTTGCGCTCTCCTTTATGGGAGGATGCTCCTCGATGCCCAAGATTACGATACCCGATATCCCGCTGATTTCCAAGGAACCGGATGATGAGCTTTATCGGAAGGTTCCGGCTTCCATGCGCGCGGATGTCAAAGAAGCGCAGTATGACCTCAAGCGCGCCAAATCCAATGCAGCCCAAGCCGAAAAAAAATTGAAACTGGCCGAGCTGAAAAAAGAACGCGAGGTTCTTAGAAACAAATATGCCAGATATAACAGGGATTTCGCTGAAGTTCTGATAAAGATAGCGAATATCGGGGTAGAAATTAAAAAAATGGAAGCCATTAACAACTCAAACCTGGGAGATAAGGCCGATAACATCAAAATGATCGCCAATATGAAAACCAAGAGGCTTGGCATTGAATCTGATGAAATCGAAATCAAAGCGGATATGGATACGACCCAACTGCGGATCAAAGAATTGACCAAACAGATCGGCTCCCAGGGAAAAAAGCTGAAAAATTAAGCACCCGGTAACATGGCAGAATACGTATCACGACCATCGACACCCGTGTTAAATAGAGAGGAGTAAACCATGCGTTTTAAAGCACATCTCTTAATTTTCATTGTGGCAATACCTTTCCTTTTTGGCGCCTGCTCCGCGAAAATATATGGCAAAGTCGAGCTGGTAAACCAGAAACTGCAGCCCATCCAGGACGAAAGCCCCCAGGGCACGGTGGTTCATATGATGAACACCACCGCAAACTTACAAACCGCTTCCATCTCAGCCATCGCAGATAAAAAGGGTAAGTTCGAATCTGAAAAGGATGCCCTGGCACCGGGAAAATATAGGGTTGAGGCCAGCCGCATCGGATATGAAACTCAAACCGAGACCGTGGAAATAAAGGGCAGCACCCGGAAAAAATTGGCATTTAAGCTCAAAAAAATTGACGAGGGCAAACGCAAATCGATTGAGAGCCTCACTTCCGATGCCGATAAAATTGTAAATCCAGGAGAAGTAAATATTCAGCCGCCCGGAATGTAGTCTCATGAATTTCTAAACCTCAGCGCTGAGGTTACCATCTCATGCTCATATCTGGGTATTTCGTATGGGGTGATGCAACATCCCACTGGGCGGGAGACATTTTAGGAGGTACACACAATGGTCAAGTCAACCATAAAAGTCGCTTTCATTATACTTTCTTCCATGCTGATCCTGGCCTGCAATGCCGTAAAGCAGGTTGATCTGGAAGTGGAGGTCAAGGTCACTCTGGATGGCAAACCGGCATCCCAGGCCCGAGTTATGCTTGACGGCAATGAAGTCGGATCCACCGACGCCGATGGGCGCTTTAACCATCGGATCAAAAAACAGCCCGGAGAAGAGGTCCGGGTGTCTGTTCACAAGGATGCTGAAGGATACCGCATAAAACCCTGGGAAAATACCTTTGTCACCAAACTTTCAAAAACCGGGGCTGTGGAAACCTATGCGTTTGACGTTGAGCTCGAAGCGACCAAGAATTTTACGGTTGTTGTTTTAGATGATGAGGATGGTGAGCTGCTTGATGACGTCACCATCAAAATTTCAGGTAAGCAGGCCGGCACCACCGACGCCAGCGGAGAGTATCTGCACGAGTATACGCGTATGCCCAAAAAAGGCCTTAAGATTCAAGTCGCTAAAAAAGGCTATGGTGTATGGAAAAAGTCGGTACGTGCCAAACCGGGACAACGCTTTGAAATTGCCCTGTCCAAGAAACGCAAACGCACAGTCGCCCAAACCTCACCGACTCCACAGGCCCTCACACAATCCCAAACGCCGGCGGCCGCCGTTGCCCCGGTGCCGACAACCGGCAAAAAAACTGCCGGATCAAAGATACAGAAGGCAACCCTTTCCATTGCCGCCCTTACCGAATCCTACGGCGTTTCCAGAGGCATTGCCGGTGTTGCCGTCCGTATCAACGGTAAGGCAGTCGGCAAAACCAATGCCAAGGGTGTCTATACCTATTTATATAGGGGACAATCGCCGGCCGAAGTTAAGCTGACACTTTCGGCGCCCGGTTATATCCCGCAACAATGGGAGAAAACTGTCCGGCTGCAGAAACAATCCCACGTCCAGCGCTATTTTTATCCAGCGGATCAAAACCCGATAAAAGTGGGTATTTACGGATTTGTCAGCAATTCACCGGATGAAGATCTGTCGGATATCCTGACTCAGGTCGAGGATGCGGTCAGCACCAATTTGTTTATGTATGGGTGCTTTCGTGAGGTGCCCAAGTCCCAGCTTCGCCAGATGATGTTGCAAAACAGTCTTGATATGGAAACCGTTTCCACCAAAGGCTGGAAGCATACGCCCCTGATAAGATCTGTTGATATGATGATTTCAGGCAGTGTCACCAAGGCCGACGATGGGATGACCATCGAAACGATGGTCATCGCGGCAGACGGAAATATTATTTTCAGCCAGATCAACAAGGCCCGCAAGAAAAAGAATGTCGGCAACACCGCCAAACTGATCGCCAACAGCATCATCGATCAATTCCCTTTTGAAGGCACGATCGCCGCAATTGAAGATCAGGGTTACCGCATCAATTTAGGAAAATCAGACTACCGCATCCGACGCGGAAGTCGATTCCGATACCGGGTCGCGGATATGGACCGCTCCGGTCGCGTACAGGGATTCCGTGATGCCGGTACGCTCAGGATCGTCGAAACTGATGACGCTGCCTCATGGGCTGAGATTGTCGATTTAAATGAGAATACCGAAGTAAAAATCGGCGACCGGGTCATACGGCGCTTTTACCTGGATGAGAAAAGGGAAACCGAAAAGGCATCTATTCTGCTATCTGCCAAAGGCGGGCTGGCGCCTGATGACAATCCGCTCTGGGGTGTGAACGTCTATCTCAATAATACCTGGGTCGGAACAACCGGTTCAGATGGAAATGTCGACATCCCGCTCAATATGTATGAAGAATACGATATCCTGCTTTCGCGACACGGATATCAGCCCGTGCAGGATGTTATCAGCATCGATCAAAGCAAGCAGGCTAAAGAATTTGTCCTTGAGATTGCCAACGCGCTGTTCAAAGTCGAGTCGCAGCCATCCGGTGCCGATGTTTATGTCGACGGTGTCAAAATCGGACAAACGCCGATTCTGGATGGAAAACTGGTGAACTTTGGCTTCCGCAAGGTCAAGCTCTCGGCCGGCGGTGAGTACCGCGATTGGGAGCGCGTGCTGGAATTTAAAGAATCCGAAGTCGAGCTCATCGGCCCTCATAAAATTGTTTTTGTAAAGGATTACATGAAAATGGGCAAGATGGCCGAACAAAGCGGCGACATCGATGCCGCCATCCAGGCGTATTCGGGTACCGAAAAAGGCAATCCGGATTATTCCGACGCCCGCCATAGACTGGCCCAGCTGTACATGGATGAAAAGAATAATTTTGACGCCGCCGTTGTCGAGTTTGAAAACGTGCTGGCCCTTCCTGAAAACCAGCAGATTATCTACAAGCAATTCGCCGTTACCTATACCAATCTGGGTCACGCCTATTATGAGAAGGGTATGGCGGTGCTGCTCAAAGATAAAAAAGCTGCGGCCGCCAATTTCGCAAAAGCGATCAAGAATCTAAATATCGCCAAGCAGAATACGCGCTTTTTTCCGAACCGTCAGTTCGACGAGGCCGTGCATGACACCTATTACTACCTGGCGCTCTCATATCATAAGCTTTACCTGGTATCCAAAAAACGGGCCCTGGTGGAAAAGGCCAATCTGGCATGGCGCGAATACTTTGATTTCTTCCCCAAAAATCTGGAGGCCAGTACCAATTTCATAAAGATTCGCAATTCAGCCCGAAAATACTGGGACCAGATAAAAGATCTATCGTAGCGGGAGGTTCGGAATTTGAGATTCAGGATGGTGATCCAGGCGTTCGGTTTGGCGCTGCTTGCATTCACGTTGAGCTGGGGCCCCGGCCTTGCGACCGATGACACCGATGCGGATTGGAGCCAGGTGACCTTTGACGACGATGTCAGCGTCGAAGAACTTCAATCCGACGAGGAGCAACCCGAACTTGGGGAGGTGGTCGAAACAGCAAAGGACGCACAGACGGCCGGCGGTCCGCAAGCAGCGGGTTTTCAATCCGCCGATACCGAAAATGCGGCCGGGCAAAGCGACTTTGCTGTGGATGTGACCGATATAAGCTGGCCGGACCGGGTGGCACCGCCCGCTGAAATCGAACCGCTGTTTGTGAGGGCCTTTACCGATGTTATGGCGGGGCATAATGACTCCAATCCGATTTGGTCTCCGACAGGCGATCTGATTGCCTTTGAGCGCAGCATCGAAGACAAGCGCGAAATTATCATCTCCCGTTTTGACGGCACGGTATTGCAGAAAATTTACCACCGCATCCCCGAGGAAAATAACGAGATGGATTCGGTGTTTGCCGATATTCTCGAAGATGTCAGCTACAATGCCGGAATCAGTTGGTCGCCGGATGAAAACAAACTGGTCTTTATGAGCAATGGCGGCAGCGGCAACTATGATCTTTATCTGCTGCCGATCCTCGGTGAAGAGCGAACCATTCGGCTCACCGACCATGCTGAAAAAGACAGCCACCCGCATTGGAGCCCGGTGGCCGACCGTTTGGTTTTTGTGTCCGGTCGCGCCGGAAGTGCCGATATCTATTTAATGGATCTGGCGTCCGGGAATGTCATCAAATTAACCAACGGTCACAAGACCTATCTCTATCCCCAGTGGTCTCCGGACGGCAGCAAAATTGTCATGATCAACGGTAGTAATGAAAACCACGACATTTTTCTAATTGAAGACATTAACCGACCGCTGCAAACACTCAAAGCGCTGACGCGCTGGAGGTATGATGATTTAAGACCGGTGTGGTCACCGGATGGCAAAAAGATTGCCTTTTACTCAAATTATAACCTGGAAAATAACTCTAAAATCTGGTCCATCGTCGTCATTGCCGCCGATGGTTCCAGTCCGGCCGATGGCGAAGGCCTCGCGGCCCGGGTCGTGGCCGTAAATGTGATTCCGGATATCGAACGCGGACCGGCCTGGATGCCGGACAGCAAGCGCCTCGTTTATGTTAAAAACGACCACAAAACATACAATCCGATTTATATCGTTCAAATCGATGAGAAGAATAATCAACCCATAAATACGCAAACAAAAATGAACCACGACCTGGCGTGTTCAGCGGATGGAACGATTGCCTTTCGGGCCCAGGTCGAACAGTGGGATCACATTTATATCGCCAGGCTGAAGGAATAATTACTTAGATTAAGTTGGACGAAATGATGTTTGGATCGAACCGCACGAATAATTTGAGCGCTACCTGCATGCCCAAAGCCGGATTCATATTGGCCATGATGGTTTTGCTGGCCCTGCCGTCGCATGCGGCCAAAGACCCGTTTAAACGCGGTCTGCAGCTTTACAAAAAGCATCATTATGAGGATGCCATCCAGCTGCTGTACAAACATCTGCCTTCAGAAGACAAATCAGATCGCCGGGGGAAAGCCTATTTAGCTCTGGGAATGATCTGCCTGGCCAATGCCGGTCTTTACCAGGATCTTTATCAGGCCTCAACGGCAACAAATCTGGATTATCTCAACCGCCTTTTATCCGCTAAAGGTCCTTCTAAAAGCCAACTGGTCAATCTTTACCTGGGCAAAGCGTTTCTTGAAACCGGCCGGCTTTCTAAAGCAGCGGCTTTTTTCAAAAAGTTTCTGGTCGCTGAAAATAGTAAATCCCGGGACAGGGACCTGGCAAAAATCGGTCTGGCAACCGCCTTTTATTTGCAGAACAAGCCGGCAGAGGCCCATGCCCTGTGGGCGCAGGTCAAAAAAACCCCGCCGGAACTGTCAATCTCGCTGGCAGCGGCCTACAGCCGGGTCGGGCTTATGGAAAAAAAACCGCTGGCCACGTGCAAAACCGCGCTTGACCTGTTGCGGCAGTCGGGTGATACGCCATCGATTCAAATCATCAATAATCTTATAGGTGTTTATTCCAGAAATGGTCGGATTGATGCCGGCTTTGAGCTGATCAACCGCGCGGATCTAAAGGCTTTTTTCCATGAAGAGGTTCCGGCACCCAATAAGGTGATCCGGTTTTATGATTCAGCGCTGCTCTCAAACCTGTCGTCTTTTTATGCAAAGGCGGCTTTGAAATTTCTCGAAAAAGCCTATGCATTGCCGGATAAAAAAAACAAAGGCCTGACCCAATATTATCTAGGCCAGGGCTATGGGCGGTTTGGCAACCCCGAGCAATCCATGCGCATCATGAATGAATTTATTTCAGCAGCCGGCGGCCCGCATCGGTTAAAAAACAGGGCCAGGGTCAGACAGGCCTTTAATCACTATCTGCTGGGCAGCAAAGAAACCACCACCTCGCAGTTAAATGCCCTTTTACAGTCAGAGCCCGAATCGGACCTGGTCGCCGAAATGCTTTTGTCTGCCGTTCGATATCAATTTGACGCCCCCCAGATTGTCATTCAGGCCTCGGCAATGGCGCAACGCGTTCAGGGCAGGTCTTTTTCACGGATCAATTTTGCGCTGGGCAAGTATTACCTGTGGAAGAAAAACTACCCCAAAGCGATTTCCTATATGGAAGCCGGACGGGATAAGAGCCATAAAAACCGGGTGGAATTCAACGATCCCCTGATGCTGGTCAATCTGGCACAGGCCTATTATCGATCCAGGCAATTTTCAGAGGCCCTGGAAATATTCTTTGAAATGAACAAGCACTTTGCGGCCGTGCGCCAGATACAGGATGCCCTGCAGGGGGTCTATATCATGGAACAAAAAAGTGCCGGTGATGTGAAGATATTTTAATCAATTTAGAACGAACTGGAACTAAACAAGTCAACATCTGAGGTTTTCTTAAATAAATTCCAGGTACTCTAATAAGTGCCTAAAATGCCTAAAATTCAAAGTGCCTAAAGTTAATGCATTCTATCAATTTTATAATGAGAGGATTCCATAATTTTAGCTCACTTTAGTTCACTTTAGCTCATTTTAAACTTTTCGGAAAAAGCGAATTATTATTTTTGAGAAAGAAAGTTGCAGCAAAAAATACAAAAATAAAGACAGAACAAACAAAACCCGATTAACCTTGAGGAGGAAAATATGAAAAGGTTAGCTAGTGTTTTTTTAACGATCTTTTTTCTGGTATTGGTGATGATGCTGCCTCAGGCAGGCGCATTATCAAAAGAAGATGGCAGCCCCGACGGCGGTGCCTTAAATTACGGCGAATATGGCCGGCCGGCAACCCTGGACCCGATCACCAGCAATGATATGATCGCCCTGCGAGTCTGTGAGCTCATTTTTAACGGCCTGGTCGGCATCGATGAAAAACAGGAGATTGTGGATGATCTGGCCCAACGCTGGGATATCTCCGAAGATGGCCGCATATACACATTTTACCTGCGACAGGATGTGACCTGGCACGCCCTGGAGGGACAGGATCCTGTGCCGTTCACAGCGGACGATGTTATTATGACCTATAACGTCATGATGCACCCCCAAACCATCACGCCTTTGAAGGTCCGCTACGAGTTTATCGATACGGTCACCAAAATCGACGATTATACCGTCCGGTTTACCCTGAAACGACCCATCTTAAATGCGCTGGCCCGCTTCAGCTTTAAAATTATTCCCAAACACGGCCTGCAAAATTCGGAATTTATCACGCGCGAGGACCCCTTTGTTCAACACCCGATCGGAACCGGTCCGTATATGCTCAAAAACATTACCGCCGAGCGGGAGGTCATCCTGGTCGCCAATGAGAATTATTTTAAAGGACGTCCCCACGTCGACAAGTTTATCGCCCGACCGTTTGCGGATCAAAATATCATGGGCCAGGCCCTGATGTTCAATGCGATCGACATGATCGTATTGGTCAATCACCGCGACATTCCCCAGCTTCAAGGTGACAAACGCTTTGTCCTGCAGCCGTACAACGCGCTGTCGTATTCGTTTTTCGGTTTTAACATGCGCAATCCGCTGCTGGCCGACAAGCGGGTGCGCAAAGCATTTACCTATGCGGTCAATCGAAAGGAAATGCTGGATTCGTTTTTTCAGGGACAGGGAACCATTATCTCCGGGCCCTTTGCCCCCGGAAGCTGGGCCTATAACCTGGATGTTGCTCCGTTGCCCTACGATCCCGGCAAAGCACAGCAACTGCTAACCGAAGCGGGATTCACCCGGGGTGATAACGGAATTATGGAAAAAGACGGAAAGCCGCTGTCCCTAACGCTCAAAGTTCCCATCGCCAAAGAAAGCGAGGCGGTTAAACGCGTGATCCTGGCCTTTCGCAACTATCTTTCCAAAATTGGCGTTGAAATCAACGCCGAATTTCAGGAGTGGCTGGCCTGGAAAGAGGACATCTTTCTGAATCATGATTTCGACATCATGTTTGCTTCCTGGGTATTTGACGATTCGGCCGATATCTCTTCTCTTTTTCATTCCGGCGAAGCCGGTCCCTGGAAAAACAACTTCGGCGCCTTCTCCAATCCCGATGTGGACAGCCTGATCGTGGAAAGCAAACTAACTCTTGATCATGAAAAACGACGTACCATCAACCGCAAGCTGCACGATATTATCGCCGATGAGAATCCGTATACGTTTCTGTGGACCCTTACCAATTACGCCGCTTATAATAAAAAATTAAGACGCGTGGCCATTCATCCGTACAAGTTTTTCACCTTTGCAGATGGCTGGTTCATACCCAAATCCGAGCAGCGCTAGGTTTGTTTTGTTCATCTGAAGTTAACATTAATTGCAGGGTATCTCGTGAGATACCCTGCTTTTTTCAAAGCACGCTCCGCCATGAAACTCGCTTCCATCAGACCCATTACGGTATTGATCTCCAGGGAACTGGCGATCGCCGTCCTGTTGCTTTTGGGAGTCAGTTTTGTCGTCTTCCTGGTTCTGTTTTTATCCCCCGGTGACCCCTTCAGCAGTTTGCTCAAAGAGCAGATGACATCGGCTGCCGGGAGCCACCCGGGTGAATCCGCCCCCTGGTATTCCCAATATCTGTTGTGGCTTGCCAATATCACACGGGGAAATTTGGGCACATCGATCCGAACCGGCCTGCCCGTATTAAACGAAGTCATACGGGTGGGGATCAACACGCTTTACCTCACGCTGGGATCGTTGCTTGTCACTCTTTTGATTGCCGTTCCCATTGCCATTGTTTCAGCCAGGCACGGCCTTACACCGGTCAACTGGGTGCTGACCATGTTCACCTATGTGGCTTCGGCGCTGCCGGTCTTCTGGCTGGCCTATATCGTGATTTATATCTCCATGCACCGCTTTGGCCTGTTTCCCCTGGCATTCGGTTCCAGTACCCAAAAGTGGAACTGGTTACATTTCATGCTGCCGGTTTTGGTGCTGGGCTTGAGTAACGGCACCATGGGTGAGGTGGTCCGACATATGCGGGAGGAATTGAGCCGCGTATTTTCCGAAGAGTATATCTGCACCGCGCGGGCCAAAGGAGCATCGATCTGGAAGCATGCTTTCAAAGAAGGGTTTTTAATTCCAATAACCGAAATCATCGCCGCTAAAATTCCGTACATTCTGGGCGGCGCCGTCGTGGTGGAGCAGGTGTTCAACTGGCCGGGAATGGGCCGCATGGCCTGGCAGGCCGCCCAGGACAGAGATTATCCGCTGATTATGGCAATTACGCTGATGGCCGCCATATTCGTAAGATTGGGCAGTTTAATTCACCGCGCGGTGCATATTGTGGTCAATCCGCGCTCCTCGAGGGAATAACGAGGTGTCGGGTGTCAGGTGTCAGGAATAAATAGGTTTCAGGTGTCAGAAGACAGAAAACAGAGGACCGAGGACAGAAGACAGAAGACAGCATCTGATAATTCTCAACGTCTTTGGGTTCAAATTCCTGCCAGCCGAAACCTGACACCTGACACCTGAATACTAATATCCGTAAACTGACACCTGAAACCTGAAACCTTTTATATTACTCTAAATGAAACGATATACCCAACATACCACCGAGTTCAGCGATTCTGCCGGAGTGCCGTTCTGGAAAAAGGCCGCTCCCGTCGATCGGGTTTATATCGGCTACGGGCTGTTCATCGTTTTGCTGGTGGTCATATCTTATATATTGGGTGCCACCCATTTTCTGCCTTTTGATCCCCAGGAAATAAACATGGACCTGCTGATGGCGCCGCCGCAGACCGAAGGCCATCTGCTGGGTACCGATTTTATGGGCCGCGACATCCTGTCACGGCTGATTATCGGCATTCAGGCCTATTTCCTGCCGGGCCTGCTGGCCATTGGAATTGCGCTGGTGCTGGGCACGTGCTTCGGGGTTCTGGCCGGTTATTGGGGCGGCGGTCTGGATATCGCCTCGACGTTTCTCAGCAACCTGCTCAACTCCTTTCCGCGTCTGGTCTTGATTCTGCTGATGGTGGCCGCTTTTAAGCCGAATATCTACCTTGTCATGGCGGTGGTCGGCATCACCAGCATCCCGACGGTGGCTTCGCTGATTAAAAGTAAAATTCAATTCCTCAAGCAAAAGAATTTCATTGAAGCCGCCACCGCGCTGGGTCTTAAAAACGCCGCCATCATATTTAAGCATATATTGTGGCACAATTGCCGTTCGGTGCTGATTATTCAGGCCACACTGGGCATGGCCGAAGCCATTCTGATTGAAACCAGTCTCAGTTACCTGGGATTCGGGGTTCAGGAGCCGACCCCATCCTGGGGAAATATGGTTCAGTCCGGCGCCAACTATTTTATGCAGGGCAACTTCTGGCCTTCAACCGCACCGGCACTCACGATTCTGCTGACCATTATGGGATTTCATCTGCTCGGTGACGGTTTGAACAACATACTGGAAAGAAAGAGGGACCAATGACCGCCGGGCCGGTTTTAAAAATAGAAAATCTGCGCACCTTTTTTTATTCCAGAAGCAAGCAGGCTTTTAGCCGCGCTGTGGACGGTGTCGACCTGGCGTTGGAGAAAGGCGAGACCCTCGGGATTGTCGGCGAAAGCGGCAGCGGCAAAAGTGTGACGGCCCTGTCCGTTATGGGTCTGGTCACGGCCGAGCCCGGAGTTGTCAGCGGCAAAATCGGGCTCAAAACCGACGGGATTCAAAAAAACCTGCTTCAGAATATTGAAGATTATGTCAACATGACCCAAAACAACGGCCGCATCATGCACGTATCCAAAGACAACCGCGGCTGGCAGAGACATGTCGACAGGCACTTGCGGGGCGTGCGCGGCAAAGAGATCGCCATGATTTTTCAAAACCCCAAAGCGTCCATGAATCCTTTCAGCAGCGTCGGCCGGCAAATCCAGGAAGCGGTTTTGCTGAACACATCGATTAAAAATCCCCGCGAAGCCAAAGAGCGGGCCTTGTACTGGCTGGAACAGGTAAAAATCGATTCGCCTCAACTTCGCTACGACAATAACCCCTTCGGCCTGTCCGGGGGCATGTGTCAACGCGCCATGATCGCGATGGCCCTTTCCTCGGAACCCTCGGTTCTGATTGCGGACGAGCCCACCACCGGACTGGACGCCACGATCCAGTCCAAAATTGTCAGCCTGCTTGCTGAGCTCAAATCCAGCGTCGGGGTAACAACCCTGCTCATCAGCCACGATATTGATGTCATCAAAACCCTGTCTGACAGGGTGGCCGTCATGTACGGCGGCAGAGTCCTGGAATACGGCCCCTCCCGGGACATCCTGTCGAAGGTGGATAATGAAAAACATCCCTATACGGCAGCATTGCTGGCCTCGATTCCAACCGCCCGGCAGATCAGAGAAAAATCCTATCTGCAGGCCATCAAAGGCGATGTGATCGATACGATTAATTTGCCCCGCGGGTGCCGCTTTTATCCACGCTGCCGCCAGGTAACCGATCAGATCAGGGAGCAATGCAAACAGCGTCAGCCGGATTTAAGGGAGATCGCTTCCAATCAAAGTGTGCGCTGCTGGCTTTATTTTGATGCATAAAAAGGGTTGGCCGGTTGAGTTGGTAAAAGAAATTTTTTAACCACAAAGAGCACGAAGAACACAAAGAATGATAAAAAGATGACAATTGAAAAAATAGTTTTAAACCCTTTGTGAACTTTGTGTCTTTGTGGTGATACATATAAAACCACAAAAAGGATATTAACCACAAAGAACACAAAGAAAGTTGAAGAAATAGTTTTAAAGCCCTTCGTGAACTTCGTGGTGATACATATATCGCTGCAAAAAGCCCAAAAATTAATTTAAAGGCTAATTAATGCGCAGGACCAGCACCATATTAGACGTCCAGAATCTGAAAAAGTATTATAAACCGCAGAGGGGCCTATTCTCGGCCTTCAAAGGCAAGCAGAATGTGATTCCGGCGGTGGATGACGTCAGCTTTTATATCAAGAAAAATGAGACCATGGGGTTAGTCGGCGAAACCGGCTGCGGCAAGACAACCATTGGCAGAACCCTGTTGAAATTGACACCGGCCACCGCGGGCACAATCACCTTCAACGGTACGGACATCACCCGGCTGTCTGCCGGCCAATTTCGCCCGTTTCGCAAACAGATGCAAATGATTTTTCAGGATCTGGACGCCGCCTTGAATCCCAAAATGCGCATCAAGGCGATTCTCAAAGAAGCGCTTACGGTGCACCGCCGTTTAAGCGATGAAGAGATAGACCGCCGAATCAGCGAACTTTTAGAAATGGTCAATCTCAAAAAAAGCAAGCTCAGCAACTTTTCCAATGAGCTTTCCGGCGGTGAAAAACGCAGGGTTGGAATCGCGCGCACGCTGGCCGTGGGTGCGCGTTTTATTGTGGCCGATGAACCCACCAGCGCCCTGGATGTGTCGATCCAGGCCCAGGTGGTGAATCTTTTAAGAGACTTACAAAGAGACTTAAGCTTATCCTATCTTTTTATTTCCCACGATTTAAGGCTTGTGGAGCTCATCAGCCACAAAGTGGCGGTCATGTACCTGGGCCAGATCGTAGAGATGGGAATGGCCGGCCGCATTGCCAACGCGCCGCGTCATCCCTATACGGCCGTTCTCTGGTCCTCACTGGTTGACAAGAAAAGTGATGAGTCCATCAAGACTTCGCACAACCTCAAAGATGGCGGCTGGGGCGTGTTTGATTTCGAACGCCCGCAAAACGGTTGCCGGTTTGCCCCGCGCTGCCCGGTCTACCTTGCCAACGGCCGTCCGCCGATCTGCACCGACCCGGCCTCATCGCCTCAGCTGCAAAAAATCGACGCGGCCCACCAGGTCCGCTGTCATTTTCCCTTTTAGTTGTTTATCGTTCTAAAGTGCCACTCCGGCGGTACACTCCTAAAGGTCTGCGACTGCAGACCGCTCCTCGAGGCGCGCAGAGCCGCTCAGTTTGTCCTCTTATTCAGGTTTTTCTCAAGATTTCCGATCCCCTGCTGATATTAAAAAATAGAATAAGCCTGATGGAAAGAGGCCCCATCAGCTTCGGTATCAGTGATCCCAGGGAAAAATACGGAAAACTGGTCCCCAACCTGGTGTATGTAAATACCCATGACTTTCGATTAATGCTCCCGCCTAATGCTTTACACAACTTTTGACAATAACTCCGGATCTATGTATCTCTACGTAGAGAATTCGACCTTACAAACATTGTTAATCCAAATAGTTTATCAGATATCGGAATATGTATAGAATGCAGTTGTTTAATAGGATTTTGTTTTCGTGAAGATATTAGGTGACTCTTGAAAACCAGTAATGGCAAAACAAGCGTACCGATTGTTGGTGAAAACGTACCCAAAAAGAAAACTTATTTTTTGCGGTGGATAGGTAAATTTATATTTGCAATATTCGGATGGGGTTTCAAAAATAAATTTCCCAATATTCCCAAGTTTGTGATTATTATTGGACCACATACATCCAATTGGGATTTTGTTTTTGGGATAGCAGCTCTTTTTATATTAGGCGCCAAAATTTCATGGATGGGGAAACAACCACTCTTTCGAAAACCGTTTGGTGGTATTGTACGATGGCTTGGTGGAATACCCATAGATCGAAGTTCATCTCATGGTGTGGTTGATACGATGATCAACCAATACAAAAGTATGGACGAATTTATTCTCGCCATAGCACCTGAAGGAACACGAAAAAAAGTGGAGAAGTGGAAATCCGGCTTTTATCATATTGCTACAGGTGCTGATGTTCCAATATTGATGGCGTGTTTTGATTATAAGAATAAGATTATCAGCTTTGGTCCATTAATATATCCTTCAGGGAATTTAAATGCTGATATAGAAGATATGCAGTTAGTTTTTGAAAATATAAGGGGGAAGAAATCTCAATAGCAAAAAATGCAGATTAGTAATTAACTTACCCGCATTTTGATGTTTTTCAAAACCTAACAGTTGTGCTTTATAGCAGCAGGCATAACTTTTCCAAGATCGAGATAAATTCCAATATAAAGTGTTATCAACGTCCCGGTGCCCCGCCCGGCTTGCGATATTGACGTATTCGCATTGTATTTGCATCAACCAACTCGGCTCTGACAATTGTCCTCTGGAAATCCCAGGTAATATACCCAAACACCTGACCGTCAGGTCCCACTATGGATTGGATTCCGGTTACCGCATATATTTTGACAAAATCATCCGGAGTTTGTTGAACAAAAGGCCTGCACTTTGTGTTACTGACCTCTATTGTTTTATCATCATTCTTTATATTAAAAATTGCCAGCGCTCCACATCGATAAATATCGTAATCCGCCATATTCCCTTTTATTTTTTCAAGGATGGCCTTCTGCTCATCATCAGAATTTATTTTAAACGTCTCAAATTTCTGAGGGCTGCCGGCGCATCCCATCATGAAAATGAGGATAAGAACGCTTATGCCGAATGTACTTTTGATGCTCATATTTAGGGTCCTCTCATGGATCAGGGTTCAATAACATTAAGGAACAAAACTTTATACAAGCCTCTTTATCCCGGCTTCAACGGTTTCTGCAATCGGAAGTTTACTGGACTCTAAAATCTCCCGCACAATCTCATTTGAGCAGCACAATACGATTTGCCCGCCCTTTTCGTAAACGTCTTTTGCAGTCTGCAAAATCAATCGCAAACCGACACTGCTGATATATTCAAGGTCGCATAAATCAAAAAGCAGCCTGATATTTTCTTCCCCGACTGCTTCTTTAATTAACCTGTCCGCCTCAGGCGCTGTCCCCGCATCCAGGCGGCCTTTGATGATGATTTGGATAATACCGTTTTCATTTTCCTTGAAAACTTGCATTGTATGATCTCTATTTCAATTTGATGTCATTCCAGCGGGGTTTGCGATTGTAACCTATAAAAAACAGAATCGGCAATGCAGAATAACTTCAGCTGTGAGATTTAGCTTTAACGTATGCAGATATTTGATTTTATTAATGTAAAATAAAACTGTATGTCAAGAGAAATACATCAGTTTACTTGTATATTTTATTAATCACGTATAGAGTCGAAATATTTCCGGGTTGCATCTAATCCTCAATTCACGAATTTGCTAACTTCTCACAAATCACGGGGTCATCATGGAAGGCTTTTTTTCATTTGTTTTTTCTGTGCTACTTCCGCTTGCAATAGGGTTTGCCGGAATATATGTGGCGATTGACTTTTTTGAATATTTGAAAAAAAATCACCCTTCAAACTACAGCCAACTGTCTTTTGACAGCTTCTTTGGAATTTCTGCTGAAAGTTTCCCGTTTCATCTCATAAATCCTTTGGCATTTATCCGTTTTCTTTTATCCTCGGATAATCTGCAAGATCACAATGTGATTGACTACAAAAAGAAAATTAAATTGTTACTGTTTGCCCTCTTAGGGTTTTTTGTACTTTACTTCCTTGTTACGATATTTATCTAATCTTCAGTGCTGCTTCCGGGCCCGGTTGAGGCTGGCTTGCGGCTGCCCTCTCCTCAGGGACGCCATTTCGATCTTAAAGTGCCGATTGGTGGTACACGCCTTATTCTCCCATTGATTTTATCCTTTCTTTGATTATTTTATAATCTTATCTGCAGAGCTGCGCTTTGGCAAAAATAATCTAAATAAAAATCGCGAATCGAGAATTGAGATGGCGTCTATTTTAGCAGTTTCAGCGCATCCGGATGATGAGACCCTCTTTGCCGGTGGGACGCTGGCTATGTATGCTGAGAAGGGGCACAGGGTCTTCATCCTGGAGACGACCCGTGGTCAGGGAGGGGAAGTCGGTGAGCCGCCGTTAACCACCCGCGAAAATCTGGCTGCCTTCCGTGAACAGGAGGTTCGCAAGGCGGCACAGGCCCTTGGTGTTGATGATATCTTCTTTCTGCCGTACATTGACCCCTACATGGAAATCAACGGCATCGCCCGCCGAATCGATGTACCCCTGAAGGATTTTGCCGCGGCGATCGGCCAATACATCAAGAGACTTCAGCCGGATATGGTCATCACCCACGGATCCAATGGCGAATATGGCCATCCCCAGCATATCTACACTCACCAGGCCACCCGTCTGGCCTTATCCAATGGCCATCCGGACATTGCTTTTCTGAGCTGGTGTGCCTGGCACGAGCGCGCCGAGCACGAGCGCATCCTAAATAAAGATGACCGCGCCGATATCATAAACGACATCACCCCCTGGCACGCAATAAAAGTGGAAGCTGCCCTCTGCCACAGAACCCAGCACGCCATGTTTCTGCGCAACTCCGGTGCCCCTTCGATCCCCGAAATGGTCTGGAAGACCGAAACCTTCCACATCTGGCGAGGCCCTCTTCCAAATGACCTACTGGTCCAGGAAGCTAGAGCCCTAATTGATCGTAAACAAAATGAAAAACAGGGGTAAAGTTTTAAAATAGTTGCCATTTTTGTTATGTTTTCCATAATTTAATATGTCTTGTATAGATGAGTTGTAGTTTTAACCTAAATTGAGCGTTTCAAATTTTAAAAAGGGATAATTTTGCCTTATTTTCAATGAATTCTATCGATTTATATTTTTAAAATTTGAAACCCTTCGGGATTGCCGATCTTACCGCATCTACTGCGTCAAATGTCATCCCGCATAGGCGACTATAGCGCAACGACATCTTCCTTGTATCTGCGGCAACCTCGACAATCGCTCAACTTAGGTTACAGAAAATTTTTTCATTTTGTTTACCCTTCAGGAAAGCCGATGCCACCCCATCTTCTGCGTTGCCAAGGGCTCGCGGTCCCGCCCAGGCGGGACAGCTTCGCCCTTGGACGCCTTGAAGCTGGGGCAGCCTCGACTTTCGTTCAATTCGGGTAAAGATTAGTTTGAATCTCATCAATCAGTACCCAATCTACATTATCCCCAAATTGCAAATTACATCTGCATATCTAAAAATTTAGTATGCCTGCCAAATTATGTAAGCAGGCACGCTATGTGCCCAGTTTGGTTATGTAGTGAGTATTTTTTATATTTGTCATTGTGTAATCCACAAAAAGCATTAGCTACAATTGAAGCACCATTTTTCAAATCAAAGAATCCAATATCAGACCATACCGTATCATCCTGTAAAAAACCTTGCGATATCTATTTGAAATCTGTATTTTTGGCAGAGTTGAGTTCACATTTTTACCCTGAACTTGCATATTCTCAATAAATCACCAACTGCCGGAATTCTCAATTATAATTAGCTAAACCCCACCCATCTGGATATAAACAGATTTAAAATTTAAAAACAGGACAATTTGGAGGTAGCAAATGCAAGGGCTGACAAATGAAGTTAAACAATTTGTACTCGATCAAGGCATGGATCTTGTCGGTATCGCATCCACCGATAAACTCGATGAACTCACTCCGAAGGGATACCATCGACCCAAAGATCTTTTGGCGGAATGCAACACGAGTATTGTTATGGCGCTTCGCTGGTCGGATGCGTTAATTGATGGATTGCCGGAAATTCGTGCCATGTACAGCCGTATGATGATCATGATGAACAATCAACTGGATCAAGCCTTGCTGAGAATTGTGCGGTTTTTGACAAAGAGAGGATTTCTGGCATTACCCATCCATGCGTCGGATCCCTATGATCTGAGCTCTTTAAAGGGGGTCTTATCCCATAAGCATGCAGCGGTTCAGGCAGGCTTGGGTGAGTTCGGCTTGAGCAATCTTTTGTTAACCCCTCAGTTTGGTCCCCGCCAGCGCTTTGCTCAGTTGCTGACCGATGCCAAACTGGTAGCGGGCAAACCCCTGTCGTTAAACCTTTGTGAAAAAACGACGCCCGAATGCAACTTTGCGTGTATAGCCATTTGCCCGAAGAATCTAATCCCCAATGATTATGAGAGCGATCCATCCATTATGAAGACGGTGGTTTGGAAAGGAACCGATATCGATAAACTGGGTTGCTCCTATTATCAGGATCGCGGGCTTCCGCATATGGGCCGCAACGGCTACACCTTTCGCTGTGGGCTATGCATCAATGCCTGCCCGGTGGGATCAGATATTCCCAAACGGGAATCAATTTTCAAAGGGGTTCGGCCGGCAAAAATCGTTCCCTAAAGCTAATTTGATAACAAACTCTTTTTTTATTGTATATTACTTGAAGCCGGAAGATGTGTTGAATATTTAAATTAATTTACATAATAGTCAATTTTTGTGGATATCGTATGGTAATCTGTTATAAATTACCTAACCAAAAAGTGTGAATATCATATATCCCGAGGAAAAAGTTGAAAGTACCGATATCATCTGCCTAATCAGCAAAGAATTGGCCGCCACAAATTTTTGAATTTCTCCAACATCTATGCAGAATTGACCGACCTTCAAAACTTGTGATATCAGATTACGATATCTGCATTTTTACCAGAGTTGGGATTACATCCACATATCTGTAAACTGGGACAAACTGTGATATTTTATGATATCACAAGTTTTCAAAGGCGTGGTTTTCTGCAGGTTATCTCAATATACTGCGCCACGAGCGCACTTTTTTTATAAAGTGTGCGTAACTGCGCAAAAGATGAGGGCGGGCCCCTCGGAGCCGGCTTTCAGGAGCAGGCTTCAAACCACCTCAAGCTGCTGTGGCCAAAAGCCATGGTGGTGAGCGTTGAGGAAAAAGTCGCGGCATAAGATCGCGGCAGGTAGGACTCAGAGAGACGAGCGCAAGCGAACCATTCGATGAGGCGTCGAAAGAATATGGACGAGGTCAAAACTGGGCTTCTATATTGGGTCCAGGATAAGTTTAGGGGCAGCCTGTTTACTGCCTAAGCGGCCTCCGGCGTAAAGGTGGCGTGAATCTGAGTTAGGCTTTTGCGTGGAACGTGGGAACTCTTCATGTGATGTTAAGAGAAAACCCTATAAGTGAGATCCACGAAGGGGGAAAGTATCGATGCACGTGAAGGGGGCGGATCATCCTGTATTAGTGTTGAAGGTCCTGTAATGGGGCTGGAGCGAAGGGGATGAGCCAGCTCGCAGCAAGCGATGGTCAACCAGGCAACTGGGAGGAACCGGGTTTCTTTCTGCGTCGGCTTGAGACCGTGAGGTTTCAAGAGAATGGCTGGCAGGAGCCGTATGAATCGAGAGGTTCACGTACGGATGTGCGTCCAGCTAAGGCTGGTAGGTTCAGCAGGAGTCAGTCCTGTCAGGGTAAGAATCAGAAGCCCTGTAGCTTGGATGGCAGGTATGCGGGAGACCGATTACCTGAAGCCCATCGACAAAGCACTCTTTAAGGGGTGTGAGCGAGTCACCGGGCCGTAACGAAAGTGAACGCGCAGGTGGCCCCGAAAGTGACAATCCCCGGAGGCCGAGCCCCCAACTGTAGGGCGAAGGCAGCATGATTAGTCGAAAACTGATTGAAACGGCGAATTCACTCCGGCGGGGTGGTAGCGACAGCACGGTGACAAGGGCATACCGAGCAACTGGAGAAGCCCTCCTCGTCCCAGGAAGAAATTTCTGGAGCAAGGTAGATTCTATAACCGTGAACAGCGGGAAGTGAGTCGAAAGGCGAGAGGGTGGCGGATGGGTCCGTATTAGCGATGAACCGGGGTAACGCCCGGGGAGCAAAGGGGCCCTGCTGTTAACAATCTTCCGACAACACAGGGAGGCAGGGGCGAGATGAAAAAGTCGTCCATTGATCTGCAGGACCTGAGAAGGAAGATATACCTGAAGGTGAAGACTGATTCAGCTGGAACAGGTGGAGTAAGGCCCGGATAGGGTCGAAAGCGCTGCCAGTTTGATAGGCCTCATAACCCCTCAGATGAAGTTAACAGAGAAAGCGTAGTGCGGGAAATCCGCATGCTGCGTTTGACGTGGCGGGAACTGGAAACGGACCTACGTGGCACCGCGCCAGGTCTCGACCCTACCTGAGGGGGACTGGAGGTGAAATTCCTCCGGTCTACCCGGCTCAAAGGTTGACGGCGCACCGTGATAATTGAAGATAACCTAATTTAAATGCCCATGATAGGCGGTTTCCACTTTTTTAACATAATATTTCAATAGGTGAAAAATTTTCCATCGAATATGAATATTAAAATAATAAAAGGAAAAATATGTCAGACGTAAAAATTGAAAAATTGGCCGTGTTAATAGATGCAGACAACGCCCAACCTTCTATTGTTGACGGACTGCTATCGGAAATCGCAAAATATGGGACAGCTAATGTAAAAAGGATTTACGGTGATTGGACGCAGTCAGGCCTAAAGGGGTGGAAGGAAGTTCTTTTACAGTATTCAATACAGCCCATACAGCAATTTGGGTATACTTCAGGTAAAAATGCAACCGACAGTGCATTAATAATTGACGCAATGGATTTACTTTACACAGGCAAATTTGACGGTTTTTGCATCGTATCAAGCGATAGTGATTTCACCAAGTTAGCTTCAAGGATACGGGAAGCCGGTCTTTTTGTATATGGATTCGGGGAGGGAAAAACCCCTGAAGCATTCGTTTCTGCATGTGATAAGTTTATTTTCACTGAAGTTCTTCGCTCCAAAGATGATTATAGTGAGAAAATTAAGCGTAAGACAACCAACGAACTTAAAAAAGACACGAAACTCGTTAATTTATTAAGAAACGCTGTTGAGGCATCTTCGGACGATTCTGGTTGGGCTCATCTTGCATCCGTGGGTAGTTATATTGCCAAGCAGGCACCAGAGTTTGATCCGCGAAACTATGGTTACAAAAAGTTGAGGGAACTTGCATCAGCAACAAAGCTTTTCCAAATGGAAGAGAGAGCTGTTGGCGATGGACCCTCAAAGGCAATTTATTTAAAAGACAAAAGAAAGAAATAAAGAGAAAAACTTCTAAAAATGCAAATGAAGCTGACGTGAAAAGAGGGACTATTTACCGTGAAAGCCGTCCGTGTAGATTCGTAGAGTTTTAGGCACGTAGCTTGTTTGCGGATGTTATCGCGATTCCATATATCTTCAACTAATCGCAACTGAGCCTAAATTGCAGATATCTCTTATAGTATCCGTAATAAATTTGGCCCCTCGAAAGTACCGATACTGTAAACATTTCTGTATATATCAATTTTGAAAATTGTTTGGATATTAGTTTGTAATCACAACCAGGAGGGGTGAACCCACGTATCATAGATTGAAACGATTGACACCTGCCGCAATCCCGCATATGAACAAAGGACGGAAACTTCAAACCGGTGAAAATAGAGGCGACGACTTTGTGGGGTAGAAGGAAATTCATAAAACTGACCATGGCCGGACTTGTCGGCGGTACGGGGATCTATGCACTTCTGAATGTCTACCGGAGAAACAATGTATTCGATATCGTGGCGTATCCGGACCCGGCCCTCCGGAAAGTTTCAACGCCCATCGACCGGATTGATGACGCCGTCATATCTATGGCCAATGCGATGATCGACACATTGAGGTTCAGGGCACCTTTCGAATTCTTTCTCCACGCATCCCTCTACAAAGGGCTGTCTGCGCCCCAGATCGGCATTCAAAAACGGCTCATCGTGTGTGGCCTTTACGGGGAGGCCCGGGCAATAGTCAACCCGGAGATCCTGGAAAAAAAAGGATCCTATGACAGCGAAGAGTACTGCATGTCCCTGCCCCAGCATCGCCGCAAGACAATCAAACGCTCCAATTATGTAAAGGTCGGGTACCTGGGGTTGGACAACAGGGAAAAAATCCTCGATGCAAAGGGCCCTTCCGCCGCTTTGCTGGAGCACGAGATCGACCACCTCAACGGTGTGCTCTATATCGATTACACATAAACCAATTGAATCGTCTGATCCTTTGCATATCTGAAAGTCTATTGTTTGATTTTCCCGCCAATCCATTCTGTTCGAAATTGTATATTTGGTATACGTAACCCACACTCGGGCTGAATTGTGGATAGCGGCCATTAATCAATCATCGATATAACTTGCACGTTCCGCCAGCAAATCTTATAAAAATTACCCTCGAAAACGCATAAATGGCTCTATCATTGCGTCGGGGTTTTTTCTTGCCCAATTAGCATACTGCAATATTAGTGAACTTTTAGTACTCTCAATATATCGATAATTGCTACAACACCGAAACATTTGTCATATTATAATATTGACACAAATGTCTAGCTATGGTTACTACTATATGGCAAGTTGGAAGATCAGGCTCATGCGCCCAACGAAAGAACCTGGGAAGAAGAGCTTATTAAGACGTCCGCCATGTATACCACTATCCCGTTAGTTAATATGAAACATTATTTCGATAAGAAGTTCTGATAGAGAACGCCGATTTACATGCCAATCATTTTATCGGCGATAATTTATTAATTCATAAGTGATAGAATAGGAGTAGAACAAATGACCCCAAATATTGGCAATTCTGAATACACAGCGCGCCAGCAGAAGGCTATAGTGCTTGTGGAAAAGAATAACCTGAGTGCTTTGTTGATAACTGAGCCAACCAATC